>Ga0209701_10000184_pt1 | contig 32602 bp, 32 predicted proteins | sample CZO8metaG_4_FD_188356 | JGI IMG/M metagenome (GOLD analysis project Ga0209701, IMG submission 188356) | Vadose zone soil microbial communities from the Eel River Critical Zone Observatory, Northern California, USA - CZOApr15con2H3.8 metaG... | ecosystem: Environmental > Terrestrial > Soil >... | reverse complement strand
CTTGCTGCGCGACAACACGGTTGTCTTTACAGGCAAGGTCGCATCGTTGCGCCGCTTCAAGGACGACGCTTCTCAAGTGACCAACGGAATGGAATGCGGCATCTCAATCGCGAACTACGGCGACATCAAGGTCGGCGACGTGATTGAAGCGTTTGTGACGGAGAAGATCGCAGCGGAGGCGATGGCGTAAGGCAGAGGTGCCAGCCTTCGGGCGTCAACAATTCATCGAAGTCCGTTCAATCACTGCTCTTGGTGAGCTTCAGCCGTGCCGAAAAAGAGCCTTGGCAAGTAGGCTCCTGGCCCTGAGAGTCGTTTTGCACCAGCTCTCAACCACCACTATTCGCTGACCGCTGGCGCTCACTGTCCCGACTGCGCCGCAAACGCCCCGCCAATGTTGACCTGCTGATCCTCCTGAACCATGAAACCTGAATTGGCCGAGGTGAGATAAAACACAGTACTGCTGTCAGTACTGTTGTTCAGATTCTTGACCGTGACCGTGACGCGTCCGTTCGAGCTCACTTGATACGTGCCCGTCGTGAATAGTTGCGAGGAGAGTGTCCCAGACCCTATGCCGCCGTTGGCGTTGACGTCGAAGCTGTCCGCCAAGCTGCTCCACTTCAGAGATCCACTTCCCCCCGGCAGCAACGCACCACTTCGGTCCTTGAACGCGGTATCAAAGCCATCCATGAAGAGTGCGGCCTGGCCGTTTAGGTTGCTGTTCGAGAACGGCGACCCCTGCTGCAAGGTCACCGCCCCGTCCTCGACAGTACTCGCGTTATTGGCCACAAAATATGCCCGAGTAGGACTCACGAGCCACAGGATTTTTTGATTAGCCAATCCGCTCTGCGGATTGAGATTCAGGATCACCCGCCCGGTCGTCGGATCGACGGAGTAGGTCCCGGCGTTAGTGGTCTGGAGCATCTGATTCGAGAACACGCTGCCGTCTTGTGTGTAATCGAATACACCAGCCGTAATGTGTTGGTTCCCGTCCGACGTGAAGACGCCCGCTGAGTGCACTCCTCCAAAAACACTACCAGTTTCTCCCGAACCCCCGAACACGTATGAAGTGTTCGCCGCGAGAGTCGCATTGGAGTACGGTCCGCCCGTCTGCACCTCGGCTTGGCCAGTGTGCAGCGAACCGGTCCTTGATAGGAATCGGAACTTGCCCGAACTCGGCGCTGAACTTACAACATAGTAGTAGAGCAAAACACCGTCGACATTGAACTGCCCGCGCCCGTTGGCGTCAGGGGGCGTCTCAATCAGTCCTGTGATCGGAGTCGGAGGATTCTGAGCCTGAATCGTGGAGCCTGCGACAAGCAGATCTTCGAAGCCGGCAATGTTACCAGCGCTGATGCCGATTGCACCGACGCGGGCAGTCGTCCCCAGGTTGTGCATTTTGAAAGCGAAAGTTCCAGATGGAATGGATCCAAATCCGCTGGTGTCCTGTTTCTCGCCCGAACCCGACCCCGTAGCGAAAGTGTCCTGCTCCGTCAGGTAGAAATGAGTGTCATCGATCAGCGTGATCTGATAATTCACCCTCACACTGTAATTAAAGATCAAAAAGCCAGTCCCGTCCTTGTTAATGTGGTAGGTCCCGGTGGCGGTTCCGTTCAGAGGAAACAGCTGGCCGCTCTGATTGAAGTCATCATCCAATATGTTCAGATTCCCATTCCCGTCTGCCGTGAATACTCCCGCCTCGGAGAAGAAGTCCGAACCGGTGACCGTCTGGTTCACTCCCACCCCGGTCAGGGAGAAAAGGTACTGCCCCTTCAAACTGGTGTTGCTGTAGTTGCCATTAAGCAACTGCCCGCCCCCGCCCCCTCCTCCGCCATTGCCACCGCCGCCGAAGCCGAAACCGCACCCCGCTGCGAATAGAAGGGTTGTGATCGCAACCATAACGAAAGCCGCGCGCGCGGCACACTTCGACCTGCCAGAAAAGGGGTTCATCCGACACTCCTGTGTTCGGTAAGATGCTTCTAAACCCGGATTGTAGAGGAAAGTTCTCTGTAAAACGATTGGAAGACGGGTTCTCTCAGGCTTCGGTCACTTCGGCCGGGCGAGGGTTCCGGGCGGTCGGCGTCATCTTCCTTCGCGCTTCGGAGATCCACACCACGAGGCGATAGAGCAACAAAACACCGAGCACGAAGGCGTATTGCAATGGTTTCCGCAAGTCGGCTTTGACTAGCCAGATGTAATGGATGACCGCCGCGATTCCGGTGACATAGATTAATCGATGCAGCCGCTGCCAGTTCTTGCCCAGACGCCGGATCCAGCCCTTTGTTGAAGTCAAGGCCAGGGGAATCACGAGCACGAAAGCGGTGAAGCCGGCGGTGATGAAGGGACGCTTGTAGACGTCCTTGATCATCTCGTGCACATCGAAAGACTTGTCGAGCCAGATGTAGGTGGTGAAGTGCAAACAGCCGTAGAAGAACGCAAACAACCCGATCATGCGGCGGACGCCAATCAGCCAGTACTGCTTGGTCAGCTTGCGCAGCGGAGTGATCGAGAGCGTCGTCAGGATCAGAATCAACGTCCAATCGCCGGTTGAGTGGGTGATGACCTCGACCGGATTGGCGCCCAATCCGTCATGAAAGGCTTTCCAGGCGAGCCGTTCCAGGGGAACGAGCGCGGCCAGAAAAATCAGAATCTTGGTGATTCGCAAGCGAGACATAAAAAGTAATTGCAGAGGTCAGAGGTCAGATTGCAGAGGTGAACACTGCCGGAACCGAGAGATTTTACCTCTGCAATCTGACCTCTGACCTCAGAAATTCTTTTTCAGGTCCATTCCCGAGTACAAGCTCGCCACCTGGTCGTATCCGTTGAACATCAGCGTCGGCCGCTTCAAAAACTCGCCCAGGCGGCGCTCTTTGGCCTGGCTCCAGCGCGGATGATCCACGTTCGGGTTCACGTTCGAATAAAAACCATATTCGTTCGGAGTGGCCAGTTGCCAGCTGTTCATCGGCTGCTCTTCCGTAAATCGGATGCGCACAATCGACTTCGCACTCTTGAACCCATATTTCCATGGAACGACAATTCTTAGCGGCGCTCCATCCTGATTCGGGAGCACTTCTCCATACATCCCGAAGCAGAGCAACGCCAGCGGATGCATGGCTTCGTCCATACGCAGCCCCTCAACATACGGCCACTTGAGCACAGGGACGCGCTGTCCCGGCATTTGCTTGGGATCGTAAAGGGTCGTGAACTCGACAAATTTTGCCTTGCCCAGCGGCTCAGCTCGCTTGATCAATTCGCTCAAAGAAAATCCGACCCACGGCACCACAATCGACCATCCCTCGACGCAACGGTGCCGGTAGATGCGCTCCTCGGGGGCAGCCATCTTTATGATCGCATCGACATCGAGCTGCTGTTTCTTCTTGACCAGACCGTCGATTGTGACTGTCCACGGGCGCGTCTTGAAATTTTTTGCCAGTCCGGCTGGCTCGTATTTGTCAGTCGAGAATTCGTAAAAGTTGTTGTAATTGCTGACGTCCTTGAAGGGCGTTTGCGTCTCGGTGGTGCTGAACGGGCTCTTCTGGAGGCCATCGATCTTCGCATTAGCCTGGGTCACCAGGGATGGCGACCCGAGCTCGCGAAACGCGAAGCCGGTCGCCGCTGCGGCTCCGGCCACCGCTGCGCCCGCGATGAACCGGCGCCGGTTCAAGTAAACGTTTTTGGAAGTGATTTCGGAAGACGGAATATCGGCTGGCTTCTTGATGAGCATTCTCCACCCCACTATTTAAGATACGCGAGCAGGCATACGTGGATGTGCCCCTGCCTAAATATAGGACGCCGATATGCAGGAAAAGTTGCACGCCTGAACGATAGCCGTCAGTTTGTCCCTATCCTCAGGACTTCCCTGACTTTCCGGGCAAGGTTTTGCAGGGTAAAGGGCTTTTGCAGGAACGCGGTACCGGGACCGAGCACTCCCTGGTGGAGGATCGCGTCTTCGGTGTAGCCGGAGAGATAGAGTACACCTAAAGTCGGGCGTAACTGAAGCAGCCTCTTCGCCAGTTCCCTCCCGCCCATGCCGGGCATGACCACGTCCGTGATCAGGATATCGATGGCGTCGCCGTGGGCTTCGGCAACACGCAGGCCGCTCTCTCCATTTTCAGCTTCCAGTACTTTGTAGCCCCGAGCCGCCAGAGTCTCTCGTACCAGTTCGCGGACTGACTCTTCGTCCTCGACCAGCAGAACCGTTTCGCACCCGCCCTTTTCATTCTCCTGCGATTTTGCCGGAGCCATTTCCTCGGGCGACTCTTCCACTCTCGGCAGGTAGATATAGAACGTCGTGCCCGCTCCCGGCTCGCTCTGCGGGAACACGTATCCGCCGCTTTGCTTCACGATGCCGTACACCGTGGAGAGACCGAGGCCGGTGCCCTTTCCCTTTTCTTTGGTGGTGAAGAACGGCTCGAAGATGCGGGATTGGGTTTCCTTGTCCATGCCGTGCCCGGTGTCGCTCACGGACAGAACCACGTAGCGGCCGGGCTGGATGAAGCGGTGCTCCCGGAAATTCTGCCGCACGGTCACTTCGGAACTCTGCACCGTGATCTTGCCGCCATCCGGCATCGCGTCTTTGGCGTTGACCACCAGGTTCATGATGACCTGCTCCAACTGTCCGGCATCGGCGCGGGTACGGCCCGCGTCAGGAGAGAGCCGCGTGATCAGCCCGATGTTCTCGCCAATTAATGGACGCAGCAGCCGCTCCATGTCGCTGATTACGGTGTTGACGTCCACCACTTTCAATTCCAGCAGCTGTTTGCGGCTGAATGCCAGCAACTGGCGGGTCAGGGTAGCGGCGCGATCCGCTGCTTGTTGAATGGACTGCACTTTCTGGTGCATCGCCGTGCCGGACTTCAGTTCCTCCAGCAGCACTTCGGTATATCCATTGATAACCATCAGGAGGTTGTTGAAATCGTGAGCGACGCCTCCCGCAAGCCGCCCCACAGCTTCCATTTTCTGGGCCTGACGAAATTGTTCTTCAAGCTGCCGCCGGTCGGTGATGTCCTCGGCGATGATCTCCAGTTCTTCCGCGGGTTGTTCCACGCCACTGACGGGGCGACCGCTCAGGCGGACCACGATCACGTGTCCGTCCTTACACCTCCACTGCACTTCCACGCCGTTCAGACTTCCTGTGCGACGGTAGTCCTCGGTCAGCCGGTCGAGTTCCTGTGGATTAAAGAAAACGTCTCGTCTCGCATCCAGTCTCAGAACTTCTTCCACCGATCCGTACCCCAGCATCGCGATTAGAGCCGGATTCACGTCCAGGAACCTGCCCCCCACTGTGCAGCGGTAAATGCCATAGGCCGCGCTCAGGATGAGAGAACGGTAGCGGGCTTCCGAGCGCCGCAACGCCTCTGCGTACCGTTTGTGCTCGATAGCGGTGGCGATCTGCTGCGAAACGAATTTCAGGATGTCGCGATCTCGTTCTCCAAAGCGTACGTTTTCGCTGTAGCTTTGGACCACCAGCGCCCCGATGCAGCCAGTGCTCCCTTTCAGGGGAACTCCCAGCCAATCGAGCGATGCGGCGCCGATGAGTTCGGCCTCGCCCCGCCGGACCAGATCCTCGAACACGTTTGGAGTGGCCAGCAGCGGCTCGCCAGTTCGGATGACGTACTCGGTCAGGCCGCGCCCCAGGCGCTTCGATGCCGGGGCTGGGTCCTCTTCATCCACAAAATAGGGGAAGGTCAAGAGCTGCAAATCCGGGTCAAGGAGCGCGATATAGAAGTTTCGCGCATACATCAGCTGTCCCACGATATTGTGAATGGCGGCAAAGAACTGTTGCGGATCCTCGGCCGAGTGCGCGCGGGCTGCGATCGCGTAGAGCGCCGAGTTCAGCTCTTCGGCGCGCTTCTGCTCGGTAATATCGCGATAGGACGCATAAGTCGCAACCCTTCGGCCGTCGACGATCACTGGTGAGACCGAGAGCAGCACGTCCACCAGGGTTCCGTCTTTCCTGCGGCGTCGGGTTTCGAGCGAAAGCTTATTCTCGTTGCGAACGCTTTCTCCAATCCAGACCGTTTCCGCGGAGCGGTCCGGCGGCACGATCAGGGTATCAATCACTTTTTCGCACGCTTCTTTCGCCGTGAAGCCGAATAGCCGTGTGAACTCACCGTTGATGCGCATGATGCGCAAGTCAAGGTCAAGAATGCTGATGGCTTCGGGAGCGTTTTCGACGATCTGTACGAGGTAGGCTTTTTCGACGTCCGGGCTGTGCGCTGCGGCGTTGCCGTTGGACGGCGCCTCAGAAGAAATCTGCGAAAGGGCCGGTGGAGAGCCGCGCTTGCGAGCGTCCCGCAGCGCCTTCGCCCGCAGCACTTCCGTCGAAGCGGCTGGCGGGGTGACTTTCTCCCCCATAGACGTACCTTCCCAATTGCACCGGCAGTAGTGCGATGGTACCTACCTCGGTTTGCAGCAGAAAGTTACCGCGGTAACGAGGTTTTCTTCTTTGGCGAGACAATGAATAGCTTTAGAAAGCGCTGGACAGCACTTCGCACACCCGGCGGAGCGTCTCGCGCTGTTCGTCGGTCACAATCAGGAATTCGAATCCACAGCGCAGGCCTTCACTATAGCGCGCAATGGCTCGGACCTTCATGAAATAGGGCGGGACGGGAATGGGAAACTCCATGGAAACAACCTCGCCCGCCTTCAGTTCACCACTCAGAGTGGCTCCGAGGCCATCCTGCCCCAACTCACTGGTGCGGCCCCAGAGCGAGGTCGTAACTCCTTCACGGAATACCGTCAGCTGAATTCGTGCGTCCAGGCGATGACGAGGAAAACGCCTGCGCCGGTCGTAAGCGGGATACGTTCCGGAACTTTCGTTGCTCAATCAAGTCCTTCCATCACTGCCCCGAAGGGAAAAGACTCACCAAATTCAGTTTCCGTGCAGGGGATACCCTGACTCCAGAGGAAGCTTGCCGCCGATCTTGACCACTTTGACCGCGCCAGTAATGGAGTAAACATCCACCAAACCGACCGCTCCGGGCATTGATTCCACCTTACGGATTACCTCTTCGTCACTCGCCCCCAGGATGATTGCCGGCCGGTCTGAGCGGCTGTGATTGGCGGACGTGATTAAGTTTCGCACGTCCTGAGAACTCAAAGCGTAGATCTTGTCTTCTACGATCTTCAGTTCCGCAGAACCCGGCTGCCGCATGATAATCGTGACCGGCTTGCCATCCGGCCAGCGCCCCATCTGACCCTTGCAAACCTTCACCACGTCTGCCAGAGCCATTGTCGAGACAGAATTGCTTTTGTTTGATATCAGCGCCACGTCTTTAGCCGCCGCTGTGGCGGCCAGGACGCCCAGCACGAGAATGAGCGCCCGAATCTCCCGCGACAATCTTGCCGTTGCCAGGCTGAAGGCGGTCATCTTGAGATTGTGCTTCAGACGAGCGCAACCCTCAACGGCTGAAAGTCCATGTACCACCGAAGGAAACAAAGCGGAGGTCAGAGGTTAGAGGTCAGATTGCAGAGGTAAAAACCTTCCTGGGAAAGCGCGTGATCAGTGTTGGCGGCGTCCGGAAGCCCTTGTAAAGCTGCGTAAACACGCGTGACAATTGCTTCCGCGCCATCTAGCATATTATCTCTGATGTCTTACCGCTCGAACGCCGCTGAAGCGTGGTTTCCGGAGCCGGAACCATCGGCAATGCCGCCTGAGATTCGGGTCGATCTGCTTCCGCCTGCGTCCCTGACTCAGCCTTTGTGGAAGTCCCTGCTCACCAACTTGCGTGATACGTTTGCGCCGGAAAAGCTGCCGCCTCTAGAGCTTACGTCGCGGCCCGTTAACGTCGGATTGCTACTGGGCGACCGCCTGAGCTTGCCCTGGTTTCGTACGGTATTCACCAACCTCGGGGACGTAATTTCTCCCGAAACCCTGCCGCCCCTTGAGCTTGAGTCCACTTCGGTCGATGTCGGCGAGTTGATCACTGACCAGCTCAGCCACTTCTGGTTTAGTTCGCTGCTCCGAAATCTAGCCGACCGGCTGGTTCCGGAAAAGTTGCCAGCTCTCGACCTAACCTCCAAGCCGGTTGCCAATATCATCCCCGAAACTTGGATCGTGCTGCCCGCGTGGTCCGAAGTGATCAGCACGCCGAAAGTGTTTTACCCTGACAAGCCGAATCCAGTCGGCTCCGTCGCTCCTCCACCGGCTCTGAAGGCCGCAGTGGTTCCGGAAGCACAGCACGTCCGCTCCACCGACCCCACCCAAGCGGGCCTGCTCCGCGATCTGCGTCGGTCGCGCATTCGCCGGCGCATCTGGATCACCATGGCCGCCGCCCAGGCGGTCTACCTGATCGCTATCGTGCTCTGGCACTAACGACGGGCGGCTAAGAGCTACGATTAGAGCCTTTAACCGCAAAGGTCGCTAGGGAATGCCGCAAAGGTCGCGAAGAAGACCAACTTCAGTCGGCAATCAGACTGTCCACGCTGAGCCTTGGCTAACAGCTAAGTGCTAATTGCTTGTCCTCAGAACGTTGTCGATACCGAGAAGCGGAACGTCTTGCGGGGCTCGCGCAATGTGAAGTTAGATCCGAGGGTGTCGATAGTCGTCTGGTACGTGTAGTCGCCCGCGGCTTTGTTTACACATTTATCATCAGCGCTCGGGACAGGACAGGGGAACATGCTTCGCGTAATGGGGACAGGCGGGTTCGTGTTTTGGTCAAGCCGCAGCGGGTTATATGCCCAATAGATGCGGAAAGGGGCGTTGATCACCGGAAGCATGACTTGCAGCTCGATCCCGGTGGACATACGCGGAACCCAGTTGGTTCCGGGCACGGGCTGGAGGAATTGCGAAAACGCAATCTGTTGTCCGCCCGTGCACTGGAAGGCTGCATCCACGTTCGGACAGCCAAACTGGGTGTTCAGAAGATCGTTGAACTGGCCGTTGTTGATCTTCAATTGCGACTTGCGAACGATCGGGTTGACGCCGACGTCCATAAAAGGAGCGATTACCACTGGGCCGGCAATGGTGATGCGGTATTCCAGGTTTCCGGTCAGACTCAAGTCGCCACCGGGAGTGACGAGCTGTTCGAACGGGACCGGGATATTCCAGCAATTGGCAACCGGGGCGCAACGACCATTGCTGTCAGGCCCGACCGGGATGCGGGGATCTTTGGGCACGAATGTATTGTCCTGATTCCTCAGCGATACAATCTGGGTACTGGGCAGGAAGGCGATCGGCGAGATGGTGCGGATGTCAAAGCCCCGTAGATCGTTGTCGCCGCCGAGATATGCTCGCTCAAAAGGCGGCGCCACCACCCCGTTGTATCCGGTGATGAACGAGCCCTGCAGGTTGTAGCCGATCGCGTTGTGGCGCTTGTTCACGGGGAAAAATTGTTTGTATTGAACGATGGGACGAATGGTGTAGACGGTCCCGCCCAGTCCTGAGAACTCGCCCCCGAGGAAGATGCTCTTGCCGTGATGGGGCTGGTAAGCGGCATCGAGCGTGTTCATCGTGAAGCTGGGGACGAGTTTGCTGGTAATAATTCCGTTGAGCGCGTTCGGTCCGCTGATGCCACGGAAATTGATGTTGGTGAACAGAATCTTCGAAGCGTCGCTGACAGCGACCAGCGAAGAGCGGTCGAAAGAATAGCTCAGGCCAATGCGCTTAAACGAACGGCGTAGCGGGTAGCTCACCGACGTGCTGAAACCTGTGCTCGACTGGGTATAGTTCTGCAGGTTCTGTAGGAAGGGCGAAGGCAGGTTCAAGTTCTGACCCGAAATGATCGAGAGCTGCCGGGCCTGATCGAAGTTGAACTTGCGCGTGTACACGGTGAACCCCGCCTGGATCGGGCGGTCGAATAAATAGGGCTCCGTAAATCCGAAAAGCAAATCACGTTGCCGGTTGCCCAGGCTGGCCTGTACAGATAGCGTTTCACCTAGTCCCAGGAAGTTGTTGGTGCTGTAGGTCAGGCCGATAAAAGCTCCAGCCAAGCCGCTGACACCGCCCTGGAGTCCGATGCTGTTCTTGCCTTTCTCCTTGACCTTGAGCGTGAGATCAACGGTTCCAGCCTTTTCGTCGAGCTTGCGGTCGGTGGTGTTCGGATCGTCGGGCTTGAGCTGATCGAAATAGCCGAGCTGATTGAGGCGCAGCAAGCTGAGCTCCCAGTAGTGCGAGTTGTAGATCTGGCCTTCTTCAAGGGCGATTTCGCGGCGGATCACCTTGTCGCGGGTGGTGGTGTTGCCCTGGAACTCGATGCGACGCACGTAAAACTGCTTTCCTTCGTCCACGTCAATTTCGAGGTTCACGATCTTCTTGTCATCGTCGAACTTGGTGTCGGGGACAGAGGTGAAGTTGATGTAGCCGAGCTCGCCGTAGGCTTTCCGCAGATTCTCAAGCCCCTTGGCGACTTTTTCGCGAGAGAAAATGTCGCCATCTTTGATTGCGAACAGGCTGCGCAGCGCTTTCTGGTCGGCGACCGCCTTGTTGTTTTTAAAAGTGATGGTACCTAGGCGGTAGCGCTCGCCTTCCTCGATGGGCATGGTGATATCGACGGACTTACCGGAGCCTTTCTGAAGGAGGGGGACATGGAACCCGGTGTGGCCGGTATCGTGGATATCGGTCTTGGGGTCGTTCACCAGCACTTTGAAATAGCCGCGGTTCTGGAACTCGGCGCGGACGCGCTCGACATCTTCGTTGAGCTTGGTGGCGTCGTAGGTCTTGGCGAAGAGGCTCTCCAGGAAGATGGAGTGCGGGATGCCGATCGGCTTCAGGTTCTTCATAGCCGCCACCAGTGTGCGGCTGTTGATGTGTTTGTTCCCCTGGAAGCGAATCTTCCCCACTTTGACCTTGGGGCCCTCGCGGATCACGAAAGTCAGGCCCACAGCGGCCGGAGGAATCGGACGAATCTCGCTCCGGATGGTCGCGAACTGGCGGCCGTGCTCGGCCAGCAATTCCTTCAATGTGACTTCAGCTTTCTTGATCTTGGTGGGATCATACTGACTCTCCACCGAGAGGCCTACTTTGCGCTCCTTGAAACGATCGAGGACGTCGCTGGTAGAGACGGAACTCAAGCCGGTGTAGTTGATCTCACGGATGGTGGGGCGTTCTTTGACGTAGATGTGGAGCACCCAGCCCTTAGGGGTCTGCTCACGCTCGAAACGGATGTCCTCGAAGTAGCCGGTGTTCCACAGCGAGTTGAAGTCGCGCTCAATGGCCGCCAGGTCGTAGACATCGCCAATATGGGTGAAAATGCGGGACTTGATGGTGTCGGCAGGGATGCGCCGGTTGCCATGGACGGTGATGCCGACGATGAGATCCTGCTGCGTAACGGCCGGCAAGGAAAGCAGCAGGAGAGCGAGTAGACCCAGGAGGCGTTCGGTGGCACGGAATTTCTTCCAACCCCTTGAGACAGAAGAGGATGACAAGGAACCGAGGCCGCTCCGCGTGCTTACGCGGCAACGCAGGCCCTGGGCGCAAACAGGGGTTTCCTGATGACGGCGATGAATCGCAAGTACCTCGGAAAACCGGGAGTTAGGAAAACGGTAATTATACGGTAGAGTCCGGCGGGGAGTCCAAGGCGGAGCATAATCCTGCCGCCGTGTCAGGCCCGAACAAGCTCCACCTCAACACAGACGGAATAGAACGTCGCCGCGTTGCCCATGTCGGTAAGTTTTTCTGAGGTGAGCACGTTGACATTACGCATGCCGGGTCCAAAACGAGCCCAATCCAGACGGGCGGCAACCACACCGGGAGGCACCGATCCGTTGACTTTGGCTTGGAGAATGATCTCTCCACGCGGGTTGAAGGCGCGGACACGGTCGCCATTGCGGATGCCGCGCGATTCCGCGTCGGTGCCGTGCATCTCGATCATGCCGATCGCCGGTTCCATCTTGCGGACCGAGGGAATGTTCGCAAAAGTCGAGTTGAGATGGTTGTCCGGCTTGCGGGCCAGCAGTTCCAGTGGGAAGCCGGCAGCTTTGGCGCCGTGACGGGACTCACCGGGCGGTGTGAAGGCGACCACCGGATCGAGTCCCTGGCGCTTCAAGGATTCGCTGTAGAACTCAGCCTTATTCGATGGCGTGTGGAAGTTGCCTTCGGCAAAGGGAAGGAAGGGGCGCTCATCCGCTGAGCCGGTATCTCCGTTGGCGGAGAAGTTCAGCCTGATGTGGTCTTCCTGTTCGAGACGTTCCCGGGTGATTCCCTTGAGCCAGGGGTTCGGCGAATCAAGCGCATGGTCGATCATCGAATCCACGCTCTCGCGGAAACATTCTTCTTCGAAGCCCATGCGCTGGGCGAGCCTGCTGAATAGTTCGACGTTCGAGCGGCACTCGCCGAGCGGCTTGATCGCCTGAGTGGAGACCTGGAGATAGTAGTGTCCGTAGGCACCCTGCAGGTCTTTGTGCTCGAAAAAAGTAGTGGCGGGCAGGATGATATCAGCGTAGTCCGTGGTGTCGGTAAAGAACTGCTCGTGCACCACCGTAAACAGGTCGGGACGTTTCAGGCCGCGCACGACCTCATTGTGGTTGGGACAGACCGCAGCAGGATTTGAATTGTAAACGAACAACGCTTGAATGGGCGGACCGTCGAGCGAATTCAAAGCCGATCCGAGCTGCACCATGTTGACGACTCGCGCCGGACGTCCCAGCGCCTTCTGCATCAGCTCCGGCATCTCCAGTGCGACCTTGTTCAGGCCAAAGGCGCCGCTGGTCGAGAGTTGCAGTCCGCCACCGACTTCCTTCCATGAACCGATCAGGCAAGGGAGCATGGCGACCGCGCGCATCGCCATGCCGCCACCATCCGAACGCTGGACGCCGTAATTGACCCGGATCACAGACGGCCGCTGCGTCGCATATTCCGTCGCCAATCGACGGATGTCGGCGGCGGAGATGCCGGTCCAGTACGCTACTTTATCCAGCGGGTATTCCTGAACGCGGGCCTTCAGCTCGTCGAAACCAGTGGTGTGTCTGGATACATAGTCCGCGTCGTACAAGCCTTCGCGGATAATGACATTCATCATGCCGAGGGCGAGAGCGGCGTCGGTACCAGGGTTGATTGGCAGATACCAATCCGCGAACCTGGCGGTGCGGGTCTTGTACGGATCGATGACGACCAGCTTGGCGCCATTTTGACGGGCCTCTTCGATGAACGGCCATAAGTGCACGTTGTTGCCGTGGATGTTCGAGCCCCACGCGATGATGTAGCGCGAATGTGCGAACTGCTCTGGCTCCGTGCCCAGCTTTACACCGATCACCGACTTCAAGCCTTCTTCGCCAGCCGTCGAACAGATGCTGCGCTCAAGTTGCGATGCACCCAGCCGGTGAAAAAAGCGGCGATCCATGGAAGCGCCGTTGAGTGCGCCGAGCGTGCCTCCGTAGGAGTAGGGAAGAATGGATTCGGGGCCGTATTTGTCGGCAACCTGGCGGAATCTGCGCGTGATTTCGTCGAGTGCTTCGTCCCACGAAGTGCGCTCGAAAGCTTGCGTGGCTGGAGTGCCTAGCCCACATGGACCTTTGGGGACGCCTGCTTTCCTCCGCATGGGGTATGGGACGCGGTCTGGGGAGTAGACGCGATCCAGGTACTTCGCGACCTTGGCGCAGAGAAATCCACGCGTCACTGGATGCGCGGGGTCGCCTTGAATCTTCGTGGCGCGGCCATCGTCAATGGTGATCAGGACGCCGCAGGCGTCGGGACAATCGTGCGGGCAAGCGGCGTGGACGGTCGAAGGCATGCCTGAATTATAGGGTCAATTACTCATCGAGGCACTGAGAGGAACTTGTGGCGATCCTCGGTCTTTGGCAGCGGACACTCGTCATATCTTCCAAAGACCTGATAACGGCGGCGCGCGATGAATTTGTAGAGCGCCTCGCGCAAAGAAAGTGGGATGACCTTTGCGACTACGAACATTCTCCAGATCCCGCCCAGGCGGCCGATGGCCCATAGCGCGGCCTGGGAACGGGTAAGGGCGCGTTCCGCAGGTTGGCCAAAGTCCGCGAGCACCACGACCGTGTCGAACTCATTTGGGTCCAGACCGTAACGGCGCAGGAGAGTCTGCGCCAACTCGCTTTGCAGCGGCGCGAACTGAAACTGGTCACGGCGATCATGGCGCAACAGGAACGACACCAGCCGATTGCAGAGTCCGCAAACGCCGTCGTAGAGGACAAGAGTCTGACTGGGAGGGGGCATGGGGCGGGTTGATCGTCACTGTCATAGTAATCCTGCGCGGCAAGGCGGGTAGCAGGAGTGCGACAGGCGCCCGACCCCCTGCGGATTGCTCCACAGACGACATCAAGCCACGCAGAATATGCGGCGGACAGTGTACGCAACCCTACATACGTTTCCGCCGCCACTATGCGATAAAACAATTACCTATCCCTTTGTAAAAGGTGTCTGCTTGGAAAACCGCGAGAAGTGGATGGAGCTGTGTGAACAGGCGTCTACAGAACAAGACCCCGAAAAGCTGCTGGCTCTTGTCCAGGAGATTAACCGCCTGCTCGAAGCCAAACAGGAAGGACTGAGTAAACAGAAACTGCCGAAGGATTAGGAGCAGCTCTTGCGGCACGCTCAGGCGGCCGCGATACTACTTGAAAACGTCAGGCCCTACCAAACTACTTGATCTCCATTACTTCCTTCTCTTTCCCCTTGCTCATGTCTTCCATCTTCTTGATTTCGTCGTCGGTGAGTTTCTGGATTTCGTCGAGCGCGCGCTTCTCGTCGTCTTCGGTGATCTTCTTGTCTTTCATGGCCTTCTTGATGGCGTCATTGCCGTCGCGCCGGATATTGCGGACGGCGGTGCGGTGGTCTTCTAGGATCCGATGGAGATGTTTGACCATCTCCTTGCGGCGTTCTTCGGTGAGCGCGGGCACGGGCACGCGGATAATCTTGCCGTCGTTCATGGGGTTGAGGCCGAGATCGGCGGTGCGGATGGCTTTCTCGATGCTGCCGAGCGACGAGGGGTCGAACGGCTGGACGGTGATGAGTTGTGGCTCGGGAGCATGTACAGTCGCGATCTGGTTCAGTGGCATCAGTTCGCCGTAATAATCGACCCTGACAGTGTCCATCATGTGGACGGAGGCGCGGCCGGTACGAGTGGCGGCCATCTCGCGACGGAAGTCTTCGACCGCTTTGTCCATGCGGGCCTTCAGCTGTACGTAGGTGTCCTTCAGGGCGGGATTCGCTGCCATGGTGGCTTGCGCCATATTGTTCAACTCCGAAAAGAACTAGATGTCAAAACCGTAGATTATAAACTGCTCAACGAGGATCGGCGAACATACCGAGGAGGTCAGATTGCAAAGGTCAGATTGCAGAGGTAAAAAATTCAGGCGCATGAGGAGTTAACCTCTGCAATCTGACCTCTAACCTCTGACCTGTTCTACGCGCTTACAAGCGACCCGATCTTCTCTCCCAACACAACCTTCCGAATATTTCCACGTTCGTTGAGGTTGAAGATGACGATAGGCAGGTTGTTGTCCTTGCAGAGGGAAATCGCAGTCGAGTCCATTACCTTCAGCCCCTGCCTGAGAACATCCATGTAGGTGATGTGGGTAAATTTCTTGGCGTCCTTCACCTTCATAGGATCGGCGTCATAGATGCCGTCGACTTTTGTGGCTTTGATAATGACATCGGCTTTGATTTCCATGGCCCGCAGGGAGGCAGCCGTATCTGTCGAGAAGTAGGGGTTACCAGTGCCGCCGGCAAAGATGACTACGCGGCCCTTTTCGAGGTGCCGGATTGCGCGACGGCGGATGAAAGGCTCGGCGACCTGATTCATCTCGATGGCGGACTGCACGCGCGTGAAGACGTGCTGCTTTTCGAGCGCATCCTGCAGCGCCAGCGCGTTGATCACGGTAGCGAGCATGCCCATGTGATCGGCGGAGACGCGGTCCATGTCTTTGGCCTGATCGGCGACGCCACGAAAAAAGTTGCCGCCGCCTACGACGATCGCGATCTGGATGCCGAGGCTGTGGACATCGGCAAGCTCGGCGGCAACCTCGTGGATGCGCGCCGTATCCACGCCAAACCCCTGCTGAGCGGCGAGAGCTTCACCGGAGATCTTGAGCAGGATACGCTTGAAAATTGGTGTTGGCATGTTTGGTTAGCCGTCAGCAATCAGCCGTCAGTTCAGCAAGAGCATAAACGAAAGGGGCGCCGAAGCGCCCCTGAATTATTCGCCTTCCGGCTTTGGATCAGCCAGTTTGGTAACAGCAACCGTTTCGCCCACATCCCCCACCTTGAAACGGGCGAAGCGGCGGACCGCGATGTTCTCGCCCAGCTTGCCGATCTTAGCGGCAATGAGCTGCGCAATGGTGATGGTCTGGTCCTTGATGAAAGGCTGCTCGAGCAAGCAGACTTCCTCAAAGAACTTCTCCATCTTTCCGGCCACGATCTTTTCGACTACTTGCGGCGGCTTTCCGGTAGCGGCGGCTTGGTGGCGATAGATTTCCTTCTCGCGCTCGAAGGCCTCGGGCGTTACGTCTTCCTTGCGGACGAACTTCGGGTCGCTCGCCGTAATGTGCATGGCGATGTCGTGAACCAGTTCCTTGAAGTCGTCGGTGCGGGCGACGAAGTCGCTCTCGCAGTTGACTTCGACCAACACGCCGATCTTGCCTCCGGCATGAATGTAGCTCGCAACCGATCCTTCGCTCGTCACACGCGTCGCTTTCTTGGCCGCAACCGACACGCCTTTCTTGCGCAGCAGGACAACCGCATCTTCCAGGTTGCCCTTGGCTTCGGTCAGGGCCTGTTTGCAGTCCATCATGGGAGCTCCGGTTTTCTCGCGGAGCTCTTTGACTTGGGCGGCGGAAATATTTGCCATAGTAGTGCTCATTAGAACCTCAGTTTCAAAATTTCAAGTTTCAGGGTTTTAAGGAGGATTGGGGTGCGTCGGACCTTGCAACCTTCCTACAAAACTCGACCCGCGCACCTTGCGACCGCGCGGGCCAGATCTTTCATCGATGGCTAGCTCGTAGCCGAGCTAGAACCGGCGCGTCTCGGCTTGCAGTTCGTCGACATCTTCGGTTGCAGGAGACGGACGCTTGCGCGTGCCCGCGCCCAGTACGTCTTCCATGCGAATCTCTTCGCCGGCTTCGGGCGTCGGAGCAGGAATATCTTCCGCAGGCGCTTCGGCGGCTTCGATTTCCGCTTCGGGCGACGCCTCCGGACTGGCCATTGCCTGCAATTCAGCCATTTGCTTGTCGCCGATCAGGTTGACGCCTTCGGCGATCGACTCCGCAATCTTCGAGGTGAACAGACGGATCGCGCGCAGCGCGTCATCGTTCCCAGGAATCACGTAATCCACTTCACTGGGATCGCAGTTCGTGTCCACGACCGCCACCACCGGGATGCCCAGCTTGCGCGCCTCGCGCACCGCGATCTGCTCCTTGTTGGAGTCGATGACGAAGATCGCATCGGGCAACCGCGACATATTCTTGATGCCGGCGAGATTGGCCTGAAGGTGCTTGCGCTCGCGTTCGAGCTTGATGACTTCTTTCTTCGGCAACAGGTCGTAACGGCCATCCGTGGCCATTTCGTCGAGTTCCTTGAGCCGCTTCACCGATTTCTGCACGGTGATCCAGTTGGTCAGCAGTCCGCCCAGCCAGCGCTGGTTCACGTAGAACATCGAACATCGCTGCGCCTCTTCGGCAATGGCGTCCTGCGCCTGGCGTTTGGTGCCGACGAAGAGAATGACTCGGCCGGCCGCCGCCAGTTCCTGCACAAACTTGGACGCTTCCTTGAACATCTTCAGCGTCTTCTGCAGGTCAATAATGTAGATCCCGTTGCGCTCTCCGAAGATGTATTCCTTCATCTTGGGATTCCAGCGCTTGGTCTGGTGCCCGAAGTGAACGCCCGCTTCGAGCAACTCCTTCATGGTGATGTTAGCCAATCAACCTCCTCATTTGGTCTACATCCGGAATCAGCTGCCAGTTGCCAGTTTCAGCAACCGCTTTTCCGGATTGCCATTCCCGTCCACCCCATCTCGCGGGAGGTGGGGGGGATGAATTTTAAGATCAGTGTCGGTACCGCACTTACCGCTTCGAGAACTGGAAGCGTTTTCTTGCGCCCTTCTGACCGTACTTCTTGCGCTCTTTGGATCGCGGATCACGGGTGACCATGCCTTGCGCCTTGAGCTGCTTGCGCAACTCGACATTGAAAAGCATGAGGGCACGGGTGATGCCAAGGCGAACTGCGTCGGCCTGGCCAGCCACTCCTCCGCCAGAGACATTGGCCAGCACATTGAAGCTCGCGGCAGTCTCTGTGAGGGCAAGTGGCGACTTGGCACTCGATCGCTGGGAAGGCGTCACGAAGTATTCTTCGAACGCCTTGCCGTTAACCTTGAATTCCCCGCTGCCGGGACGAAGAAACACGCGCGCGACCGCCGTCTTGCGGCGGCCCGTTCCGTAGTATTGAACTGTCTCTGCCATGTAAGCATTTAGCACTTGGCATTTAGCACTTAGCTAAACCGCCGTGCCCTTCAACCTTTCAAGAATTCTGCGGTGCCGGTTTTCCTGACACTTGAGACCTTACGTTCTACGCCAGCACCTTCACCTCAGGCGTCTGCGCCTGATGCGGATGCTTGTCGCCTCTGTAAACGTTCAGCTTCGCGAACATGTGCTTGCCCAGTTTGTTTTTGGGGAGCATGCGCGAGACTGCTTGCTCGATCACCAGCTCCGGCTTGCGCGTCATGCGCTTCTTCAGAACTTCCGACCGCAAGCCACCCGGATAGCCGGTGTAGTGGTGATAAGACTTCTGGTCCGCCTTCATGCCGGTGATCTTCACCAGTTCGGCATTGATCACGATCACATGGTCGCCGGTATCGATAAACGGCGTGTACCTGGGGTTCTCTTTGCCAATCAGAATGCGGGCGACTTTCGACGCGAGCCGGCCGAGCGGCTGCCCGGCGGCATCCACGACAAACCACTTGCGAACGATTTCCCCTTCTTTCGGGAAATAGGTTGACATCAGAAATCTCCCAGAATTAAAGAACGCTATGAAGACCGCTGAGTGCCCAATCATTCCACGCAGAAGGCACGAGGGCGTTCAGGCGGGCAACCGCAGGACTTCCAAAGAGCTTTTAGGATAGCGTAGCCCCGTCACCATTGTCAACGAACAGGTTCGCTGACAACAGGTTACCAGAGAAAGCCCTCAGCATTCAGCACTTCGGCCATCAGCTAAATCCAGCCACGGGCACGGCAGATTACTTTCCGTCCACCGCCTTGAGACATTTTCCGTACAGTTCGAGCAGATGGGCGGCATAGTCCTCAGGCTTGGCCGCCGCGCCGCTGCCCTGAAAGCCGACACCGCTACCGGCAGTACGGCCATAGCCCGTTGTCATGGCGACGAATTTCATAAGGTCGAGCGCGATGTCTTCATTGCGGCGGGCCCCTATAGGCAGGGCAGATGTTTCCATGATTGCGACTCCTGATACCTCGAATCCGCCGGTCGTCCCCGGCCTCTGCCGCGATCATAGCAGAACAGTTAAACTCGGGAGCCGGCATGGCGCACCGGTCGGCGTCACACCAAGATGCCGGGCTATAATGCCGAGCCAATGTCGAATCTCCAACTCAAGTCGCGCTGGCTCTGGGACGTCCTGATCGTGCAGTGTGCGGGACGCATTGTCGCAGGAGTGGAGGCGCAAAGCCTGCACGACGAGGTCCGGAAGAATTTCCCGCATCTGCCGCATATCGTTCTGGCAATGGCCGGGGTCCAATTCATCGATAGCAGCGGGCTGGGGACGATCGTGCGTCTGATGTCGGCGGCACGCGCGGTGGGAGGAGACGTTAAAATCTGCCAGCCTCCGCCCATGATGCGCAAAGCGCTGACCATGACCAATCTGCACACGGTTTTCGATATTTACGACACCGAAGACGAGGCGCTCCTGGCTGCGCTGCGCACCAGAAAGACCGAAGCGGAGTCGCTCGATGCTCACCCTCGTGCGGTCGTTCTCTGTGTGGACGAATCTCCCGATGTGCTAGCGTATCTGGCGGAACTTCTCCGGGAAGAGGGCCTGCGGGCCATTACGGCCAGTAACCTGGCAGATGCGCAGGTGCTGATGAAGGCGAGGCGGCCGCACTTGATCCTGGCAAATGCCCGGCTCTCGGCGAATGGAAGAGCGGCGAGCGAGATCTTCTCTAGCTGTTGCCCCGGCGTGACGTTTCTCGATTTGGGGGAGGCGTTCTCGCACGACGATGCGGGGGAAGCGGGAGCAAAATTGCTGGCACTGGTGCGGAGCGAGATTGGGAGATAAACGGGCACATTCCTGGCTCTGCGATCAAAAGCTTCTAACCGCAGAGGTCGCCGAAAACGGCGCTGAGGACGCAGAGAACTACCCCACCTCTACTAAACCATAACCAATCCGCCAGCGCGTCCGTATGTGTTTCAGTGCCCGGTCGATTTCCCCCTGCGAAATTTCCTGGTTCGGACCCGAAAGTACGAAAGCCGCTTCGCGCTTGGCAGCTTCCAGGAGTTGCCGATCGCGGATGATGTTCGCCACTCGGAAAGTAGGGAGTCCGGCCTGTTTGGTGCCGAAGAATTCTCCTGGTCCGCGCAGTTCGAGATCAAGTTCGGCGATCTGGAAGCCGTCGTGGGTCCGTACCATCGCGTCCAAGCGGCGCTGCCCTTCTTCAGAGACCTTCCCGCCATACATCAGGATGCAGTACGACTTGGCAGCGCCGCGCCCAATGCGTCCGCGGAGTTGGTGCAGTTGCGCCAGGCCAAAGCGATCGGCGTGCTCGATCACCATGACGGCGGCGTTGGGCACGTCGACGCCGACTTCGATTACGGTCGTCGCGACCAGCACGTTGATCTCGCCGCGCTGGAATTCGCGCATGATGTGTTCTTTTTCGTCCGGATCGAGCCGTCCGTGCAAAAGGCCGACGTGGAGGTCCGAAAATGTCTTGTCGCGCAATTGACGAAACATTTGTTGCGCGGCTTTCAGTTCGCGCTCTTCATTCTCTTCGATGACTGGATAGACGACGTAAGCCTGGTGACCGGCGGTGATTTGTTTGCGAACGAAATCCCAGACTTCAGGGGCGCGCTCGTCGGTGACTGCGCGAGTGACAACCGGGGTGCGGCCGGGCGGAAGCTCATCCAGCACTGACACATCCAGATCGCCGTATAGAGTAAGTGCCAATGTGCGTGGGATTGGAGTGGCGGTCATGACCAACACGTCGGGTTCGGCGGCTCCCGAGCTTCGCTCGGCTTGGACGGGTCGAAGACCCGTCCCTACTCGTTCTTCGTCGGACTTCTGCATTAGCTTCAGGCGCTGCATGACACCGAAGCGATGCTGCTCGTCCACGATTACGAGTCCTAGCTTTTCGAATTCGACACCTTCCTGGATCAGGGCATGAGTCCCGATCACTAGCTGAGCGTTCCCCTGTGCAATATGCCGCCGGACAGCCCGTTTGCGATCCTGTTCGAGCGAGCCAGTGAGCAACACGATCCGGTATCCGGCTTTTTCTAGGATTTGGCGGGCGGAAAAGTAGTGCTGTTGCGCCAGAATCTCGGTCGGCGCCATGAGCGCGACCTGATATCCATTTTCAATCGCGATGATAGCGGCCTGGAACGCGACAATCGTCTTGCCGGAACCGACATCCCCCTGCAGCAGCCGGCGCATCGGAAAGGCCTCCTGCATGTCGGTCGCGATTTCCTTGAGCACGCGCTTTTGCGCGCCGGTCGGGTGAAATGGCAGTATCTTCTTTATCGCTTCCCGGACTCCGGTCCCGATCTGGAAGGCGATGCCGGTGCGCGCTCTCTGCTCGCGCCGTTTGAGTTCGAGTCCGAGTTCGATGAAGAACAGTTCGTCAAAGATCAGTCGAATGTGCGCGGGTGTTCGAGAAGACTGAAGATCGCTGAAGCTCTCGCCAGCGTCGGGCCAGTGAACCTTCGAGAGCGCTTCGCGTGGAGCGATCAAGCTGAGATGAGCTCGCACTGCGGCTGGGATCGGGTCGGGAGCGTCGGGCCCCAGATTGTCGAGTGCCCAGCGTATGATGCGTCGAAACCAGCGCGGAGTAAGCTTGCCCTGGCCGGTGGATTCGTAGATGGGAACGATGCGTCCGATTTCGAGCGAAGCGGCGGCTTTTTTCTCGGCCTCGTCGGCGCCGCCCTCTTCGTAGATATCGCCGAGCAGTTCAAACTGTGGCTGGATGATCTGCAGTTCGCCGTCGCGATCCTGTTCCACCTTGCCGTAGAGAGCGACCATCTGGCCGGCCTGGAAGCGGTTTTGAAGATACGTTGCGTTGAACCAGAGGCACTTGAGGCGGTTGCGTCCCTGGCCGACGGTGAGCTGGAAGATCGGCATCCGGCGGGTACGAAACAGGCCGGAGTTGCGGACCTCGGCGATGACCGTGGCCATCTCGCCCGGGCGGAGTTCAGCGACCGAGCGCGGGTTGAGCCGGTCTTCGTACCGGAAGGGCAGATAGTGGAGCAAGTCGTCCACCGTGTTCAGGTCCTTGGCGGCAAGTATTTCGGCGAGACGCGGACCAATTCCTTTGACGTACTGAACAGGAGTGGACAGTTCCAGCATCTCAGGGGATGTTAGCAGGAGCGGAGGGCGGCATGGCGAAGAGCGAGACGGTCAAAAATTTTCTCGATGCGTTGCTCGCAGTGCTCGCCGGGAATGCCATCTACTACCTGCTGGCTCCGCATCTGCCAGTAGCGATGCGGCACGGGAGATTCGTCGAAGACTGGGGATTGGTGGTGGATTTTATCATCTGTACGGTGATTTTTATCGCGGTGAAACTGGCGCGCGCCAGGGGATGAGCGGAAGAAGCAACGGCTCCAACTGAAGATTCTGAGTTGCGTGTTTCAGGCGCGTCTTGCGGTGCCACCTGGTGATGCCACCTTCCGTCCCAGGTAGCGCTGCGCCACGAACAAGACGATCCCGACGGCGAGAGTCAGGCCTAGGGCCAAGTACATGTGCGAGATCGCGATGTCCCAATCGTCCTGTGGCACGCCCGCGATGGCGACGCCTGCGATGTGGTCGCGAACTCCGGCCAAGCCGCCCCGCACGAGGGAGGGAACTAGCTGGAGGAGGATAAGCGCCCAGAATAGTGCGACCATGAGGCCGATCCCCCGCAGGACTGCTAATACCTGCCGCCGCATCCGACTGGGCTTCATGCATAGGCAGACACCAGGAGCTTGCGGAAAAGTTTCCGGTGACCCCTCATAGCCAAACTTCGCATCGAGCAGGCCACGTTTCGGGCTTAGAATACGGGCATGGACATGACGCTCACTGCAGTTTACGAGGAAGTGCCGGAATCCGAGGGAGGTGGGTACGTTGCTTATGCGGAGGAACTCCCCGGCGCGATCTCGCAGGGTGACTCTTTGGAGGAGGCTCGCGAGAATTTGCGAGACGCAATCGAACTCTTGCTGGAAGCGAATCGCGAGCTAACCGGGAAGCCTCGCCCGGGTCAGAGGATCTTGCGGGAGAAGATCGAGATTAAAGCGGCGTGAGAACGTGATACGCGTTGACTGATAAGGCATCTGGAAGCATTCGGCTGCCAACTCTAGCGGGAAGGTGCAAAGCACAGCGTTTACTACAATCCTGCAGCCCAACGAACCAGCACGGTACCGAGACACCGGGAAGTGAAAAATCTAACCGCCATCCGAATCTGCAAGCAGCTTTCAGTACCCGACCCCCTCCACTAGTCGTAGTTTCCATTATCATGGAGAGTTTTCCGTCGACATCCGCGGTCAATCGCGTTGGTCCAGAGCGGACGACGGTTCAAGCTAACTGCTAAAGGCTAAGTGCTAAATGCTAATCTTTCGCAAGCCTCTTCCTAACGTCGAACATCCCGAGATGCCGGCCGACGTGGTAATTGTCGGCGGCGGGCCGGCGGGGATGGCGTGCGCTCTGCGACTGTCCCAACTAATCGACGATCACAATGCGCGGCATCCGGAGGCACAACTATCCAAGGAAAACATTTACGTGCTCGAGAAGTCGCGCGAAGCAGGCCAGCACTGCTTGTCCGGGGCGCTGCTCGATCCACGATCAATGAAAGAGTTGCTGCCAGGATTCGAGACTGAAGCCCCGCTCGACGCCCAAGTCCACCAGGAAGGCGTGTATTTCCTGACGAAAGAGAAACACTTTAAGCTCCCGCTTACGCCCCGGCCATTGCAGGATCACGGTAACTACGTGATATCGATCAACAAATTTGTGAAATGGCTGGCCGGCAAAGTGGAAGAAGCGGGGATTACGATCTTTACCGGATTCGCGGGGTCGGAGCTGCTCTACGACGGCGGTCGCGTCATCGGAGTGCGCACCGACGACAAGGGCGTCGACAAACAGAACCAGCCGAAATCGAATTTCGAGCCCGGCTACGACGTGAAAGCGAAAGTCGTAGTGCTCGCTGAAGGCACGCGCGGATCGCTCACCAAGCAACTCATCCAGAAATTTGATCTGATGAAAGACCGCAACCCGCAAACCTACGGCGTGGGCGTGAAAGAGCTATGGGAACTGCCGTCGGGGCGGCTCAAGGCAGGCCAAGTCATCTACACGATGGGGTATCCGCTGACGACAAAAGAATACGGCGGCGCGTGGATTTACGGCTCGAAGGGCAACATTGTTTCGCTCGGCTTTGTGACCGGACTCGACTATGCGGACCCTCGACTCGATCCGCAGCGCGTGCTGCAGACATTCAAACAGCATCCCTTCATCGCCAATTTACTGAAAGGCGGGAAGATGATTCGTTACGGAGCGAAAGCGCTCCCGTATGGCGGATGGTGGTCTCTGCCGCCGCTGGGCGGAGATGGCTGGATGATCGTCGGCGATTCAGCGGGCTTCTTGAACTCGGCCCGGTTGAAAGGAATCCATCTTGCTATCAAGAGCGGCATGCTGGCAGCAGAGACAGCGTTCGAAGCGTTGATAAAGTCCGATTCGTCTTCCACCACCCTCGGCAAGCTCACGCGGTGTGTCGAAACCAGCTGGATCAAGGATGAACTCTGGCCGGTACGGAATTTCCACCAGGGTTTCGAGAAGGGCATGATCGCGGGCATATTCAATACCGGGCTACAGGAGATCTTCGACGGCGGCTTACGCAACCGCGTGCTCTCGCATCCCGGCCACGAGCGCATGAAGCCGCTCTCGCAACTGCCAACGGACGGTGGTCCGCAGTCGCACCTGCTCGGCCCGGCTAAGGGCGATGGTAAGCTGACCTTCGATAAACTCACTGACCTATATCACTCAGGCACGAAGCACGAAGAGGATCAGCCGGCGCATTTAGTCATCCACGATACGAACATCTGCAATGAGCGCTGCGTGAAAGAGTTCGGGAGCCCGTGCCAGAATTTCTGTCCCGCAAACGTTTACGAAATGCTGGACGACCCGGCAGCGCCGAACGGCAAGCGTATCAGCCTGAACGCCGCCAACTGCGTACACTGCAAGACCTGCGACATTCAAGACCCGTACCAGATCATCACCTGGGTTCCGCCGGAAGGCGGGGGCGGTCCGAACTATGACGGAATGTGAGGAGGGCGGCACATGACACTGTCTTTCCAATACACGTCGGAGGACTGGGCGCAAGCCTATCGAACGTACGCCTTTCGCGGGCGAAGACGATGGCTCACACGGTTTTACGTTGTGCTCGGTTGCTTTTTCCTCTTGATGGGAGTGTTGGTTGCTATCGCCCCAAAGAATTCGTTCTCGAATTCAGTGCCTCTCCTTTTTCTCGGCGTTCTTTGGATTTATCTGGGCACCGCAATGTGGAAACGAGCTGGGCTGAGATCGTTTTCCGGCCGCCCCGAACTTAAACAGGAGTACTCCGTCAGCGTGGATGAATCGGGCGTACGCTTTGCAGGTCCGATCAGTAGCTCACATTGGACTTGGCCAGCCTTTGTCGGTTTTCTTGAGGGCAAAACCACTCTTCTCCTCATGCTTTCGCCCTGCGCGTTCGCCATCTTCCCGAAGAGAGTCTTTGGTCCAGATGAGATGGACCAGTTTCGGGAATTGATTCGTCAAAAGCTTCCAGCGCAGTGATTGATTGCCAATAATGGCTTCCCTTCAACGGCAGGTGACTACAGCTATGGCCAAGCAGTAACTCTGGCCCGGATTCACCCCCGGGTATATACTGCTGCCGGTAGTTCTTGGCTGGATCCGGCTTTTGGCCGGAAACGGGGCATGCATTTATATCTAATATCGCCCCGTTAATAGAATGCCGGCGTCGGGGCTTCCTTCTTTTTCCTACCCTGGGACAGCTGGCGCGGGACTGGAGTCGCTTCGGCGGCGCCCTCCCGGGGAGGTCTATCCGTGGACGTCGTACTTATACGTCTTTTGTTTGTTCTGTTTGTCGGCTTTACGTGCTACCGCATTCGACCGTTTGATCTGCCCCAAAACCTGGATGCTGCGGTCGGGATACTGATCGGCAGCGGCATCATCATTTTCGAGTGGCGCTTGCGCGCCATGAGCCTGAAGCGCCTGATCGGGGCGGCTATCGGCAGTATCCTCGGTATCATTGGTGCTTATCTTTTCGCACTGGTCATCCGCAACAGTATCCCCGCGAGCCCGACCCAGAGCTTCCTGCAGATCATGGTCATGCTAATCATGGCCTACGTCGGCCTCGCGGTGGGCGCGAACAAGGGAGATCTGCTTAACCTGGCTGCACTGGGCGGAATCTTCGGCGGCGAGAAAACGGGAAAAAAGAGCTACAAGATCCTCGACACTAGCGTGATCATTGACGGCCGCATCGCCGACATCGCAGAGACCGGCTTTCTCGATGGCATCATCGTCGCCCCGCAGTTTGTGCTGCGCGAGTTGCAACTGGTGGCGGATTCGGCCGACTCGCTTAAGCGCAACCGCGGGCGGCGCGGGCTCGATATTCTGCAGCGACTGCAGAAAACCGCTTCCCTGCAAATCCAGATCGTAGAAGATGACTTTCCAACCGTCCGCGAAGTGGACATGAAACTGATCGAACTGGCCAAGGTATATGAAGGCAAGATCATCACCAACGATTTCAATCTGAACAAGGTGGCGCAACTGCAGGGCGTGGCCGTGTTGAACATCAACGAACTGGCTAATTCGCTGAAGCCGATCGTGCTGCCCGGTGAGGCGATGCGCGTATTCATCCTGAAAGAAGGAAAAGAGTACAACCAGGGCGTTGCCTATCTCGACGACGGCACCATGGTGGTGGTGGACAACGCGCGCAAGATGATCGGCAAAACGGTCGACATTGCCGTGACTTCGGTGCTGCAGACGACCGCTGGCAAGATGATCTTCGGCAAATGGGATGAGCGCGCCACCGCGCGCCACGAGTCGAAGCCCGGAGTACCGATTGCGACGCCCGTCTCTTCCTCTACCGGAACAAACGGCCCGATATCCGATCCGGCGAAAAAGCCCGCGCCTCTCATGGCTGAGCGACCGAATGAATAGAAGTTCTTGTCTGGCAGATCGCGGACCTTCAGCGGTTCTGTGACTCCACGGACTGTACTTGAATAGTATTTCCGTCCAGCGTGCCGGACACCGTGACGCGCTCGCCCGCCCGTTGGTCTAGAACTGGTGAGTCTCCCTTCAGCGTATAGAATTTTTCACCGTCCACCAGCGCCCAGGCGGATCCCTGCTTCAGGCACATCTTGGTGCAGTCGCCCGCGCTCAAATGCGACTTGCTGGGGTGCCTGGCTCCGCAATGGGCATCTGTGAGCACGCCGAAAAAAATCTGCGCCTTTCCTGACTCTGGCGGATCGGCATTTTTTTGTCCGAAGGCTAAAGCGCCCGTTGCGGTCACGAGGGCAAGTGCCACCGCAAGTAAAACGGCAAGCACGACACTGATGCCAATTGTGTGGAACCAGAATGTTCTGATCTCCATGCTTTCCCTCGCCGCGACCGCGGTGCGATCGGCAACACTTAGACGCACGTTCGGTACCAGGCGGATGTAGCAGCCAATACTGTGAAATCCTGTAGATCGAGTGCTTTCCAGCAGTACCGGCTTTGGAGGAGTCTTCAACGATCTGAAACGGGGAAGAATTTACCGGGGGCGTCCTGCCTTTCTACCGATTTGTGCACCGCGAGCGATCCGCTTCTGGGATCAGCCATTTGAAAGTTACTGGTCACGCTCTTATACTGAACGCCCTCTATGAAGGTTTTTGTAATTGTTCCGGCTGCCGGATTGGGCACCCGCATGGGCCCGCCGTCGGCAGCGAAAACCAAAAAGAAAGCGCCTTCCAAACAGTTCAAGGAACTCGGCGGCATCCCGATCCTGGTCCACACCTTGCGGAGATTTGTGGCTTGTCCCGAGGTGTACGAGATCATCGTCGCTTTGCGGAAAAACGAGATTGCTGGCTTCCGCGCGCAACTCGAAAGGCAATATCCGGAGATTCTGAACAAGCGACTCCAGATAGTGGAGGGCGGCGAGCATCGCCAGGATTCCGTAGCCAGCGCGCTAGCGGCAGTGGCAGCCGATGGCGACGACATCGTACTCGTTCACGATGGTGTGCGGCCGTTGGTCACACCCGAGATTATCGCCGACGTCATAGCGGCTGCGCGAAAGCATGGAGCCGCCATCGCGGGCATGCCGGCCATGGATACGGTGAAGCAGGTCGAGCGTACCGCCGAAGGCGCACTAATCAAGGCGACCATTCCGCGCGCAAGTATCGTGATGGCGCAAACTCCCCAGGGCTTCCGCTATGACATTCTGAAGAAGGCTTTCGATGAAGCAGCGGCGGACGGTTTTCTGGGGACTGACGAGGCATCACTGATCGAGCGCGCCGGACATCCGGTGGCGGTGGTGATGGGATCACCGCGGAATTTGAAGATCACCACGCCCGCTGACATGGAACTAGCGGAATTTTATTTGAAGGAAAGTGGTCAGTGATTAACGGTTAGACTCACACTGGCTATCACTAACTACTAATCACTAACTACTTCCAATCATGAAACCTGAAATCCGCATCGGCTATGGCTGGGACTCCCACGAGTTCAAGGCCGGCATTCCGCTCAAGATTGGCGGAATCACTCTGCCTTACGACAAGGGCTTGGGGGGGCATTCCGACGGCGATGTCCTGCTCCATGCGATCACAGACGCGTTGCTGGGCGCGATTGCCGGCCCGGACATCGGGTCGTTGTTTCCGCCCTCCGATCCCAAGTGGAAAGGGGTGGATTCGGCGTTATTTTTGCGCGAAGCGTTGAAACGGGTCACAGCTGCTGGATATGTGTTGGTCAATCTGGATTCCGCTCTGATCCTGGCCGCGCCGAAGATTGGTCCGCATGCAGAAGCCATTCGCAAGCACGTGGCAGAGTTGTGCGGGATTGCCGCGGACTGTGTTGGGATCAAGGCGAAGACGCCGGAGGGCATGGGTACTGATAACGCGGCGATCGCGCACGTGGCGGTGTTGCTGAAGATTGTTACTTCGATGGGTTGATCGATTCGTAGAGACGGGGCGTGCTGCGTCTCACGCCGCGAAAGGAGACGCGGCAAGCCGCGTCTCTACCACTATTTTCTTGCCGACTCAAACTCCCCTGCTAGTTCCGCATGTTTCGCCCGCGCCGCTTCGATGAAGGCCTGGAAGATTTTCTTGGCCGAATCCGCGAGTTCCTTCGAGTCATTCACTGACCGTTCCGGATGCCACTGCACCGCCAAAACAAAATGCCCGGGCAGCGTTCCTTCGAGCGCTTCGATCACGCCGTCCAGCGGAGAGCGGGCGACGACACGCAGGCCGTCTCCGACAAGATCCGCCGACTGGTGGTGTGAGGAATTCACGGCGACCTCTACGTTTTTCTTGTCGGCGCCCACGATGGTTGCCAGCTGAGAGTCGGGCTCGATTTCTACGGTATGTGCCTTCGCGACCGCGCGTCCGGCGCTGTGGTTGATGACGGACTCGACGTGTTGGACAAGCGTTCCGGAGCGGTACACATTCAGGATTTGTAACCCATAGCAAATCGCCAACACCGGCTTGTGCATGTTGTAGGCATCTTGCAGGAGCAACTCATCCACGGTGTCGCGTTTGGAATCGGGGGATGCCGTTCTCTCGTGGCGATCCGCACCATATTTCTGCGGATCGACGTCCGCCTTGCTCCCTGGCAGGAGCACCGCGTCGCAGCGCTCGATTTGTTTCATCACCTGAGGGGGAGTCTGGTCGAGTGCGATGCGGACCGGCTCTCCGCCTGCCAGGCGGACAGCGTCTTCATACTGCGGCAGCGCACGCTCAGCGTACTCGCGATCGCCCGAGTGAGGAACAGGAATAGCAATGCGTGGCGTGATCATCATCCCGCCCGCTCAATACCGGCCAGAGTTTTCCGCTGCCGGTAGTCGCGGATCTCCATTGCCAGCGACAGCGCCAACACAATGGAACCCACGGTGATGGCGAAGGGAAAGGCTATATACCGGTACGCGAACGGCATGTTGGGCGCGACGTGCTTCACCTGCGAGTACACCACGGTGCCCAGGATGCTCAACAGAAGGCTGACGGCGAATGCCAGCAAGGTGAGGAGCGCTGTCATGAGCAGGACGCGAAGCGGAATTCCGATCCACCGTGGGCGTCCGGAGGTCGTTCCCGGCATGCTTCTAGGCTACACCATGGCGCCCGGCTCCTGCACCGTCCGCGGTGCGCCTGTGCGCTACAATAAAACCTATGTCGCAAGCCGTCTCGGCGATCACCCGCACCCCCGCGGAGATTGTCCGGTTAACTCCCGTGTCGCAGGCCGCCAACGGTATTTGTTATGCGCGCGCGGGCGAGGTCACGATATCGGATTCGGATCTGGACCGCATGATTGCGGCCGTTCCCGTGGCCGCGGCGTCCGCGCTTTCGCGCAAGGCGTACTACTTCGTGCCCCTGACCGTCAGCCAGGGCGATGAGACCGTGATTGCCGACCGCTACGACGTCGCTCTAAGCGACAACGCCGTCTGCCACCGCAACCTGAATCTGGGCGACGCGCAGTGCGTCTTCATTTCCACCCGGCTCATGGATGACAAGTTTTCCGTAGCCTTCGAGTTCTATATCAATGTCGGACACGCGCTAGTGGAACGCGCGGGCGTCTCACAGCCCTTCGCCGAGATGGTCTGGCAGCAGGTCGAATCCGGCGTAAAAGGAGAAACCTCGCTGGACGCGTGGGAGTCGCGAAAATTAGCAACGGCGGCGGGCCCCGAGGCCGAGAAATTCAAAAACGAATATCTGACCGCCACCTTTGCTGACGCGATTTCGATCTACCTTCTTTCACTTTGTTTGGACGTGGACTACTACGATCTGCGGGAACGCGACTATCCTCTGCTGGCGCCCACTCCTTTGGCGGAGCGGCTTCGCAAAGTTGCGGAAATCTTCCCCCCAAATCCCGGATTCGAATTCAATATCTACTACAAGCGGCGCAGCTCAGGATCGTAAATTCGGGCAATGCTAGCGGACAGTGAGCGGTTCGTGCGCCCGCAACGAGGCGGCACGCTCACGGGCATTCTGGAGGGCGCGCTTGACGTGACGAGGCGCGGTGCCTCCGGGGACGTCGTGCAGCGCGAGCACTTCGGGAAGACCGAGGCGAGAGTGGAAGGCTGCGTCAAAGCTCGAGTGGATCGCTTGCAGGTCGGCGAGTGGCAATTTTTGTAAGTCGCATCCACGTTCGACAGCCAGTTGGACGGCCTTCCCGATCGCTTCATGGGCGAGGCGCGAAGGCACTCCGCGTTCAACCAGGTAAGCCGCCGCGGCCCACGCGTTCATAAATCCCGTACTTGCAGCCTGATTCATCCGGGTCTCGTTGAATTCGACGGTCTGCATCCATCCGGTCACGAGCGGCAGCATGCTCATGAGCGTGTCGGAGGCGTCGAACAACGGCTCCTGCGTTTCCTGCAGGTCCTTGTTGTAAGCGAGAGGCAAGCCCTTCACAAGAGTTTGCAGTGTGGAGGCGCATCCCATGACGCGCGCCGCTTTTCCGCGCACCAACTCCAGCAAGTCGGGATTTTTTTTCTGCGGCATCGCGCTGCTGCCGGTGGAGTAGGGCTCGGGTAACTCGACGAAGCCATACGCGGGCGTGGAGAACAAGATCATTTCTTCGGCCCATCGGCTGAGATGCAGAGCGAGCTGCGAGAGAGAGTTGACGAATTCGATGGCGAAGTCGCGGTCGCTGGTCGCGTCCATGCTGTTGGCGGTCGGTCCATCAAACCCCAGCTCCGCGGCCATGGCTTGACGATTGATGGTGAGCGTGGCTCCAGCTACGGCGCCTGATCCCAGCGGACAGAGGTTCGCGCGCTTGCGGCAATCGTCGAGGCGGTCGGCGTCGCGGAGAAACATCTCCACATAAGCCAGCAACCAGTGGGCTACCAGGACAGGTTCTGCGGGCTGCAGGTGCGTGTACGCGGGCATGGCCACAGTGCCGGCCTTTTCGGCGCGAGTGAGAAATGCGTCGATCCAGTCGGCCAGCAATTCTTGCAGCGTGTCGATACTGGTGCGCACAAACAATCGAAGGTCGGTCGCGATCTGCTCGTTGCGGCTGCGTCCGGTGTGGAGTTTGTAGCCGGTGGGACCGATGAGTTCCGCGAGTTGCCTTTCTACAAAATGATGGACGTCTTCAGCTTCGGGGTCGTCCAGAAATTCAGGAGAGGAGGTGGCCTTTTGGCCGATCGCTTGGAGGCCGCCAAGAATTGATGTAAGCTCCGCCGCAGTCAATACTCCCGCGCGCTCCAGAGCACGCGCGTGGGCTCCGCTGGCCTCGAGTTCGAAGGGGAGCAGGCGGCGGTCATATGGAAACGACCGCTGCCA
>Ga0209701_10000180_pt1 | contig 32848 bp, 30 predicted proteins | sample CZO8metaG_4_FD_188356 | JGI IMG/M metagenome (GOLD analysis project Ga0209701, IMG submission 188356) | Vadose zone soil microbial communities from the Eel River Critical Zone Observatory, Northern California, USA - CZOApr15con2H3.8 metaG... | ecosystem: Environmental > Terrestrial > Soil >... | reverse complement strand
AGTCAATACTCCCGCGCGCTCCAGAGCACGCGCGTGGGCTCCGCTGGCCTCGAGTTCGAAGGGGAGCAGGCGGCGGTCATATGGAAACGACCGCTGCCATTGTTCGAATTCAGGATCAAGCGCCTGCCAGAAGCGGCCGGACCACATCTTCATTATTACGCGACCTCAACCTGCGTCTTGGCGCGGCAGCGCGATGGCAATCCGAGAATCCGGATGAAGCCTTCCGCGTCTTTCTGATCATAACTCGCACCCATCGTGAAGGAAGATAGATCGGTGCGGTAGAGCGAATAATCCGATTTGCGGCTGACCACGTTTACGTTCCCCTTGTACAGAGACAGAGCGACGCTTCCGGTCAGATTTTGCTGCGTGGGCTCGACGAAGGCGTCGAGGGCTTCGCGCAGCGGCGCGAACCACATCCCGAAATAGACGAGCTCGGCGTACTTCAGCGCGACATGCTGCTTGAAGTGGAGCAGGTCTCGGTCCAGGCAGAGTGCTTCGAGTTCGCCGTGGGCGGCGACAAGCAGCGTGCCGCCGGGCGTTTCGTAGCAGCCGCGCGACTTAATGCCCACGAACCGGTTCTCGACCAGATCGATTCGGCCAATGGCGTTGGAAGCGCCAATTTCGTTTAGGAGCTCAACCAACGAAACCGGATCGAGAGCCTGGCCATTCACGGAAACCGGTACACCCTTCTCGAATCCGATTTCGACCTGCTCCTCATAGTCGGGCGCTTCCTGCGGAGATTTAGTGAGCTGCCAGGTGCTCGCGAAGGGTGCATTGGCGGCGTCTTCGAGCTCTCCACCCTCATGGCTCAGGTGCCAGAGGTTGCGATCGCGGGAGTGAATCTTCTCGCGGCTGGCGGCAACCAGGATGCCACGCTTCTCGGCGTAGTCGAGGCAGTCTTCGCGGGACTTCAGCTCCCATTCGCGCCACGGAGCCACGATCTTCAACTCTGGAGCGAGCGCCTGGTAGGCCATTTCGAAGCGCACCTGGTCGTTGCCTTTGCCAGTGCATCCGTGGCCCACGGCGGTCGCGCCTTCGCGAAGCGCAACTTCTACCTGATGCTTCGCAATTACCGGGCGCGCCAGTGAAGTGCCGAGCAGATACTTGTTCTCGTATACCGCACCGGCTTTCAGCGCGGGCCAGACGTATCCCGTCAAGAACTCTTCGCGCAGGTCTTCGACCACGACTTTGCTGGCGCCTGTTTTGTAAGCCTTTTCGATGACAGCCTCTACATCGTCGCCTTGTCCGACGTCGGCGACCATAGCGATTACATCGTAGGCGTAGTTCTCTTTCAGCCACGGGATGATGATCGAAGTGTCGAGTCCGCCAGAATAGGCAAGAACAATTTTTTCAGGCATGCGCGCTCCTTACCGGCAGGCGGCCCATGCCGCCCAGCAACCACATCAGAATGGCTTTCTGAGTGTGCAGACGATTTTCGGCCTGCTCGAAGACGACCGAGTTGGGTGCGTCGATCACCTCGTCAGTCACTTCCCATCCACGATGCGCGGGCAGACAGTGCATGAACAAGGCATGCGGCGCGGCGTCCTGCATGAGCGCGGCGTTGACCTGGTAAGGCGCAAAGATACCAGAGCGGGAGTTGGCTTCGGCTTCTTTTCCCATGCTGGCCCAGACGTCGGTGTACACAGCGTCGACGCCGGCTACGGCTTCGCGGGGGTCGGTGTAGATGTTGATGGCGGCGCCGGTTTCTTCGGCCAGGGCTTCCGCGGCTTCCACGATCGTCGATAGCGGGGCGTGACCGGTGGGCGTGGCAATCGAAACCGACGAGCCCAGAGCGGCGCCAGCCAAGAGCAGCGAGTGAGCTACGTTATTGCCGTCGCCCACATACGCGAAATGAACTTTGGAGAGATCGCCGAAATGCTCCTGCAGGGTGAAGAGATCGGCGAGCGCCTGACAGGGATGCTCAAGGTCGCTGAGCGCGTTGATTACCGGGACATCAGCGTGCGCGGCCATCTCTTCGACCGTTGCATGACTGAAGGTGCGCAGCACGATCAGGTCAATCCAGCGCTCCAAGTTATGGGCGATGTCGTGCAGGGACTCGCGGGCGTCGATACGGCTGCTGGTCTGGTCCACGAAGAAAGTGGATCCGCCTAGGCTATCCATGCCGGCTTCGAAGGTGAGGCGCGTGCGGAGGGAGGGCTTCTCGAAAAACATCACCATCTGCTTACCGGCGAGCACGCTGCGGAAGTCGGCAGGGCGCTGCTTGAGCATGGCGGTCAGATTGAAGAGGGCATGAATCTCGTGCGGGGCGAGATCGTGGGTGGAGAGCAGGTCGCGGGGCGGCGGTTCCGGCTGCGGGCGCGGCGACTTGGCGTGTTCGATGGTCTGGGTTCTCATGGGTGTTTGGTGCAGATCCCTCTTTCTCGATGGTGGGTAGGAGCGCTGACTGTTTCTCTGTGAATTAATATGCATATAGATGCATAAGTATCCATTCCGGTTGCGGGCGATGTCAAGTGGAAAGAAGAGGGGTGGCGCCGGGGGTAATGGAACCGTAGCCGGTGGCGGCGGCTGCGAGCCATGAGCCGCGAGCTACGAGCGAACTGGGGCGCGAACCTTTAGTCGGATTGCTCGAAGCTCGAGGCTCGGAGTTCGCAGCCTGTTTCGGGCTAGACGGGGACTGGAACTCCGTCGATGAGTCGTTTGGACGGCACTGGAGTCAGGCTCGCGGTCACCGCTCCCGTCATCACTTTCTTGAACGCCGCCTGGAACTGCTCCATTTCGGGGCGCGTGCCAACGGTGATTCGCGAGTAGGTCGGCCACACCGGCCAGATGCGTCCGATAAAGACTTTCTGGGCCGCCATCGCATCGATCACTTTTTTTGCCGGCCGTTTGGTATCCAGCATGAAGCAATTGGATTGCGAGCGAATGTAGGAGTAGCCGTTAGAATCGAGCCACTGGAAAACTCCCTCGCGGATGTCGGCGTTGATCTTCTTCCGTTCCGGCACCAAGCCCGTGTGCTTGAGACTGGCCGAAGCCGCAACCAGCGCCGTGACGGGCATGAAGTTCCCGCCGCCGTACGTGTACATCTTTTCGAGCAGGTCGGGGCGCCCCAGCGCCACTCCACAGCGTATGCCCGCCATCCCGTAAAGCTTCGAAAACGTTCTCAGCAGGATCACGTCTTTGTCGGCTTTGACCAGATCCACCGTTGAGGTCGCATCCGAGAAGTGAATGTAGGCTTCATCCACCAGCACGATCGAACCCTTCGGCTTGTTCTGCACCAGATACTCGATATCCGAATGACTGGTCAGCGTGCCGGTCGGATTGTTGGGCAGGCACACATAAAATAGGCCGGCATCGGTCCCCGCCGCCAACATCGCTTTTACATCGTGGGCGAAGCTCTTGGTCAGAGGCACTTTGACGACGCGAGCGCCAATCGCTGTCGCGGAAAACATGCCGGCTTCAAATCCCGGATCGGCCGTGACGTAGCTGCGCTGCGGTGACGTGAACGCGCAGACGGTGTGATGCAGCGGCACGGTGGATCCAGCATGCACGGTGACGTAATCGGGCTTCACGCCTTCCATCTGCGCGATGGCGTTCACCAGGTCTTCCGTCAATCCGTCGAGATAGCGGCCGCCTTGGGGTGTAATCGTGACGATCGCCTCGCGCGCCGAAGTGCATGGCCCCAGCGGATTCTCGTTCGCGTCAATCATGATTGAGCCCGCTGGAGGATGATGGTCACGCGCCCGCGCCAGCATCGGTTCGGTCACAATGCGCAACGCGACCGCGGCCGAAGCCGCAGCCGACAAGCTCAGAAATGAACGGCGTGATTTCGAAGGGACTCTATCGGTGGCCATCACTCACCTCACGAGCGCCATCTTACCGCACAACGGGCCGGAAATCGCATTCGCCGCCGCTGCTCACGCAACCCACGGCCTACTGTGCTAGGCTTGCGTCCCTCGGGGCTTGCAGGAACTCGGGGACCCCGTCCCAGGAGGCGTTCCGTGAAAGCCATTCTCATTGGAGCAGCAATCTCTGTCGTAGCTGTTGTGCTCGTCCTCACACCCATTGCCAGACCCGTTCACGCCGGCAGCGCTCGCGAATTCGCTGACGCCAAGGACGATCTCTCCGCGGCCGCAGCCTATTGCGTCGCGCAAGACGGCGAAGTGGAGAATCGCGCTCCCTACTTCAACACCAACGACGATCCGAAGAACTGGTTCCGCCTTTCCGGGTTCCGCAAATTCTGCCAGTTCACCTTGAAGAGGGACGGCTCGCGCATCCACGTACTTTTGTCGACACTCTATACCCAACAGCCTAGTCTGGCGGCGCTAGCCTATTACGCCAAGGTACCCTTCGACGGCAACTGCAACGGCAACCCGGGATCCTGCTACTGCTCGCAGTTGGGCGGCACTGATCTGTTCGGAGGAATCAACCTGAACGGGGGCGGCTGGGTGTTGAAGGGAGCGATCGACGAAGTCCTCGAGGCCTGTATCTTCCCCGACATGTCGTCGATCGATTCCTGGGGACTGGCCTACCATCAGGCCAATATTATCCGCGGCAAGAATTTGGCGAAGGTACTCCGCTATCCCAATCCGTACGCAGCCAAGCAGTAGTCTCAGGCAGACCCGGGTGGCTCAATTCGCCTGGGCCTCGGCCGCAGCCTCGCTCAACCTGTTTGTGGCCGGTGTCTGGGGGCACCACGATTTAGAAGAAGCAAGAATTTACCCGTTCTCAGCGGGCGGCCGAGTGCTCCGCCGAAGTGGCGGCGTGGTCGTGGTGCCCTGAACGGTGTTCTTTTTGGGCCGCCCGCAGATCGGCGTGGAGGGCATCAAGAGCTGCAGTGGGTAGCTCGGCGCCCCATTCATCCATTTCGTTCTCGTCCCAGTGTCCATTAAGACGAATGGTCGAATCGGTCATGTCTTCCGGAAACGCCAGCCGGTAACTGCCTTCACGGCTGAGCACGTCACCGATCTGCCGTCCCGAATGCATTTCGTAAATGCGCCGCGTCGAATGATCCCCGCTGTTGCTATACACCATCAGTACTTCGCCTTCTTCACCATAGTCGGGGCGATAAAACCAGGCTTGGGGAGCGTCGGCCTTGGGACGATGACGCTTCCGCCCATGGACCACCGCGGCCGCCGCCTCCGTCTCTTTCATCTCATTCGCGGGATCGAAATACAGGACTCTTTGGCAGGAATCGCAGACCACAAGCTGCTCGCCGTTGCGCACCTCGTTGTAAGTCTGAGGACGCAGCATCACCTGGCATCCCATGCATTTGTGGTCGCGGACTTCCGCCAGTCCGCTGCCCCGGAACTTCATCACCCGCTCGTAGTGGCGCAGCAGATCGTCGGAAATGCCTTTGCGCAGGCCGTCGCGCTTCGCGTTCCACTCGGAGAGTTTCGCCTGGTCTGCGGCGGTGATCTTGCGCGCCTCTTCTTTCTCCTTTTCAATCTCCGCAGCTTCTGCCTTCAACTCCGCTTCGGCTGCTTTCACTTCCCGATCCCGGGTCTCGGCGTTGACCATCACTTCGAGAATACGGTCCTCGTTAAGGCGGATCTCCTGCTCGGCAAACTGAATTTCGTGCAGCAGTGCCTTGTACTGGTCGTTGGTTTTTACGTCGAGCGATTGATCACGATACTTCGAGATTTTCCCCTGCAGGTCCTGAATGGCGATTTCGAATTTCTTGCGGTTGGCTTCGTCTCCCTTGGCGGCGGTGCGGGCTTTATCGAGCTGGGCTTTGGTCCCAGCCAGCTTTTCTTCGATCGCCGCAACTCGTCTTGGGAGAGCAGCAATCTCCTCCTGCAGTTTGCGGATTTCCTTGTCCGCGAGCTGGAGCTGCAGCAGTTTTTCGATGTCAGGTAGCATCGGTCAGAAGAGGCATCTTCCTCGATTCTAGCACGTGAGATGAAGGCGCCTCAGGCTGCTGGCCGTCGTACAACTCCTGCTCCGAGATTACGGCGGCGGTTGCATGCGCTTGCCCGGCGCGCGAGGCTGCCCCAAACATGCCGCCTCGTGCGGGCACTGCCGGCGCAAAACGCATGAAACCAATGGCCTCGGGGATGTCGTCGTAAATCGCCTCCATGCCTCCGCGCCGGAAATAGGTCTCGTGCCAGAACCCGGTTCCACCCGAATCCTTGAGAAAAGATTTCCACCACAGCCGGTGGGGCTCCGATCGAGTCCAGGTCAGCAATGACTCCAGGTTGCGCCAGTATTGCCGCATCCCGACATGGGGTGGAAACAGGGAGTATACGATCGTCTCATGCACCAGCAGTCCCTCCGGCTGGGCTGCCGCAGAGGAAGATATCCGCGGACCGAATCCGAGCAGTGTCTTGATGCCGGTCAGCCGATTGACGCGCATTCCCAGATAGATCACCACTAGGTCGGGAAATCCCGAGAGGTCCACGGTTCTTCGATCCACGCGTGTCGTCATAGTTGAGAGATTGTCCGGCGCGTAGAGGAGTCGCAGTTTTTTGCCGAAAACGCGCGCCTACTTCCGCCGCTTGTAGTGGATCGGCCACACCACCTGCCAGGTTTTCCCGCCGTCTTTGGACCCTTCCCAACTCCAGTCGAATTCGTCGGCGCTGATGTTCTTAAACACCATTCTCTGCATTCCCTTCGTGCCGTCCGGATGCGTCACTTCCCGCCCCAGAATCATCTGGCCATCCTTGAATTCACCCACGAAGTCGAGGTATCCACCTTCGTTGTCAACCCAGGTCTGCTTCCACTTCCCGGCGTTGGTGTCGAAAATTGACACGCTCTTGCCACAGAGATGCATGTCACTCTCGCCAGAAAAGTTTTCTTCCACCACACAAGCATCCAGAACACGCCGAATGCTATTCGTCCCATGTTCTACTTCGCCGGCTCTGTTGCCGGGCCAGGTCAAGTCCCACTCGCCGACCCAAAAATCAAGCTGGCGCTGCTCGCTCGCCGCGCACGGATTGGGCGGAGCACTGCTGGTCTGTTGTCCACTCGACCACACAGCCAACAGCATCAGACAAAACAGCAATGCAGTGATGTGTCGCATACGCCCCTCCGCTCTATTCTCTGACGGCAGCGGTGGAGGAAAGTAACCGTGTAGTCCCAGGTTTCAACGATTCCGTCGCCGGTGTGATAAATCTGTTACTTGGACCTCCATATCGCTATCTTCCTTTTCTTCGCTGGAATTCTGGGCGGCGCGCTCAACGCGGTCGCCGGCGGCGGCAGCTTCATTGCCTTCCCCGCGCTCATGTTCAGCGGTGTCCCGCCCATCCAGGCGAACGCCACCAACGCGGTTGCGCTCTGGGTGGGCGTGACCGCCAGTTCCGGCGCCTATCGAAAGCACCTCGATATCTCGCGGCGCGTGATGATCCCGCTCGCCGTCACCAGCGTGATCGGAGGAATTGTCGGAGCCTTTCTGCTCCTGCGCACGCCCGCCCACACATTCCTGCAAGTGCTGCCCTGGCTGATGCTGGGTGGCACGCTCCTCTTTGCTTTCGGTGGACGCCTGGCTCGCGGATCGAAGAGCGGTCTCGCCCACGATGCCTCCCGCAGGGCCATCGCAGTCGCCGCGCTCTTCGAACTGGTCGTCGCCGTTTACGGAGGCTATTTCGGTGGCGGCGTTGGGATCGTAAACCTAGCCATGCTGGCCGCCCTCGGCATGACCGACATTCACGCGATGAATGCCTTAAAGGTCGTGCTCGGCGGCATCATCAACGGCATTGCGGTCGTCACCTTCATCGTGGCAGGAGCAGTGGCCTGGAAGCCGGGATTCATCATGATCGCAGGCGCGATCGTCGGGGGATACTTCGGCGCACACTATGCCCAGAAACTGCCTCAGTCCTGGATTCGCGTCTTCGTCATCGCGGTAGGAACGGGCATGACGATCTACTTCTTCTGGAAGGCATATGCCTAGAATCGAGGCGCGGCAAGCTGCGTTTCTACGATAATTTCTCCGTGCCCGCCGCGCCTCAGCAGTGATGACCTTTATTCGATGGGCGCCGAAACGTGCTCATGCACAATCAACCACTTGCCGTCCTTTTTCTCCAGAACAGCCGTCCAGCGAAACTGCCCCATGTCACGCTTGCCAGACTTGTGTGTCATGTCCGAGCCTATTGTCGACGTGACCCAGTGCGCGTCTCCCGCTTTGTGGATCTGCAGGTCGTCGTTGACGGTGAACTTGGCGACCTTGTAGTCGCTGAGCTCCTTGGTGACGCCCGCCTCATATTCGTCCCAGCTCGCATACTTGAGGGGAGCGATGTCGAAGAACACGTGCGGGCCCTGGGCATAAAACTGCTTCTGTTTCGGAGCGTCCAACGCCGCCCAGCCGTCCCAAATCTTTTGGAGATACGCCTTGTCTACCACTCCACCGCTGCTCGCCTTGCCTGCCTTTTGTGCGAGGCCCGTAATCGTCATCCACACAACGAACACCAGTACTACGATCCGCTTTATCATTCCTCTCCTCCATTCCGGCGCAGCATTGTCGCATGCGGGACGGACAAAACCAAACGCCAGGCGCCGGATTCTCGAACTCGCTCCTTGTTAGAAAATTCGGACCATAAACCTCAGAGCCTAAAGCCCGCTGGCGCTAGTGTGAAACGCTGGCCGGACGAATGCCTTTGGTAATCTGCCCTACAGCCCGCCCGTCATGCGATATTGCCAGAGGATATGTCCCGGTCCAGCACTCAACCCCGCCAAAGGAGCTCCCGCGTCAAGCTCGGTGGCTCGGTGCTGGCAGTGGTGTTGCTCGAAAACGGGCGCCAGGTTCGAGCCCGCATGAATCAGCTCTCCGTCAATGGCGGACTGCTCTCTCTAGAGCACCCACTCGATGAGGGCATCAAGGTGACCACGCTGTTTCATCTCGGCACGACCAGTATCCGCACCCGCGCTGAAATGCTCTTTCCGATATGGGCCACCAAGGGCTGCTTCCAGCCCTTCCGCTTCATGGAACTACCCGAATGGGACCGCAACAAATTGGCCAGAGAATTGGAAGCCCTCGTCCGTGCCGGCGCGCCCGAAGAGGAAGAGTAAAACCTCTCTCATAAATCCTGGGACAGAGTAGGTGGTGTAAACGCCTGGTTACGCCAACTACGGGTGTAGACTGTTCGCCGTGGTAAGAAATGCTCACCGAGAACTGCGATCGCGATCGTTCGCAATCGTTATCGCGCTGCTGCTCAGCTTGGCCAGCTGTGTTCCCCATTACCACCCTGCGGGTTGTGAGAAGGTGGCGGACGTAGCCACCGCGAGAGAGGAGGCCCTCAAGCGCGAAGCCCGCGAGAGCCTCAAGATCGGGACGAAGAAAGATGCTGTAATTCGCTTCTTCGAGAGCCAAAAGATTCCCGTGAGGTTCGATCGAAACGAAGCAATCGGCGAAATCTACATCCACGGCGGCTGCGCCCCTAAGGGCTGCGGTACCGACCACCTGCTCCTCGGCCTACGTGTGGACGTCGACGCCGCTGGCACCGTGTTATCGGAACCAGTTGTCGTGAGTATGTTCACCGATTGCTTATAGCCCGTTGGAGGCCAAAGTAATATCGGCTCGCCATAGTGTTGATTGGTGAAAAATCGTCATTTCATCAACAACCCCAATACCCCCGCTATTTATAAGGTCGCCGGAAGGCAGCTGCTGGTTGCCAGTTTCCAGTGTGGCAATTGTGTTCGAGCTGCCGCAACTAGAGACCAGCCACTAGCTCTTCGCCGGCCGCTTCAGCACCACCACCGAGCGCGGCCCGACCGTATACACCAGCGTGTGAATATTCGGCGCTTCCGCCTGCTCCACGATGTCGTTGGGCGACGGTAAGCTGGTGTCTACCACCCGCTTCCAGTCTTCCGGAACCCCTTCCTGAATCGCGAACTGCAAAGACTCCCAATAAGCGTTGATCATCACGTAGATGTCATCATCCTGCTCTGACGCCCCGTGGAGGCAGTAGGCCAGCGTGTGCGAATCGGACGACATGTCCACCGTATCGCCCACGCCGTACCACTTCACGTCGTCCCGCCAGAAAACGGCCCGCCCAATCGAGGGATGGTTCTTACGAAAGGCAATCATCCCCTGGAAAAAGCGGAAGACGTCAGCATGTTTCTTCCGCCGGTCCCAATTCATCCAGACGCTGGCGTCGTCCACGTTGTAGGGATTGGCCTGCCCATTTTGCGTTTGCAGGATCTCGTCGCCCATGCGGAACATCGGAGTGCCGTTGCTCAGCAGAAGCAGGGCGCAGAAGTTCTTAACCTGTCGTTTGCGTAGCTCGATCACCTCCGGCGCCACGCCCATCTCCCCATTGTCGCTGTCGCCACCCGAACCGCAATTCCAGCTCTCCGCGGTGTTATAGGCCACCAGATCGTAGAGCGTGAGTCCGTCATGCGAAGCAACGTAATTCAGACTCTGGTAGGGGTGGCAGCTATCAGGCAGAGTGTCGGGAAAGACGTCGCTGCTGCCGTAGAGCCGCGTCATCAGGTCCGGCACACAACTCGGGTCGCCTTTCACGAAACTCCGCAGCGTGCTGCGGAAGCGATCATTCCACTGCCGCCAGCTGATGCCCGGAAACTTGCGGCCCAGTTCATATCCGCCAATCCCGACGTCCCAGGGTTCGGCAATCATGCGCACGCCCGCCAGATCTGGATCATCCGCCATGTCTCCGAAGATCGCGGGATTATCCAGGTTGACTGACCCGTCGTCGTTACGCGAAAACACCGATCCCAGATCGAAGCGAAAGCCATCCACATGCATTTCGCGCGCCCAATAACGCAGACTCTCCACCACCAACTGCTGGACCGCGCTGTTGGCGCAGTGCAGCGTGTTCCCGGTGCCGGTGTAGTCGGCATAGGCGTAAGGATTGTTCGGATCGGGCGAGTCCATATAGTAAGTACTGTTGTCCACGCCTTTGAAACTGAAAGTCGGGCCCTTCTCGTTGCCCTCGCCGGTATGGTTGTAAACCACGTCGAGGATCACCTCAATCCCCGCGCGGTGCAAGGCTTTCACCATCTCGCGGAATTCGTTGACTTGCGCGCCCGTCCGGCTGGCATACCTCGAATGCGGCGAGAAGAAGTTGATCGGCTGGTAGCCCCAGTAGTTCGGCTCGCTTTCGTCGAACTCATAAACCGGCATGAGTTCCACAGCGGTCACTCCCAACTCCCGCAGATGCGGAATTTTCTCCACCACCCCGGCAAAGGTCCCGCATTTGTTTGCCGCCAACCCGGAATTCGGATTATTAGTAAAGCCGCGCACGTGCATCTCGTAAATGACCAGGTCGCCCGCATGCCGCGGCGGCACGTCATTCTCCCAGTTGAAAGCCGCCTCGTCTTTCGGCAACACGCTCAAAGGCGCCTTCCCCGCGTTGCTGTCGGTGCCGAGCGTGGCGGCCCGTTCGTAAGTCGGCGGGAAAAACACCGAGGTCGCAAACGGATCCAGCAGCAGCTTGGCGGCCTTGAAAGCATGCCACTCATGCGGTCGTCCGGTCGCCGGGGGACCGTCGATCGAGTACGCATAGTACTTCGCGTTCTTAAGCTGGCTCTCCGGAATCGCCGCATGCCAGATGCGGCCCGTCCGATTGCGAAACTGATCGAATTCGAAGATCGAGATCGGGTTTATCAGGTCATCGGCGGAGAACAGCAGCAGTCGGACCCGGGTCGAGTTCTTGGAATAAATGGCAAAGTTGTAGGCCTTGGTAGCAGCGACTCGCGTCACGCCGAGCGGAGTCGGCGAGCCGTTCGCGGCGGCCCAGGTAGAAGTCATCAATTGTGTCAGAGCAGAATTCGGGGTCCCCATTGTGCACCTCCTGAAATGGGGTTGGTGCCCGCCGAGAAGGCGGGCGGAAATGAATTGACCTTGCGAGGAAGAACTTTGCAGCGATGGCCGCAAAAAACCACTCTATACCCAGAACCCACGGCTGGGTATCAAAAAGTAGCGGCCGACGCGGCCCTCTTTCGCAGCGAAATCTAATTTGGGAATTGCGACCTGGCCGCGTGTCAGTGCCGAGCCAAACCCGCCGCCGTCATTAACTGTTCCAGCGAATACTTCTGAAACTCCCCAATTCTTTCCAACGTGATGTCCGGTTTCGGATACTGTGCCACCAGCTTTTCATCGAGGGCGTAGTGTCCCTGGCGCGGAAACACCGTCGTGACCCGCTTGCCCCAATACTCTTTGATCGCCGCCAGCAGCCGCACCTTGTCGTCCACCATAACGTAGCGGTCCGCCGGATACTTCGCTTCCACATCCGCGAGTTCTGCTTCTTTGTGCACATAGATCAGGACGTGCCCTTCAAACATGTCGTATAACCCTGACCGGTCCACCTTGCGCGGCTGGAAAACCACGTCGCCATCGCTCAGAATCGCCGCTCGTCCTAACTGCTTCGCGTGCTCTACCGCATCGAGCGATTCGGGATACAAACGATTGGCGAACGGATAGTTGATCATGAAGTAGGAAACTTCCAGCAGCTTCGGTTCCCGCGGCTGCTCAACACGATAGCGCTGGAGCGCGCCCAGGTAGTCAGCGTAGCCGAGTTCGGTCCGCAGTTTCTCGAAGATGTCCCAATAGCGCTGCGCGCAGCCTTCGCCCACCGTTTCCTTGAGATGTCGCTTCAGATCCGCCGCAACTCGGTCGTTGTCGATCAGCGTATTGTCTACGTCGAATAGAAAGACTATCCCGTTGTTTGTCTCGGTGGCCTTCACGTAATCTCCACAAAGGAATGGCCCTTATCTTGCCAGAAAGATCCGCCCAGCAGTGCAGTTTTCTATCTTTCAAAGGGATCGGCCAACGGATCGGCGGAGCTGTGGAAAACTTTCTCATCATGAACCTTGTACGACCAGTACCCGCTGTAGTAAAACTGCCGCGCACCTGCAATGCTTGAGGAAACGCCGCACGACTAACTTAACCCTCAACCGGGCAGACTCCAATCCTGTCCTCTTCGCACGGAGCCAGCTTCATGGAGCATATCGATTCCGTTGTCAGCAAACGATTCGAAGTTCAATCGGGGAGACTCTGTGAATTCTGCAAAAAGTTGGACCCCGGCTTCCCCGACCGCCACCCGCTCGACCAGATGGTGGGCTCCAATCGCAAGCACGGTGCCTCTGCCCATTTGACCGAGGATGGCTACGTCCGTCATCGCATGCTGGAGTTGAGCCAGTTGGCTTCCCGGCCGCCTCGCAGCGCGGCTTGAGACGGCCATTTCAGCCGAAGTGGGCGCGACTTTTCCGGCGCAACAGCGTTGAAATATAGTGTCGACGCATCTAATCAAGGCATCGAATAGCTGTAGAGAGGCTCTTATGCCTGCCCGGATGCGACTTTTTTATTTGTTTGCAGTCGTTCTGTTCCTCGTTATCGACACATCTCGACTCCCGGCACAGATTAACGGTGTTCCCGCCTCGGTTACTTCCTTCGGTTTCGGCGGCAGCCATTCATTCACGCCCGGTGTCGCGGCCAGCGTAACTTCCCTTGGGCCGAACGGCTTCGGAGGCCATGCTCGCTTCGGTAGCTGCTGCTTCAATCCATTCTTTCAGAGCCGTGGCCAGTCTCCAATGTTCGTCCGCGGTCACCGTTCCCGCCGCGGTTTCTTCCCGTTTGCAGGGGTAGGTTACAGCGTTCCCTACACGCAGGTAGTGGTCGTCCAGCCGGAAGAAGATGCCTATTACGACAATGAGGACGAGTACGAAGGCGGTCCAACCATTTTTGATCGTCGCGGCTCTTATTCCAGGCGGCCCCGCGCGCGAACCGCTGAACCCGAATCCGCGCTACAGCCAGCTGCGGAGCCCACTCCTCCCGAGCCGGTTGTAGCCCAGCCCAGCACTCTGCTCATTTTCCGGGATGGCCATCAGGCAGAGTTGCAGAATTACGCTATCGTCGGGGACACGTTGTTTGACCTGACGGACAATCGTTCCCACAAGATCCAACTCGCAGATCTTGACTTGCCGGCCACGCGAAAGGCAAATGACGCGCGCGGCGTGGACTTCCAGGTGCCAGCAACTATGTTCGTTGACATCCGGTAGTCTTCTTTCGCGTTCCGCAGTGCCGGGGTGCCCGTCTGCATCCGCTAATCCGGTTTAACATCGATTTATGCCCAAGAAACCGGCCGCGCCAGTCCCGGAGGCGCAGTTCTGCGTCAAACTCTCCCCGCGAGGCGTGGCTCGCCTGAAGGGCGGGCACGCCTGGGTCTATCGGTCGGACATTGCTGTGTCCGAGGATGTGCCCCCTGGTGCCCTAGTCAGCGTAACCGATCCACGCGGGCAGTTTCTGGGGACAGCGCTCTACAGCAGTTCGTCGCAGATCGCGATTCGCATGATTTCCCGCGAACGGGTCGCCGACCTGCCGGCGCTGGTCGCAGAACGAATTCGCGCGGCGATTTCCTACCGGGAGCGTGTAGTCGCAAACACGAATGCCTACCGCGTGGTCTTTAGCGAAGCTGATTTCCTGCCGGGGCTGATCGTCGATCGCTACCACGATGTAGTGTCGGTGCAGATCCTGACCCAGGCCATGGATGCGGAAGCGATTAGGTCCGCAGTGGTGAAAACTCTGGCCGAGGAACTGACGCCGGCCGGGATTGTGGAACGCGTGGATGGCCGGATTCGCGAGTTGGAGCAATTACCGCCGCGGAAATCCGGGCTGTTGTGGGGAGAGAAGAGTTCTACGGTCGTCACCATGAATACCGCACAGATGACCAGCGGTCCTGCCGACGGGGTGCGCTTTCAATACGACGGTCTGGAAGGCCAGAAGACCGGTGCCTTTCTTGATCAGCGGGAGAACTATGCGGCGGCAGCGCAATACGCGCACGGCGACGCGCTCGACGTCTTCTGCTACCAGGGTGGATTTGCGCTGCACTTGGCGGTGAAGTGTTCCAGCGTGACGGGAGTCGACAGCTCGCGTCCGGCTCTGGAGATGGCGGAGAAGAATGCGGCGCTGAACGGGCGCGAACTGGATTGGATCGAAGGCAATGCTTTTGATCTGCTGAAAGACTATGCCGCGGCTAAACGCCGATACGACACGATCATCTTAGATCCACCTGCCTTCGCCAAGACGAAGCGGGACCTTGAAAAAGCCCTCCGCGGATACAAGGAACTGAACTTGCGCGCGCTGAAGATGCTGCGCCCGGGAGGCCTCCTGGTGACTTGCTCGTGCTCCTTCCATGTGGGCGCGCAGGACTTCCTCCAAACCGTCTCGGCCGCCGCCGCCGATGGCCATCGCTCGGCGCGAGTTCTCGAGAGCCGAGGGCAGGCCAAGGATCACCCGATCCTCGTGAATGTCCCGGAAACCAGCTATCTGAAGTGCTTTATTATGACTGTAAGTGATTGATGAATATATAAATAATATAGTTGACAATTATGCACTCATATTTTATGATCCTTTTCATAACAATGGTTCATCGAAATTGATCGTGGAGCTCTAAAACCTAAACATTCAATGCAGGAGGATTTTGCTATGACTCTGATTACCCGTTGGGACCCTTTCCGTGAGTTCGTCACCATTCAGGACCGTTTGAACCGTCTGTTCCGCGAATCGCAGGGAACGGAAGGTCGCGAAGAGGCCCTGACGACCTCGACCTTTGCACCGCCAGTCGATGTCTACGAAGACGAGCACAACATCACCCTCAAGATCGAAGTACCGGGGGTTGACGAGAAGGACATTGACGTCCGGATCGAGAACAACACCCTGACCGTCTACGGCGAGCGCAAGTTCGAAAAGGAAGAGAAAGAAGAGAACTATCGCCGTGTGGAGCGCCAGTACGGCAGCTTCACCCGCACCTTCACGCTCCCTACCACGGTTGACGCGGAGAACGTCGAAGCCAACTATGACAAGGGCGTGCTGAAGGTCAAGCTGGCCAAGAAGGCGGAAGCCAAGCCGAAGCAGATCAAAGTGAACGTCAGCGGCGAGAAGACGCTCGAAGCCAAGGGGCCGAGCAAAGCCGCCTAAGACTAGTGGCTTATTGCCAGTTTCGACGGGAGGCAGGAAGATCAGAGCCTCCCGTTTTCTTTTGCAATTCGAGAGCGGCTGGCGGGTGGTTGCAGTGGCGAATTTACCCGATTACAAAAATCACAAAATCAAGCTAGGCTCTAGCACCTAGCTGGAGTTGACGTCTATGGCCATTCGTTGGGACAAATTTACGGTGAAAGCGCAAGAGGCAGTGCAGCGCGCAAGCGAACTCGCGTCCGAGCATGGCAACCCGGAAATCATCCCGGTCCATCTGCTGGCAGCGCTGATTGAGGACAAGGAAGGTATCGTTCCGCCGGTGCTGGAGAAGATCGGCATTGGGCCGCAGGGCGTGCTCAACGACATCTACGCGCAGATCGAGAAGCTGCCGAAGGTTTCGGGAGCTGCCGCTCAGCCGACCATGTCGTCCCAGCTCAACCAGCTTCTGGACAAGGCCTTCAAAGAAGCCGAGACCTTCAAAGACGAGTACGTCTCGACCGAGCATCTGCTGCTGGCGGCGACCGCGCTGAAGCGCGATCCGGCGCAGGAATTGCTGGCGCGGCACGGCGCGACCCATGACGCGATTCTCAAGGCGTTGACGGTGGTGCGGGGCTCGCAGAAAGTGACCGACCAGAATCCGGAAGCGAAGTACCAGGCACTGGAGCGGTATGCAAAGGACCTGACGGAACTGGCTCGCCGCGGCAAGCTCGATCCAGTGATTGGGCGTAACGAGGAAATCCGTCGCGTGGTACAAGTGCTCTCCCGACGCACGAAAAATAATCCGGTGCTGATCGGCGAACCGGGTGTGGGCAAGACCGCCATCGTCGAAGGACTGGCGCAGAGAATTGTATCGGGCGATGTGCCCGAAGCGTTGAAGAACAAGCGCGTCGTGGGGCTTGATCTTGGCGCCATGCTCGCGGGCGCGAAGTATCGTGGCGAATTTGAAGACCGGCTGAAAGCCGTGCTGAAAGAGATTGAAGACTCGCAGGGACAGACCATCCTGTTCATCGACGAGTTGCACACGCTGGTCGGGGCGGGAGCGTCCGAAGGCGCGATGGATGCTTCGAACATGCTGAAACCGGCGCTGGCTCGGGGCGATCTGCGCGCCATCGGCGCCACTACGCTGAACGAATACCGCAAGTACATCGAGAAAGATGCTGCGCTGGAGCGGCGATTCCAGCAGGTATTCGTGGGCGAGCCGACGGTCGAAGATACGATTGCCATCCTGCGCGGGCTCAAGGAAAAGTACGAAGTGCATCATGGCGTTCGCATCAAGGATTCGGCCATCGTGGCGGCGGCGGCGCTTTCCCACCGCTACATTTCCGACCGTTTTCTGCCGGACAAAGCTATCGACCTGGTCGATGAAGCGGCAGCTTCGTTGCGCATCGAGATCGACTCCATGCCGACTGTGATCGATCAGTTGGAGCGGCAAGCTACGCAACTCGAAATCGAGAAGCAGGCATTGAAAAGAGAAGACGACCCAAATTCGAAGGAGCGGCTGGCGGTCGTAGAGAAAGAACTGGCCGGAATCCGCGAGCAGTCGAACGCACTCAAAGCGAAATGGAAACAGGAGAAAGACCTGATTGGTCGCATCCGCGAGTTGAAAGAGAAACTTGAGCAGCTCAAGACCGACGAGGCCGCCGAAGAGCGCAAGGGAAATCTGGAGCGCGTCGCGCAAATCCGTTACGGGCTGATCCGGCAAGCCGAAGAGGAACTAAAGAAACTCACGGCGCAGATGGAAGGCAAGTCCAGCCGCATGCTGAAAGAAGAGGTAGACGAAGAAGACATCGCGCGCATTGTCTCCAAGTGGACTGGTATTCCGGTCTCGAAGATGCTCGAGGGCGAAGTCAAGAAGCTGATCAGCATGGAGGACCGCCTGCGGCAGCGGGTGGTCGGCCAGGATGTGGCGCTGGAGCGCGTAGCGAACGCAATCCGGCGGTCGCGTGCGGGGTTGAGCGATCCCAAGCGTCCGATCGGATCGTTCATTTTTCTCGGTCCTACCGGCGTCGGTAAGACCGAACTGGCGCGCTCGCTGGCTGAGTTCCTGTTTGACGACGAGCACGCGCTGTTGCGCATCGACATGTCGGAATACATGGAGAAGCATGCCGTGTCGCGGCTGATCGGCGCGCCTCCGGGATATGTCGGATACGAAGAGGGCGGGCAGTTGACCGAGCAGGTACGGCGGCGTCCGTATGCGGTGGTGCTGTTCGACGAAATCGAAAAAGCGCATCCTGACGTGTTCAACGTGCTGCTGCAGATCATGGACGATGGCCGGCTGACCGACGGCAAGGGACGCACGGTGGACTTCAAGAACACGGTGATTATCATGACCTCGAACCTGGGGTCGGCGTTCCTGCAAGCGGAGGGCGTGATGTCTCCCGAGGCATTCGAGCGCGCCAGCGAACTGGTGATGAACGCGCTCCACGGGCACTTCAAGCCGGAATTCCTGAACCGTGTGGACGACATCATTATTTTCCGTCCGCTCGGCAAGGAGCAACTGGTCAAGATCGTCGATCTGCGGCTGGAAGACCTGCGGCGGCTGTTGGCGGAGCGCAACATTTCGCTGGAGCTGACCGATGCTGCCAAAGAACTGCTCTTCACGGAGGGATACGATCCGAATTTCGGAGCGCGTCCGTTGAAGCGCGCGATCCAGAAGCTGGTGCAGGATCCGCTGGCACTGAAGATCCTCGACGGCGAGGTGCTGCACGGCGATCACGTGATCGTGGATGCCGACAAGAAGGCGCGTAAGCTGTCGTTCAAGGTCAGTGAACGCGTTGGAGAGAAGGAACCGGCGGGGGCGAAGAAATAACCAGCGTCTGACATCCGTTTATTTGTAGCGCCTCCGCCTCAGCGGCTGTCGTGGGGGCGTCCCGCCCCACACACACCGAGTCGTCCCTAAGCTTGCCGAAGGACAACCGCCGGGAGCGAACGGCGCTACTTTTTGCAGCATTCGAGACCGGACTGACAACTGACAACCGAGAGCTACCAGCCATGAAGCAAAGCCTCACAAGCCACGCGCTATAATCACCCCATTCCACACATGCACAGACGCTGGTCAGGCGGTTTGCGGATGGGTTGGCTGGCATCGTTTTTCCTTGCAACCGCTTTCATTCCTTCTTTAGTGTCCGCATCGATATTGGGCGATGCCGCTCGACAACTGGCGCACAGGATCGCGTCCGTTACCGGTCCGGGTGCGATCGCTCTCGACATCACGAATCGATCGTCCCTCGATGACAAGTCAGTGCGTGAACTACGCAGCGCGCTCGAAGCCCAGTTGCGTACCGAAGGCGTGCGCACCGCCAATGCCGACGAGTCGATGGGATCGGTGCAGGTCACGCTCTCCGAGAGCATCCGGGAATACGTGTGGTCGGCCGAAATCGTGATCGGCTCCGACGAGCGGGGAGTTGTGCTGGTTTCTGCGCCCCGCGCGCAAGCTGGCGCAGTGCCAGCCTCGGCGATGCCTCTGCTTTTGCGAAAGAGTTTCCTCTTTACGCAACAGCAGCCCATCCTTGATGCAGCCTTAGTCGAGATGAGCGGCGGGCCGCGCCTGCTGCTGCTCGATGCCAGCCAGGTCGCCGTCTATCGTCAGCAAGGCGGGCGCTGGGAGCAGGAAGCCTCGCTTACAATCACGCATTCGCGCACCTTCCCCCGCGATCTCCGGGGACGCCTGCTGCTGCTGCGGCGCGATCATCTTTTCGACGTCCATCTGCCGGGAACAGTCTGCCGGTCAAGCGCGACCCCGCCGCTCACGCTCGCCTGCAACGACAGCGACGATCCCTGGCCCCTGACCACGGATGACGGCGGCGTGCGCGCGTTCTTCGCTCCGGCGCGCAACTTCTTTACTGGCGCCCTCTCTCCCGGTATCGGAAAAGTTTCCAACGGGCCTTCGTTCTATTCGGCGGCGGCTCTTCCGCGGTCCGGCTACACGCTGTGGACGCTGGCCGCCGTGGATGGATCAATCCATATGCTCGACGGTATGACCGATCAGGTGATCCGCGGGGCGAAGTGGGGCAGCCAGCTGGCGGCCGTCCACTCCAGTTGTGGAACCGGCATGCAGTTGCTGGTTTCCGAAAATGGAGACCCTGAGCAGGACAGCGTGCGTGCCTTCGAAATTCCCGATCGCGATCCGGTCGCCGTCAGTTCGCCGGCGGAATTCGACGGGCCTATCATGGTGCTCTGGACGGACGGCAGCGGCAATGGCGCGATCGCGATTGTGAAGAGGCAAGACACCGGTTGGTATGAGGCGTATCGCATTTCTATTTCTTGCGGCAGCTAGTCTGCTGGACGTGGCGCTGGGAGCGACTCGTCCGCGCTACGGCGGGACTCTGCGCGTCATGTTGCAGTCCGCGCCTAATAGTCTGGAACTCCTGGCCGACGGCACGCCAGTCGACTATTGGGATGCGGCCCGCATCCTGGCGATGCTCGCCGACAACCTCGTAGAAATCGATGGTGCTGGGCACGCTCAGCCCGCCTTGGCCCTGACATGGCAGAGCGACCTGAACGGCAAACGCTGGCAGTTCACGCTACGGCGCGGCGTGAAATTTCACGATGGCAGTGCGGCGTCCGCCGCAGCCATCGCGCAGATTCTCGGCGAGCGCCATTCCGACTGGACCGTCCGCGGCGCGGGAGATTCGCTCACCATAGAGAGCGACTCTCCGATGTCGTCGTTGCTCGCAGAACTTGCTCTGCCTCGAAACACAATTCTGAAACGCACCGCCAACGCATTGCCGGTGGGCACGGGCGCATTCCGCGTCACCGACTTTCAGTCTGGAAAGCTTTTGAAGCTAGCGGCCAACGAAGAGAGTTGGGCCGGCCGGCCGTTCGTGGATGCGGTCGAGGTCGAACTTGGAAGGTCGCAGCGAGATCAGGCGATTGCTCTGGAACTCGGCAAGACCGACTTGATCGAGGTGTCGCCGCAAGCGACTGCGGCGAATGGCACTCAACGTGTCCGCACGTCTCTGTCCGTTGAGCTGATGGCGCTGGTATTTCCCGCAAACTCGAAAGCGCAAGATGTTCGCGTTCGAGAAGCCCTCTCATTCGCCATTGATCGTAAGCCCATCCAGTCCGTGCTGCTAAAAGGCGCCGGAGAACCCACCGCCAGCATCCTGCCCAACTGGATGACCGGCTACAGCAGAGTCTTTCCGGCCCAGGCAAACCTGCAGCGCGCGAAAGTTGTTCTCACGGACTCCCGGCAACCAGCGCTCACTCTCAGCTATGACCCACGAGATCCGCAGGCGCAGTTGATCGCCGAACGCATAGCACTGAATGCTCGTGAGATTGGCATTACGTTGCAAGTGTTGCTGTCGGGTATCGCGGATGTCAGTCTGATTCGCATCGTGCTTCCCAGTTCCGATCCAGCGACCTCGCTGCGCGAAGCTGCGCGTGAGCTCGGATTGCAGCAACCGTTAATTCATGGCAGTTCGGTGGACGATCTGTACCAGGCAGAACGCACTCTGCTCGACGGACACACCGTCATTCCGCTCTTTCACCTCCCGGTGGCGAGCGCCGCCGGCGCCCGCGTGCGCAACTGGCAACCCGGCCCGACAGGGAACTGGAACCTCTCCGACGTTTGGCTGGAGGCGGACTCGCGATGAGTTTCCGCCAGAAGCTGCTGTTGATTTTTGCGCTGACCGTCTTTCTGTGCGTGGTGGTGATTTCCGCATCGGTCTGGAGCACGATGCAGCGCTCGTTCGAGCGCGCAAATGATGCCCGCGCCGACGCCGTGGCGGCGCAATTCCGATCAGAATTCCAGCGTCGCGGGGACGAAGTCGTCCGCAAGGTGGAAGCCGCAGCCGCCAGCGAATCCATGCAGCGCATCGCGCTCGAGGTCAATCGCGGCGCAACGGACTCCGGCGGTTACGTCAGCGAAGCTCGCAACCTGGCCGGCCAGCAGCATCTAGACTTCCTCGAACTGGTGGACCACCAGGGTACGATTCTCTCGTCCGCGCAGTGGCAAGCAAAATTTGGATACCCCGAGCCGGCGATCCCATCGACGATTGGGTCGGCGGGCGTTTTTCTCAAACGCGAAGAGCTGCCGAACGGTTCGACGCTGGGCCTTTTCGGAGTGCGCGCGGCGGGCGTCGGCGAGCAGCCACTCTATGTGATAGGAGGGGAACGCCTCGATCAGGGCTTTCTCTCGACGCTCGATATCCCGGCGGGGACACGCGTGTTGCTCTATCAAAATCTTGACGCCAACTGGAATCCAAAGTCATTGCTCGATTTGAACGGAGCAGCAGCCGGCGCCGATAAGATTGCGCCTCTCGTCGAACAGGTGCGTCGTTCCGGGCAGGAAGCTCGGAGTGTAATTCGCTGGACCGCCGATTCCGCCGACGCCGAAAGCTTTCACGCGATGCCGCTCACCGGACCCAATCAGCAACTAATGGGCGTGCTCCTGGTGGGCAGTTCGCGGCGTCCGCTGGTCGAATTGCAGAGGCAGATCGTCTCGGCGACGATGCTGGTGGGAGGCGCGGGAATTCTGGTCGCGGTCCTGGCCAGTCTGTGGTTCGCGGCCCGCATCACTCGACCAGTCGTTTCGCTGGCCGAAGCTGCTCGCCGCGTCGCCGCGGGGGATCTCTACGCCAAAGTCTATGTCGAATCAAGCGATGAACTCGGCGAACTGGCGTCTGCGTTCAATCGCATGACAGAGGATCTCTTGCAGCAAAGCGAGCGCACATTGCAGGCCGAACGTGTGGCCGCCTGGCGCGAACTGGCGCGGCGTCTGGCGCATGAATTGAAGAATCCGTTGTTTCCGTTGCAAGTGACGGTCGAGAATCTGATCCGCGCAAAAGAGAGAGCGCCCGAGATGTTTGAGGAAGTATTTCGCGAGGGAACATCCACACTTCTGGCTGAGGTCAACAATCTGAAGACGATCATCGGCCGCTTCAGCGAATTCGCCAGGATGCCGCAACCCCACCGCAAGCCCACACAGCCCAACGAAGTGGTGCGCTCCGTGCTGCGAGTGTTCCAGGCACAATTGAAGGAGAAGAATCAGATTAGCGCCCGCACCGAACTCGAATCGGAGTTACCCGTCATCTCGGCCGATCCTGAATTGCTGCACCGCGCGCTCTCGAATCTCATCGCCAACGCGATTGATGCCCTGCCGCAGGGCGGTGAGATCATTGTTCAGACGAAGTCGTTCGGTAATCGCGTCGAACTCTCGGTCTCTGACACCGGCTCGGGCCTGACGCAGGAAGAATGCTCACGTCTGTTTACTCCTTATTACACGACCAAGCAGCATGGCACCGGTCTGGGCCTCGCCATAGTACAGTCGGTGGTGAGCGATCACGGTGGCAAGATTTCCGTCGAGAGCACGAAGGAGAAGGGAACTACCTTCCGCATGGAGTTGCCGCGTGAGGCATGATGAGACAAATGTTGGTGTTGCTTTTGAAGGCGTAGGCTTTTGGGTGGCGCGGCGCTTCAGCGGCTGCGATTGCCGGCTGTTTTGAATAGGGCTTCAGCCCCAGAGGTTCCAGCGTTGGCAAATAAAGCGCATCTGCTGATCGTGGATGATGAGGCTAACACCTTGGCCTCCCTGTCGCGGGCATTCCGCCTCGAAGGACACGAAGCGACAGTGTGTGACAATGCCGCCCGCGCGCTGGAACTAGCAAAAGCGCAAGCCTTCGACCTGATCCTTTCCGACGTAGTCATGCCCGGCAAAGACGGCCTGACCTTGCTCGAAGAGTTGAAAGCGCAGGGTGTGCCCACCCCGGTTGTGATGATGTCCGGGCAAGCCCACATCGAGATGGCGGTGCGCGCCACGCGGCTTGGTGCCCTCGACTTTCTGGAAAAACCGATTTCGACAGACAAACTTCTGCTCACTGTCGAGAACGCCCTGAGGCTAGGCCGGTTGGAACGCGAAAACCGCGACCTCGAGCGCCGTCTCGGCAAACACGAACTCGTGTGGCAAGGCGAGACCATGAAGCGAGTAATGGCTCAGGTAGAAAAAGTAGCTGCCAGCGAAACGCGCGTCTGCATTCTGGGAGAGACCGGCACCGGCAAGGAACTAGTGGCGCGTACGCTGCACGAGCGCAGTCCGCGAGCAGGCGGGCCTTTTGTGACGTTGAACTGCGCCGCAGTGCCGGCCGAACTGATCGAATCCGAATTGTTCGGACACGAAAAAGGTTCGTTCACCGGAGCGGGCGCGCGCCACCTGGGCAGATTCGAGCAGGCCCAGCACGGCACGATCTTCCTCGACGAAATCGGAGACATGCCACTCGCCATGCAGGCCAAGTTACTGCGCGTATTGGAAGAGGGCGAAGTCGAACGCATCGGCGGCGACCGCTCGATCACCGTGGACGTGCGCGTCATCGTGGCTACTCACCATGATCTCGAAAAGCTTGTCCGCGATGGAAAATTCCGGCAGGACCTCTTTCATCGCGTGTTCGTCTTCCCGCTGCGGTTGCCGCCGCTGCGCGAGCGCCGGGAAGATGTTCCTACCCTCGTCGAGCATTTCGCCCAGCAGGTGAGCAGCGCCAATGGCTGGAAGTCCATGCGCTTCACAGCAGACGCGATTGGCGCACTTCAAGCCCAAGCCTGGCCTGGAAACGTCCGCGAGTTGAGAAACGCCGTGGAGCGACTGATGCTGCTGGCGACGTCCGACGAAGTCACCGCCGAGACCGCGGCGCTCGCGCTACCGATGTCCGCGGCGAGCCTCGACTCTTCTGCAGCAGGAACAGGTCCGCTCGCCGACCGCGTGCGAGCATTCGAAAAGCAAACGATCCTGGCGGAACTGAAGCGTAACAACAATCAGATATCGAACACTGCTCGCGCGCTGGGACTGGAACGATCGCACCTTTATAAGAAGGCGGAACAGGTTGGGATCGACTTGAAGGCGGTGCGGAATGAAGTGGAACGCTAGCGGCAGCAAGCCAACGATCCGAAGTGTGCTCTTGCCCATCGTGATGCTGACGTCGATCTGCGAACTGGGCCTTGCAGAGGATATTCCCCTCGGTTGGCAAACTTACCGCAGCCCGGACTATGGATTTAGTCTTTCGTATCCCTCGGATTTCAAGGTCTACGCCGGCACACCGAGTTATGAGGAGGCCCAACACTCCATGATTCCGATTTGCGAGCGAGAGACTGTCGCTTGCTTTGAGTACAGCGGTGGCGCGTACAAAGGCACACGACTCCAGGCAGCCGGCGTGGCGGTGAACGTCTTGCGCGCCGCGCGCACGGAACAGCAATGCGCCGCGATTGATACCGGCTCATACCCCGTCCGGAAAACAAGAATTGGCGGGCTTCGGTTTTACTTCGGCGAGACCGGCGGCGCGGCTGGCGGTACCGCCATCGGCGGCCCGGTGTATCGCACGTTCCATGAAGGTACTTGTTTTGAACTTGCAGCTCTCTTTGTCACCGACAACACCGAACACGAACCCGGCGAGGTCAGGAAATTGGATGCAGTAAAATTGGAAAAGCAACTCGATCGGATCGTCCACACAATCAGATTCAGCGGTCGTCGTCCGTCCTCTGGTCCCGCCAGCGACCCGTCACGTGCTGCTTGCCTCCCGTTTGCAATTCGCCGGTTCCAAATATGACAATCAAGTTCACATGAGCCTTCCAGAACCACGCCCCACCGGCCCCTTTCACCCCGGCGCGATCGTCATCGTGACGCTCAACAGCCCGCGGGAGAAATTCTGGGGCGCAATCCTCGATCTCTCGAGCGAAGGGTTGAGCATTCGCGGCGTTGATCTGATTTCGTTTGACGATCTGGTTTCGACGATCAAGGCCGGCGACGCTTTCACATCCGGTGTCGTGTTTTTTCCCATGCATCGCGTGGAGCGCATGGAACTGGACCTGCCCGAGAGCAGCATCCTGTCGCTCAGTCAGCGGTTTGCGCAACAGACCGGCCAGGATCCCGCCGCGCTGTTGACCGCCGAATTCCTGGTTGGAGAACGGGAATGAATCTCCGGCAGATCCTGACCGCGCCCAACCAGCTCACGCTGCTGCGGATGATTTTCCTGCCATTCATCGTCATCAATGTCGTGGGTCACCATTACGTGTGGGCGCTGGTGCTGTTCGTGCTGGCGGGAATCAGTGATGGGCTCGACGGCCTGCTGGCTCGCAGGCTCCATCAGCAAACGCAGCTCGGACAGTATCTCGACCCCATCGCCGACAAGCTGCTCATGAGCACGATGTTCCTCGTGCTCTCCATTGAGCACAGAGCGCTTGTGCCGTGGAAGTTCACGGTGGTGGTATTCAGCCGTGATATTTCGATTCTCCTGGTCAGCGGAGTACTCTTCATGATTGCTGGCCTGAAAGATTTTCGTCCCAGCATCTTCGGCAAAGCGAACACTCTCGCTCAGGTCGCGGCGATCTTCTTCGCGCTGTTATTGCTGGTGATGCCGGTGGTGTGGGTTGATATCGCGCGCAAGACATTTCTGCGGGCCACCTTCGTCTTCACGATTCTCTCCGCCGTGCACTATGCGTTTCTCGTACAGCACCGCTTGCGGGCTCACGCACAGTTGGAAGAAGTGGACTCTGCACTGATTCCAAAGAACTCGAATGAGTAGGACTCGCTGGCAAATCTTCCCGTTTGCTTAGGAGGTATCCTCCCTTCCCTCGCCGATCTCAGTCGGATTGTCACAAAGCCCGCCCCTGATTCGCAGAGTTGTTCACCCAGTTATGCAAAACCGCATAGTCAAGAGTGCACCCCTGTACCGAGCATTTCTATGGCGATGGCGCCGCCCCCCGGTACTGTCTTAACACTGTCCTCAATTAAGACACCACCCGCCCCCCGGCGGGATAGACAGCCATTGGTGGGAACTTTATACTTCAGTCCGCGAAGAGTCGCGACTGCATATAAGTTGCACGTGAAGCGTTAAGCGAGCCATCGGCCCGGTGCCCTTTTGGCCGCACTGGACGAGCAAAGGGACTCATGTGACACTAAAAGTTGCGTTGGTAGGATGCGGGAAGGCGGCCGACAAGCATATTGCAGGAATTCAGAGGCTCAAGGCAGCCCGAATCGTTGCTGTGTGCGATCTTGAGCCGCTGATGGCCGAGCAGGCGGCCGCTCGCCATGGCATAGCAAAATCCTACGGCGACTTCAACGAATTGCTCGCGATTGAGAGGCCCGATGCAGTACACATCGCCACTCCGCCCCAGTCGCACCTCTCCCTTGCGATGGCCGCCGTCGACGCTGGCTGCCATTTGGTGATCGAAAAGCCGCTCGCACTCAATTCCTGCGAAGCCGTGCAACTCATGGCGCATGCGGAACGTCATTCAAGAAAGCTAACGGTCGGATACACCTACTACTTTGATCCCGTGGCAAGAATGCTTCGCCGCCTAGTCCGGGAAGATGTGCTGGGAGAAGCCACCCATCTGGAGAGTTTCCTCGGATACGACCTGAATGGGCCGTTCGGCAGAACGATTCGTGCGGACCAAAATCATTGGGTGCATAGCCTCCCGGGAAAACTTTTCCATAACATGCTTGATCATCTTCTAAACAAAGTCACAGAGTTTCTGACTGATGAAAGACCTATTGTTCAGGCGTATTCATGGCAGAGTGCTAACCCTCCCACCCGACTGGACCGCGACTTGCCGGATGAACTCCGAGTTATGGTAATCGGAGAGAAGAAATCGGCATATGCAACCTTTTCTTCTCACTCTCGCCCCATCCGGCATTTCTTGACTTTTTACGGAACGAAGAATACCGCGCACTTGGATTTTGAAAGCGGCACGATCACGCTGGGCCGGGACTCTGTTCTGCCCGGTGTCCTGGGTCGTCTCGCGTCCCCTTTTGCTCAAGGGTGGCAGCAGTTCCGCGAGGGCGGTAGGAATGTGTTTCGGTTTGCTCGATCCGAGTATCATTTCTTCGAGGGCTTCAATTATCTGCTGTCGGAGTTTTATGACTGCATAGCGCGCGATTTGCCGGTTCCCATTTCCCACCGCGAGATCCTGCGAGTGGCGGCACTGACGGATGAAATCGTGCATCAGTTGCGTAGCGAAGGGGAGTGAGAAAAACGTGAGGATATTGATCACCGGAGCCGCGGGATTCCTGGGGCGGGCTGTCGTCGAAAGGCTCCTCGCTCATGGCGACTTCAACCTCAGATGTTTTGTCCGTCCCAACAGCAACATTTCGGGCCTGGAAGAGATCCGCAATCGTTATCCTCACGCGCAACTTGACTACCTGGTTGGCAACCTGGCTTCGTCGGACGACGCCCGCCGTGCGGTCGAAGGGATTGAAACTGTCTATCATTTGGCGGCCGGAATGAAAGGCTTGCCCGCCACCATTTTTGCCAACACCGTGGTTGCGTCCAAACATCTTCTCAATGCGATGCAAGACAGAAAGCGGCGAGTTGTGCTGGTCAGTTCGCTGGGAGTTTATGGAACGTCCTTTCTGGAAGCAGGCCATGTGATTGGGGAAAACACTGAACTGGATCCGCACCCCGAGAAACGGAACGTCTACTTCCATGCCAAGATCTGGCAAGAGCGGCTCTTTCGGGAACAGGCAGAGAAGGGCACAGTGGATCTAGTGGTCCTTCGTCCCGGCGTACTTTACGGGAGGGGCAACCCAAATCGCGGGTTTCCTTCGCGGATTGGCATCCCTGTCGGGAATGTACTGTTGGTGCTCGGTGGCGGAAATTCGTTGCCGCTTTCGCACGTCGTCAATTGTGCTGAGGCAGTTGTTTTAGCAGGGCTCAGTTCGGACACCTCAGGCCAAAGCTATAACGTCGTGGATGATGATTTACCCATAGTTAGTAAGTATTTGCGGGATTATAAGCGCCAGGTGAAGAACGTTCGTACCATTCGTCTTCCGTTTCATGCAACCATGCTGTTGTCTCGGATAGTCGAAAAGTACCACGTGAAAACGCGTGGGCAGATCCCGGCTTTTCTGACCCCTTACGAAAGCAGTGCGATGTGGAAGGGGCATCGGTTCGACAATCAAAGTATCAAGAAGTTAGGGTGGAAGCAGGTCATACCTACCGAGCAGGCGATGCGCGAGACATTCGGATACCTGCGCGCGGGATTGAATGGCCACAACCAGTGAAACAGGCTCTCCGGGGCAGCAGTTCACGGGCGACCGATCCGAAGATCGCGGGCACCGTCTGCGCGTAGTGATCGTAGCACCTCGCATACAGCACTTAGTTGGGGGCCAGGAAGTTCAGGCCGACTTGCTCCTGCGATTGTGGCGCGACGACCCCGCCTTGCACATTTCGTACGCTGCTACAAATCTGGAATTGCCTCGATGGCTGGAACGCGTCCCTTATCTGCGTACCGCGGTACGGTTTCCTTTGTATTTAGCTAAACTCGTGGTTGGGTTGCGACACGCCGATGTCGTACACGTTTTCTCGGCATCTTTTTCGTCATTCCTGATCTCGACCGTGCCTGCTTACTGCGTATCGCGCATTCTTGGAAAGAAAGTTCTCGTCAACTATCGCAGCGGACTTGCCAGGTCGCACTTGAGTGCTTCCTGGATCCCGCGAAGTATTTTGCGTAAAGCGGATAAAGTTGTCGTACCCTCGTCATATCTTGTGGATGTGTTTCGCGAATTCTACATCCAGGCGCAAGCGATAGCCAACGTTGTTGATCTGAAATTGTTTTCGTACCGCACCCGCGACCCCCTTCGCCCGTTCCTGCTCTGCTCGCGTAACTTGGAATCATGCTATGGAATCGACCTCGTGATAAGAGCCTTTGCAGAAGTCCAAAAGGTGTTTCCTGAAACTCGACTTTGGATATTGGGGGAAGGATCGCAGGAGAATGCAATCCGTCGCCTCATCGCGGAACTGAATCTGTCCGGAATTGAAATGACAGGCAGAGTTCCGAGGGAAGAGATCGGCCGCTACTATGAGAAGGCCGATATTCTCATCAACGGCTCTCGCGTCGATAACATGCCGGTCTCAATCCTGGAAGCGTTCGCTTCAGGCCTCCCGGTGGTAACCACGGATGCCGGTGGAATTCCTTACATCGTCCGACACGAGCAGACCGCGCTGGTCAGCAATACAGAAGACTGGCGCCAACTTGCGGCCAGTGTGATTCGACTCCTCCAGGATTCGACCTTGGCCCGCCACCTCGCCGAGAACGCGTATCAGCAGTCGTTCACCTATCACTGGTGCGCTGTCCGCGAGCATTGGCTCCGTTTGTATCGCGAGCTCTGCCCTATGGCTTTGCGGAAAGGTAACAGTTGAAATCGGGAATTTCGTTCTGAGACGAACTGCTCAATGATGCCGGGCACTTGGTATCCGGCCACGTAGGACCACTGGTCGTACGGTCGGTCCAATAAGGGGGTCAATGAAGAGAGACGATCCGGCGGGTCGCTTTTGACCCGGTGCCCCGGCGGGCTTCTTTGGCCACTTCAAATCAAAACCGGTAAGAGCGCGTATCCGGAGTATCATGTCGGGCAATGACGACGCCTGAACAGGAGCGCGAGCGGGTCGCCGGGGTTTACTCGGAGATGAGCGACCGAGAATTGGAGAGAGTTGCAGCGGCCGGCTACGAATTGAGTGAGATTGCGCACCAGGCCCTGGAAGCGGAGATTTCCCGCAGAGCGCTCGGCATTGCGATTGCCGCGTCTCCTGGCATCGATGTCTACGAACTCAATGAAACGGTGACATTGCGCAAGTTTCGCGATCTGCCTGAAGCCCTTCTCGCCAAAGGCAGCCTGGAATCGGCGGGAATCGAAGCCTACCTTGTGGACGACAACATGGTCCGCATCTATTGGCTCTATTCCAATTTTCTGGGTGGAATCAAATTGACGGTCCATCCGGAGGATGTTGAGGCAGCTACGGAAATCCTGAACCAGCCGATTCCCGAAACAATCGAAGTTGAAGGCGTTGGCAAGTATGAACAGCCGAAGTGCCCGGAGTGCCACTCCCTCGATGTCAATTATCGCGAACTGAACAAGCTAGTGTCGTACGGGTCCTTGTATTTTGGCGTACCAATCCCGCTGCAAACCAAGGCGTGGACCTGTCATGCATGCCGATACGAGTGGGAAGAACAGGGCGCAGAGCCTCAAGAGGACTATGGCGTTAGGCTGTGAAGTCTGGAAGTTATAATCCCCAACAATGCGACGCTTCTTCCAGATGCTGTTGCTGGCGCTGGTGCTGCTGACGGTGGCGCTGGTTTCGGCGCTGACGGCGATGCGGTTCGCTATCCACGGGCGCGAAGTTACCATCCCAAAACTGGTCGGCATGACTCCGCTGGAAGCGGAACGCGCGGTCGCGGTCTCCGGGTTGGAGGTGGTGGTGGAGCGACAGTTTTACAGTCCTGACATTTCCGAGGGCAGAATCATGTCGCAGGTGCCACTGGCCGGAGTGAAAGTGCGCCGCGGGTGGGCGATCCGCGTGGCACAGAGCCTGGGGCCGCAGCGGGTAGCGATTCCGGACGTGACCGGCGAGAGCGAGCGGGTGGCCGAACTCAACGTCCGGCGTCGGGGACTCGATCTGGGGTCGGTGGCGCAAGTGAATCTGCCGGATGCGCCGGCCGACCAGGTGGTGTCGCAGAGCCCTCCGGCGAAAGCCAGCGGCGTGTCGGTGCCGAAGATCAGCCTGTTGGTAAGTCGTGGGGCGGAGCCGGCGGCCTATGTGATGCCGAATTTCGTGGGGCAGCCATTGGGCAGTGTGACCCTGGCGCTACAGGATGCGGGGATCAAAGTGGGGAGGGTCAATGTTATGCCGGCGGCGCCTCCCGCAGACGTACAGCCGGCCCCTGCGCCCCCTCCCCAGCCCGGCGCAGCGAGCATGATCGTGACGCAGAGTCCGGCGCCGGGACAAAAGATTCTGGCGGGCAATGCGGTGAATTTTGAGGTGCGGTAGTTAATTTCGCTCGATGATTGCGGCGAAGAAGCCATCACAGAGATGAACGCCAGGAAGAGTTCTTAGGTAGGGGCCGCTCACCAAAGAATCGAGATCTTTCCAGGCGAGCTCGTCCGATCGCTGTAACTGATCCAGGTGCGGGCGGCAATCGATTAGTTTGAACTCGCGCGCTTCCGCGAGAATCGTTTCCACCACGACTTCATTCTCCTCTCGCTCCAGCGAGCATGTGGAATAGACGAGCCGTCCGCCGGGAGCGAGGTGGGCGAGAGCGGATTTCAGAATTGCAGCCTGCCGCGATTGGAGATCGAAGAAGTCCTCCAGTTGTAGGCGCCACTTGATTTCCGGATTGCGGGCGAGGGTGCCGGTGCCGGAACAGGGAACGTCGGCCAAAATGCGATCGAATCCGGGATTGAGGGGCAAATGGCGGGCATCGGCGGCAAGCACGCGAACGTTGGGCGAGTCAGTTAGTTCACGTAACAGACGCGCGCGGTGAGGATGCAGGTCGGTGGCAAAAACCTTCGCCTGCGGATTTCGTCGTGCGAGGAATTGCGTCTTGCTGCCCGGTGCGGCGCAGCAATCCAGAATTTTTTCGCCTCGACCCACAAGAAGAGCGACTAGTTGCGAAGCTTCGTCCTGGATGGAGGCGCGGCCCTCACGATACGCTCGCGTCTTGGTGACGTCGCCTGAGCGGACGCGGCGCGCGCGGGTCAGCAGCTGGCCCGGGGAGAGTTGAATGCCGTCGTGAGCGAGTTCGTCGGCGGTCAGGTCATCTTGGACGTGAATGGCGGTGGCGGGCACCGTCTGGTCGTGGGTGCATATCTGCCGCGCTGCTGCCAAACCGTAGCGCTCAGTCCAGCGGGCAACCAGCCAGTCGGGATGCGCCGAGTTTGCGACCAGCGTTTTTTCATCGATGGCGTCTTGCATCCCGGTGACAAGGTCTGGCTGGTTTGCGCTGGCTTTGCGGAGCACAGCATTCACGAATGGCGCAGCGGAGCGCTTCCGGGCAGTTTTCGCCAGTTCCACGGTCTCAAAGATGGCCGCGCGCGCCGGGACTCGGGAGAGGAACATCAGTTGGTACATCCCGAGGCGCAGGGCGGTTAGAACCTCGAGGTCGAGGCGCTCTAATTTTTGCGACGATGCGGCGGCCAGTCTTTGGTCCAGCACGGAACGCCACCGGAGAACACCCATCACCAGTTCGGTGGCCAATCCGTGATCGGCGGGGGAGAGTTTGGCGTTGCGATCCGAGTGTAGTAGTTCGGAGGCGTAGGAGTTG
>Ga0209701_10000178_pt1 | contig 32901 bp, 28 predicted proteins | sample CZO8metaG_4_FD_188356 | JGI IMG/M metagenome (GOLD analysis project Ga0209701, IMG submission 188356) | Vadose zone soil microbial communities from the Eel River Critical Zone Observatory, Northern California, USA - CZOApr15con2H3.8 metaG... | ecosystem: Environmental > Terrestrial > Soil >... | reverse complement strand
ACCATGGTGTAGCCGATGGCGATGAGGCCGTAGATCGCCCCGAGCGTCAGCCCGTTGATGAGCTGTTGAACGAAATATCCCATCGACCCGTCACCGATCTGCGGCCCCCCGCCGCCGACGGCGACCAAGGTAAGGGCAGCCTCGCCGCGCAGCAAGCCGCGAGTGCGAGGCGAATCCGCCGCACCCAATCCCGTTGCCCTATCAGCAGTGGGCAGTCTGAACCAGGCTCAGAACCAGAGCGCCCCGTTGACCGTCCGCCCTTCCTGGAAAACACAAAGTTTACCGTAACGACGAGGAGGAAAAAGACGAAGAGGGTGCCACCGATTACCCACCAGCGTATCGATGCCGGCAGCAGCACATATGCGAGAATAAACACCGCGGGCCCCACACCACGCGCAGGACTCATAAGGTATCGCTGGGTTCCCTTCTTACGGCGCTCTCGCATCGGCGGCGGTATCGGTCCGCAAGGTAACGAACACGACCGATCATAAGCTGGCCGCCGTTAAAATTTTTGAACTGACTGCCGCCGCGTCAAACCGCTTGCCGCGCTCGGGCGGCGGCGCTAACGTCGCCCTGCGATGATGAACGCGTGTTCGATCCTGGGCGCGACAGTTACCCGCCGATTTTGGTACCGCTGGCACAAACCGGCGGCCTGAGGATCGCGCACACTCGTTGCAGAACCGGAGCCGCCCCCAGGGAGGCGGCTTTCGTGTTTCAGTGATCGGTTTCCCACCGCCTGCCACCCCCGGAGCGGCCTCCCCGAACGGAGGTCAGTCATGTTCGATTTCGACGTCGTCACCGGGCCCGCCAACCCGGCCCGCTCCGCCAAGCCGGCCGCGCCGCCCGCGGCAAAGCCGATGACATCGCCGGCGCCGGCCGCAGCGGCGGCGGCCCTCCGCGCCAACAGCCGCGAGGCGGAGCCCTCGGTCGCCGATCCGGCGGATTCGCGCCCATGACGCGATGACGCGTGGGCTCGCCGCCGTCGCCCGCTATCTGCGCGGCGCGTCTTCGGGCACCCTCTTGCGGCAGTGGCCTTTGGCGGTGCTGGCCGGCGTCGTGCTGCTGCTGTGGCTATCTGCCGATCTCACCGCCGCCGGGACGACACCGGTCCTGCAGGCCGCCATCCTCGTCGTCTTCGCCATGTCGGCCTGGGCGTTCGAGCTGTTCCCGGAGCCGTCGGTCACGCTTCTGTTCTTCCTGCTGGCGATGCTCTTCCACGTCGCCAAGCCCGGCATCATCTTCGCCGGCTTCCAGTCGACGGCGTGGTGGCTGATCTTCGGCGGCTCGATCACCGCGGCGGCCGTGCATACGACCGGGCTGGGTCTGCGCCTCGCGCGGCTGCTCTTCGGCCGTATCGCCCACTCCTACCACGCCGCGGTGGCGGCCGTCGCCGTGGCCGCGGTCGCGCTCGCCTTCGTCATGCCATCGACGATCGGGCGGGTGCTGCTGCTCTCGCCCATCGTCACCGCCTTCGCCGACCGGCTCGGCCTCAAGCCGGGCCGACCCGGGCGCGACGGGCTCATCGTCACCATGGCCGCGGCCAGCTACATGCCGCCGACGACGATCCTGCCGGCGAACGTGCCCAACACGATCCTGCTCGGCGCCGCGGAATCGCTCTACGGCGTCAAGCTCACCTATGGCCCCTATCTGCTGCTGCACTTTCCCGTCCTGGGCGTGCTCAAGACGGTGCTGCTGGTGGCGCTGGTCTGCCGCATCTTTCCCGAGCGCGGCCCGCTGCGCGCCGCGCCGCGCGCCGCGGAAGCGCCGATGTCGCGCGACGAGAAGCTGCTTGCCGTTGTGCTGGCGGCATCGCTCCTGCTGTTCGCCACTGATTTCCTGCACGAGATTTCGCCGGCCTGGATCTCGCTGGCGGCCGGCGTTTTCTGCCTGCTCCCCGGCGCGCGTCTGGTATCGCCCAAGACCTTCTCCGAGCGGGTGAGCATCATCCCGCTGATCTATATCGCCGGCATCCTGGGCGTCGCATCGCTGGTCGCCGATGGCGGGCTGGGCGCGCTGTTGAGCCGCTTCCTGCTGCATCTTGCCAATCTCACGCCGGGCCACGTCACCGCCAACCTCGCCATCCTCGCGGCGATCGACGCGGCGCTGGGTTTCGTCACCACCGTCACCAGCCTGCCGGCGGTGCTGACGCCGCTCGCCGGCGACTTCGCCGCGGCGAGCGGGCTCCCGCTCTACACCGTGCTGATGCTGGAAGTGGTGGCGTTCTCGATCGTGTTCCTGCCCTACCAGTCGCCGCCGATGATGATCGCGCTGCACCTCGGCGGCGTGGGCCTCAAAGGCGTCACCCGGTTCTGCCTGGCGCTGGCCGCGGCGACGATCGCCGTGCTGCTCCCGCTCGATTACCTATGGTGGCGCCTGCTCGGCTTGATCCAATGAGCGGCGCTCAGAGCTTCAGTTCCCAGTATTCGCCGATCAGGTTCTGTCCGAAGCTGGCGTGCGGCTCCTCGCGCACCCGGCGGAAGCCGGCGCGCTCGTAGAGGTGGCGGGCCGCGACGAGGATGCTTTGCGTCCACAGCGTGACCTTGCGATAGCCCGCCTGGCGAGCAAAGTGGACGCATTCGTCGACCAGCCGCGCGCCGACGCCGAGGCCGCGCGCCCTGGGCTCGACCAGCAGCAGGCGCAGCTTGGCCGTCGTCGTCGACTGCTTGACCAGGAACACCGAACCCAGGATCTCGCCCTCCTGTTCGGCGAGCCAGCAGCGCTCGAGCTTCGGATCATAGGCGGCGATGAATTTGGCGACGATCTCGGCGACGAGCGCCTCGAAGCTCTCGTCCCAGCCGAATTCCTGCGCGTAGAGCGCGCCGTGGCGATGGACGATCCAGCCCATATCGCCGGGCCGGTGCGGCCGCAAGGCATAGCCGGCGCGGGCGGCGGGACGCGGCTCCAGCACCCGCTCGACGGTATCAAGCGCGGCGACGAGCCGCGCCTGCTCGGCGCTGGGCAGCCGGGCCAGCAGTGCGCCGATCTGTTCGGCGGACTGTGCGTTCAAGGCAGCGAAAGCCTGCCGGCCCGCCGCGGTGAGCGAGAGCAGGCTCTGCCGACCGTCGCTTGGCGACGCCGCCTTGGCGATGATCCCGTCCCGCTCGAGGCCGCCGAGCATGCGGCTCAGATAGCCCGCATCGAGCGCCAGCTCGCGGGCGAGCTCGCTCGCGGTCGCCGTCTCGCGCTGCGCCAGTTCGTAGACGATGCGTGCCTCGGCCAGCGAGAACGGGCTGCGCAGCAGCCGCTCCTGCAGCACGCCGATCTGCTTGGTGTAGAAGCGGTTGAAGCGGCGCACCGCGGCGATGCGCTCGGCAAGCCCGCTCTCCGCCATGGCGCTCACCTCAGTGGCAGGCGATATTCTTGCCAGTGTCAAGCATCTGCTTGACATCGTCAAGTATCTTGCCGCCCCGCCGCGCCGTCACGTAGGTAAGCTTCCGCAGCGCCAGCCGCTTCAGCGCCGGCTCGCCCGCCGCCGGGGCGCCGACGATCGGAGCTTCGACGCCGGTCGCGGTGTCCACCGCCGTCACCCCCGACGACCGCGCCGACCCCGCAGAAACTCGAAGATCACCGCGCGCTCGCCGGCCATTCCCTCGCCTCCGCCGACCGCGTAGCATAGCCGATAAAGATCAAGCGACCGCGGGAGGGCGATGCCGATGAGCGAATTGCGTGCGGTCAACCCGCCCGGCTGGGCGCGGCCCAAGGGCTACTCGAACGGCATCGTCGGCCGCGGCACGCTGGTCTTCGTCGCCGGGCAGGTCGGCTGGGACGGCCATGAGGTCTTCGCCAGCGACGACTTCATCGACCAGCTGCGCCAGGCGCTGCAGAACACGGTCGCGGTCCTCGCCGCCGCCGGCGCCAAGCCCGAGCATGTCGCGCGGATGGTCTGGTACGTGCGCGACAAGCAGGAGTACATGGCGCGCGCCGCGCAGATCGGCGCCGTCTGGCGCGAGGTCATGGGCCGCCACTTCCCGGCGATCACCCTGGTCGAGGTCGGCGCCCTCGTCGCCGACCGCGCCCGTCTCGAGATCGAATCGACGGCCGTCATTCCCGATCGCGCGTGAGCCGTTCGGCACGTTCCGTCAGCAGGAGGATATGTCGATGACCCCCCAAGGCGCCCGCCAGACGCCGACCCGCAGCGCCGACAAGGCGAGCTTCGACTGGCAGGACCCGCTGCTCCTCGAGGAGGAGCTGTCCGAGGACGAGCGCATGGTGCGCGACAGCGCGCGCGCCTATGCGCAAGGCAAGCTCATGCCGCGCGTCAAGAGCGCGTTCCGCGAGGAGCGCTTCGACCGCGAGATCATGAACGAGATGGGCGCGCTCGGATTCCTCGGGCCGACCATCGAGGGCTATGGCTGCGCCGGTGTCAGCTATGTCTGCTACGGCCTCATCGCCCGCGAGATCGAGCGCGTCGACAGCGGCTATCGCTCGGCCATGAGCGTGCAGGGCTCGCTGGTGATGTATCCGATCCATGCCTTCGGCACCGAGCCGCAGCGGCAGAAATACCTGCCGAAGCTCGCCACCGGCGAATGGATCGGCTGCTTCGGCCTGACCGAGCCCGATCACGGCTCCGATGCCGGCGGCATGAAAAGCCGCGCGCGCAAGATCGACGGCGGCTATGTCCTGAACGGCGCCAAGATGTGGATCAGCAACGCGCCCGTCGCCGACGTCATGGTCGTCTGGGCCAAGACCGAGGACGAGGGCATCCGCGGCTTCATCCTCGAGCGCGGCATGAAGGGGCTGACGACGCCGAAGATCGAAGGCAAGTTCTCGTTGCGCGCCTCGATCACCGGCGAGATCGCCATGGCCGACGTCTTCGTCCCCGACGAGAACCTCCTGCCGGGCGTCACCGGCCTCAAGGGCCCCTTCTCCTGCCTCAACAACGCGCGCTACGGCATCGCCTGGGGGGCGCTCGGCGCCGCCGAATTCTGCTGGCACGCGGCGCGCGACTACACGCTTGAGCGCAGCGCCTTCGGCAAGCCGCTCGCGGCGACGCAGCTCATCCAGAAGAAGCTGGCGGACATGCAGACCGAGATTACCATCGGCCTCCACGCCTGCCTGCGCCTCGGGCGGCTCATGGATGCGCATCGCGCCACGCCCGAGATGGTGTCGATGCTGAAGCGCAATTCCTGCGGCAAGGCGCTCGACGTCGCGCGCATGGCACGTGACATGCATGGCGGGAACGGCATCGTCGACGAATACCACGTCATCCGCCACGTCTTGAATCTCGAGACGGTCAACACCTATGAGGGCACGCACGACATCCACGCTCTCATTCTCGGCCGCGCCCAGACGGGGCTCGCCGCGTTCTGAGGTGGACGGCGCCAAATGCAGACGCCGCGCGGCAGGAACCGCGCGGCGTCGGTCGCGACCTAGGAGAACGAGATCAGGCGGCAGGCGGAAACTGGGCGGCGCCACGGGCACCGAGCTCGACGGTCGTGGTCCAGAAGCGGTCGAGGCGGCGCAGCGCGGCGAAGGCGCTCGTCAGGTCCTGCTCGGTGAGCGGGCCCTTGGACAGCGCGTCGATATGGCGCTCGTGCATGCGGACGATCTTGTGGCGCAGCGTCTGCCCCTTCTCGGAGAGGCGCACGCGCACCGAGCGGCGGTCATGCGCCGAGCGCTCCTGCACCAGGTAGTCGTTCTCGACCATCTTCTTGACGTTGTAGGAGACGTTCGAGCCCAGGTAGCAGCCGCGCAGCGTCAACTCGCCGACGGTCATCTCGAGATCGCCGATGTTGAACAGGATCATGGCTTGCACGTTGTTGATGTCGTGCACGCCCTGGGTGTCGAGCTCGAGCTTGACCACTTCCAGGAACTGGCGGTGCAGGCGCTCGATGAGCGCGATCACGTCAAGATAAGCGGCCTTCATGCTACCCCCGGCTGGAAAGGTTCGGCGCACATGCATGCGACACGCAACAAGGGTATGAGCCGCGGGTTAATTAATCCTTTAAGCGAATTTGGTCCATGTTTTGGCTCTCTTACGGTTGATCGTGTTGCAGGAGCTGGAACATGGCCGAAAAATCCTTCGCGCCCCGGCCGGAATTGGCCAGCATCTGGTAGAGCGCGGCCGCCGCCGCGCCCAAGGGGGTGGCGGCCCCCGCGGCCTGTGCCGCCTGCTGCGCCAGCTTGAGATCCTTGAGCATCATGTCGGCGGTGAAGCCGGCCTGGTAGTCGCGGTTGGCGGGCGAGGACGGCACCGGCCCGGGCACCGGGCAATAGCTGGTCATGGACCAGCATTGGCCCGAGGATTTCGCGCTGATGTCGAACAGCCGCTGCCGGTCGAGGCCGAGCCGGTCGGCCAGCGCGAAGGCCTCGCAGACGGCAATCATCGAGATGCCCAGGATCATGTTGTTGCAGATCTTGGCCGCCTGGCCGTTCCCGGGCGGGCCGGCATGGACGATGGTCTTGCCCATGCCCTCGAGCACCGGCCGGGCCTGGGCGAACCCGGCGGCGCTGCCCCCGACCATGAAGGTGAGCGTGCCGGCCGTGGCGCCGCCGACTCCGCCCGAGACCGGCGCGTCGAGCATGTCGAAACCACGCTTGGATGCCGTCTCCGTCACCGCCCGCGCCGTGTCGACGTCGATGGTCGAGCTATCGATGAGCAGCGCACCCTTTTTGGCTGCGCCGAGCACGCCCCCCTCCCCGGCATAGACCAGACGCACATGCGGGCCGGCCGGGAGCATGGTGATGACGATCTCCGCCTCGGCGACCGCCGCTCCGACCGTCGTCGCGGGCCTGCCGCCGGCCGTGGCCAGCGCATCGAGCGCCAGCCGCGACAAGTCGAATCCGGTCACCTCGTGGCCCGCCTTCAGCAGGTTGGCCGCCATCGGCCCGCCCATATTGCCCAATCCGATGAAGCCGACCTTCATGGCGCCCCCCTCCCCCGTTGTCAGGCAAAGCGCAGCTCGCGCTCGCCCAAGCTCGCGAAATGGCTCTCGACGTCCGCCGCCGTCACCGCCGTGAGCGAGGCGTGCCGCCAGCGCGGCCGCTGGTCCTTGTCGACGAGCGCCGCGCGGATGCCTTCGAAAAAGTCATGCCCTTCCATCACATGCTGGGTCATGCGGTATTCGAGCGCCAGCGCCTGCTCGATGGTCATGCCGCGGCCGAGTTGGAGCTGGCGGAAGGCGATCTTGAGGCTCAAGGGCGAGGCGCGCGCAATCGCCGCCAGCGCCTCCTTCGCCCATTCGCCCGGCTCGCGCTCGAGCGCTGCGACGATCGCCTCGACGGTGCTGGCGCCAAAGCAGCGGTCGATCGCCGGCTGCAGCGCCGGCAGTCGCGCCGGGCCGGGGTCGGCGGCGAAGCGCGCGAGCACGCCGTCGACCTGGTCGCGTACGCGCTCCGGGCGCCAGTCGAGCGTCGCCAGCGCCGCCGTGAGCTCGCCGACGCGCGCCTGCGGCGCATAATGGGTCGCGAAGCCGCAATAGAGCGCGTCGGCGGCGCGCACGCGCATGCCCGTGAGCGCGAGATAGAGGCCGATGCGGCCCGGGCAGAGATTGAGGAAACGGCTCGCGCCGACATCGGGAAAGAGGCCGATATGCACCTCCGGCATAGCGAAGACGGTGCGCTCGGTGGCGATGCGATGCGAGCCGTTGATCGCCACGCCGCAGCCGCCGCCCATGGCGATGCCGTCGACCAGCGCGATATAGGGCTTGGGAAAGCGGTGGACGCGCTCGATCAGGCAATATTCCTCGCGGAAGAAATCCGCCTTGTAGTCGCCCGCGCCCTTGGCGTCGTGGCGCGCGTCGTAGATCGCCCGCACGTCGCCGCCGGCGCAGAAGGCGCGCTCGCCCGCGCCGCGCACCATCAGCGCCTGGACGCTCGGGTCCTTGCCCCAGCGGACGAGCTGCGGATCGAACACGCGGTACATGCCCAGCGTGAGCGCGTTGAGCGCCTTGGGCCGATTGAGGGTGACGATGCCGAGACCGCCTTCGTGGTCGAGCAGGATCTCGGGACTGTCGCTCATGGCGCGCGATTGCTCGCGCCGAGCAGGCGGCGGGCGATGATGACGCGCATGATCTCGTTGGTACCTTCGAGGATCTGGTGCACGCGCACGTCGCGCAAGTGGCGCTCGATGGGAAAATCCTTGAGATAGCCGTAGCCGCCATGCAGCTGCAGCGCCTCGTTGCAGACGCGGAATCCGGCATCGGTGGCGAAGCGCTTCGCCATGGCGCAATGCATGGTCGCTTCCGGGTCGTCGCCGTCGAGGCTCGATGCTGCGCGCCACACCATGAGGCGCGCCGCGTCGAGCTCGGTCGCCATGTCCGCCAGCTTGAACTGCAGCGCCTGGAATTCGGCGAGCTTGCGGCCAAACTGGGTGCGCTCGCCCATATAGCCGCGCGCCGCGTCGAGGCAGGCGCGCGCGCCGCCGAGCGAGCAGGCGGAGATGTTGAGGCGTCCGCCGTCGAGGCCCATCATCGCGATCTTGAAGCCGTCGCCCTCCTCGCCGAGGCGGTTCGCCACCGGCACGCGGCAGTTCTCGAACATCACCATGGTCGTCGGCTGGCTGTTCCAGCCGAGCTTCTTCTCCTTCTTGCCGAAGGAAAGGCCGGGCGCGCCCTTCTCGACGACGATGCAGGAGATGCCGCCCGCGCCGCCGGGCCCGGTGCGGAGCATGCAGACATAGAGATCGCTGGCGCCGCCGCCGGAGATGAAGGCCTTGGCGCCGTTGATGACGTAGTGCTCGCCCTGCCGCACCGCGCGCGATTTGAGCGCTGCCGCGTCGGAGCCGGCGCCCGGCTCGGTCAGGCAATAGCTGGCGAAATGCGCCATGCTCGCGAGCTTCGGCAGGAAGCGCCGGCGCTGCTCGGCGTTGCCGAAGCGGTCGATCATCCACGCCGCCATGTTGTGGATCGACAGATAAGCGGCGGTCGAGACGCAGCCGGTGGCGAGCTCCTCGAAGATCAGCGCCGCGTCGAGCCGCTTGAGGCCGGCACCGCCGACATCCTCGCCGACATAGATCCCGGCGAAGCCGAGCGACGCCGCCTGACGCAAGGCATCGACGGGAAAGATGCATTCCTCGTCCCAGCGCGCCGCCTGCGGCCTGAACTCGCGCTCCGCGAAGTCGCGCGCCGTCTCCTGGATGGCCCGCTGCTCCTCGGTGAGTTGGAAATCCATGTCCTCTCCGCCGCCGATGCGCGGGCGATGATAGCGGCGGAACCCGCGGCCTTCAACGCGACCGGGCCGGCGCGACAGCCGCCGCCCGCTGCTCGAGAAACTCGGCCACCGCGGCGAAGGCCGAGGAAGGCTCGATCACATGGCCGACCTGCGGCAGAAACAGCGCGCGCTTCGGCTCGCGGGCGGCGGCGAAGAGATCGCGGCCCATATCGGGAGGAACGATACGGTCACGATCGCCTGCTACGATCATCAGCGGCGCGTCCACCGCGGTGATCTTGCTCATGCTGTCGAACCGGTCGCGCATCAGCGTGCGTACCGGAAAGATCGGGTATTGGCGCACCGCGACATCGACGAGCGTGGTGTATGGCGCAAGCAGCACCAGCGCCGCAGGATGCCGCTCGACCGCCATCTGCACCGCGACGCCGCTGCCGAGCGACCAGCCGAGGAGCACGATCCCGCGATCCTTGAAGCCCTGCGCTGCGAGCCAGTCGAGGACGGCACGCGCATCGGCATAGAGGCCCTCCTCGCTCGGCGAGCCCGGGTTCCCGCTATAGCCGCGGTAATCGGCGAGGACGACGCCGCAGCCGCGCGCGTGGAACGCTGCCGCCCACGGCTCCAGGTCGGCAACCGTGCCGCCATTGCCGTGGAAGAGGACGATCACCGCCTGCCCGCGCGGCGGCGCATACCAGTGGATAACGGCGACGCCATCCGCGGCCGTGGTCTTGACGGGAACCATCCCGACGGCCTCGGCCCGCCCGGGATCGCCGCTCCACGGCTGAAACACCAGCGAGCGCTGAACGCCGTAAAGGCTGCAGTTGGCAAGGACATAAGCGACAAAAGGGACGGTCAATGGCCATGCCCACCGCCGGCGCTTTTGCAGAAAGGTTCTGCTGCTGCCCATCGCACCCCGCGCAAACCGACGAACCGAAAAAGCCGGCGATTGTGCCCGACGGTTCTAGCCGCCTCAACCGGCTTTGCCGTTCGGTTGTCACCGGCGATAGCCAAGCCTATCATCCGGCGGCATCGTCGCCAGACGTTGAGGCCAATGACGTGAGCCGAGACCCTTCCCCACCCCTTGGCGCTTATCCGCGCGTGAGACTGCGCCGCAACCGGCGGGACGAGTGGTCGCGGCGGCTGGTGGCGGAAAACGTGCTCACCGCCGCCGATCTGATCTGGCCGGTCTTCGTCCATGACGAGCGCGCGGCGCGGGCGCCGGTGCCGTCCATGCCCGGCGTCGACCGGCTCTCCGTCGCCGCCCTCGTCGACGCCGCCGGCGAGGCGCAACGGCTCGGCATCCCCCTCATCGCGATCTTCCCGGCGACCCCGCAAGCGCGCAAGACGCCCGACGGCGAGGAGGCCGTGAACCCGGATAATCTCGTCTGCCGCGCCGTGCGCGCGGTGAAAGAGGCGCACCCCAAGCTGGGCGTGCTGTGCGACGTGGCGCTCGACCCCTTCACCACGCACGGCCATGACGGCGTGCTGCGCGACGGCGATGTCGCCAATGACGAGACGGTGGCGATCCTGTGCCGCCAGGCCCTCGTCCAGGCCGAGGCCGGCTGCGACGTGATCGCGCCCTCGGACATGATGGATGGCCGCGTCGGCGCGATCCGCGATGCGCTCGACGCCAAGGGCTTCGCGCGCGTGCGCATCATGTCCTATGCGGCGAAATACGCCTCGGCCTTCTACGGGCCCTTCCGCGACGCCATCGGCTCGAAATCGTCGCTCGGCAAGGCCGACAAGCGCACCTATCAGATGGATCCGGCGAATGGCGACGAGGCGCTGCGCGAAGTGGCGCTCGACCTCGCCGAGGGCGCGGACATGGTGATGGTGAAGCCGGGCCTGCCCTATCTCGACATCGTCCGTCGCGTCAAGGAGCGCTTCGGCGCCCCCACCTTCGTCTATCAGGTGAGCGGCGAGTACGCGATGCTCGCCGGCGCCGTCGAGCGTGGCTGGCTCGATCCCTCCGTGATCATCGAGACGCTCATTGCCTTCAAGCGCGCCGGCGCCGACGGCGTGCTCACCTATAGCGCCGTCGACGCCGCCAAGCGGCTCAAGGCGGGCTGAGCCGCCCGGCTACAGCGCGGCGAGGAAGCGCGTGGCGCAGAGATCGTGCCAGGGGATACGGCGGTCGCGGCCCTGGAAGCCGACATGGCCGCCCTGCGGCGGCAGCAGCGGGATGAGGCTCGGATTGCGCCGCCACGCATAGCCGAGATACGGCTCCGGCGGAATCCACGGATCGTCGAGCGCATGGATCACCAGCGTCGGGACGGCGATGCCGTCGAGAAAGTGCCTGGCGGCGTTGCGCTCGTAATAATCCTCGGCGCCGGCGAAGCCGTTGCGCGGCGCGCTGAAGCGGTGGTCGAATTCCCAGATGCTGCGCGCGCCGATGATGGCCGCGCGCTCGGCGGCCGTCACCTCGGCGCCGGGACCGAGGCTTTCGGCGCGCATGTGCCGCAGCAGATAGCGTTGGTAGAGGCTGTTGCGCCGCCACATCATCCGCCGCGCCGTGCCGGCAAGATCGAGCGGCGCCGAGACGGCGATGGCGCCCTTGAGCGGCGCGTCGCTGCCCCACTCGCCCAGGTATTTGAGCAGCATGTTGGCGCCGAGCGAATAGCCGATGGCGACGATGCCGCCCTTGATCAGCTCGAAGGGCAGGGCCGCCAGCACGTCGGCGAAATCCCCGCTGCGGCCGGCATAGTACTGGAAGCGGCAATGCGGCCGCGACGCGCCGGCGCCGCGCAAATTGAGGCGCAGCACGGTGAAGCCCAGCGCCAGCAGATGGGCCGCCGTCTTGACCATGTAATGGCTCTGCTCGCAGCCGCTCAGCCCATGGATCAACACCACCAGCGGGCGCGCCGGCGCCGGTCCCGATGCCGGCGGCGGCCGGTGGAGCGAGCCGACGAGCCGATCGCCGCTGCCGTCGCGCATGGGCAGATAGATCCGCTCGGCGGAAAGGAGCGGGACGCTCCAGCGCACGAGATAATTGCGCAGCGTCTGCAAGTCGCCGCCCCACCACGGGGCACGCACCAGGAACGGCGGGAAATCCGCGAGAGCCGGCCCGGGCAGCCTGGTAAGCCCTAGCGAATCCATGTCAGCTCATGCTTGTTGTTGTGGAGGTGCATGAGACGCGATCCGGGTATCGCGGCGAAACGTCGGGCTGTCTCATCGTCGGTCGCCCCTTGGAACTTCAACGTGCACACGAAGCGTCGGCATGTCCCCGCCGCCAGCCACCGCTCCACCAGAGCCAGCAGCCGCGCCGGGTAACAGACAACGTCCGAGAAGAGCCAATCAATCCCGCCGACACCCTTTGGATCGAGGCCGAAGGCACTTTCGCGCCGGACCTCAACCAAAGGTAGCGTGGCGATGCGCGGGTCGAGCGGTGCTTTGTCGACGCTGAGGACACGTGCGCCCAGGCGCTGCAGAACCCAGGTCCAGCCGCCGGGGCTGCTGCCGAGATCGAGGCAGCGCTCACCGGGGCGCGGCTGCTCGCCGAGGATGGTAAAGAGCTCCCAGAGCTTCAGGTAAGCGCGGCTCGGCGGCGCCTCGTGGTCCTCGACGAAGGTGACCTCGCCGTTCGGGAACGGGCTCGTGCAATGGGGCGCCGCCAGCAGCGTGCCCGGATCGAGCAGCGTCCAGGAGCCGAGCGGCGCCGACGGCGCGGGCGTGCCGAAGACCAGCGGCTTCGCGGAGACCTTGGGGAGTTGCTCGGCGATGAGCGCGGCGCGGCGGTGGTGGGCGTGGGAATAGAGCGCCCAGTTGCGCTGGATGCCGCGCAGCTGGCGCGCCGCGTCGCCGATCGAGGCGATGGCCAAGCGCTGCGGATCGCGCCAGACATTGGCGACCCAGGCGACGGCGCGCGGCGGTCCGGGCGCGAGCACGAGCCGGCCATAGCTCTCCGCCGCCGCTCCGCCCAGCTCCGCGCGCAGCTCGTCGACATAACCCTCGGGCGCGAGGTAAGCGGTGCTGGCGCCGGCGGCGTCAGGCACGCAGGAATTCGCGGATGGCGGCGATCTGGTCTTGCGCCATCAGCGCCGGCGCGTGGCCGATCCCGGGGAACTCGACGAGCCGGGCGCGCGGCCCGCGCCGCGTCATCGCCTCGGCATCCGCGCGCCGCAGCAGATCGCTGTCCGCGCCGCGCAGCACCAAGGTCGGGCAGCGCACCGCATCATAGGCGGCCCACAGATCGACATCGGCCGGCTCTGCGGCGCGGAACGCGTCGCCGATATGCGGGTCGTACGCGAATCCGAGGCTGCCGTCGGGCTTGGCGCGCGCGCTGTGCGTCGCCAGATGGCGCCATTGCGCATCGCTCAACGGGCCGAACGGCGCCGCCACCACGCGCAGCGTCGCCTCGATCTCGGCGAGGTCGCGGAAGCTCGGGTCGCGCCCGACATAGGAGGCGATGCGCGCCAGGCCCTCCTTGGCGATGAGCGGGCCGACGTCGTTGATGACGAGGCGGCGGATCGGCGCCCCCGGCTGCGCCGCGAGCAACATGCCGACGAGCCCGCCCATCGAGGTGCCGACCCAATCGACCTCCTCGACATCGAGCCGGGCGATCAGCGCCGCCATGTCGGCGAGGTAGACGGGATAGCCGTAATCCGCGGGGTCGCCCAGCCATTCGCTGTTGCCGCGCCCGGCGACATCGGGGCAGACGACGCGGCACGTTGCCGACAGCGCCTCGGCAAGCGCATCGAAATCGCGGCCGTTGCGGGTCAGGCCGTGGACGCAGAGGAGTGTGCGCGCGCCCTTGGGTCCCGGCCATTCCCAATAGGCGAGGCGATGAAAGCCGTGCGGTCCGAGGCATTGCAAGCCGCGGGCGATCATGGACATGCCGGGTATCCCCGTGTTACGCGGTCTCCCGACCATCGCCCAGCCCACTGCAGGGATCAAGCCCGCCATGGCCGAGATATCGATCGCGCCGCCGCGCCCCGAGGACTATCCGGATTGGCGCCGCCTCTATGACGGCTACGCCGCCTTCTACAAGATGCCGATGGATGACGCGATCGCCGGCCGCGTGTGGCAATGGCTGCTCGATCCGCAGCACGCGCTCGACGCGCTGCTCGCCCGAGACCACGGCGGAAAGGTCGTGGGCCTGGCGCATTTCCGCGCCATGCCGCGGCCGCTGACGGGCAGCACCGCGGGTTTTCTCGACGATCTCTTCGTCGATCCGCGCTGGCGCGGGCGGCGCGTCGCCGACCAGCTCATCGCCGCGGTCGCCGCGCAGGGGCGCGAGCGCGGCTGGACGCTCATCCGCTGGCTCACCGCCGACAACAATTACCGCGGACGCGGCGTCTACGACCGCGTGGCCAAGCGCACGATGTGGATCACCTACCAAATGGATTTGCCGGCGCCGTGAACCTTTGCCGCTGATTGCCGTTCGTCGCCCAATCTTCCCGTCTGGGCCGGCGGCGAATAGAGGGACCCGGGGCGCCCGATGACCAGCGAGATACCGCTCACCTGCCCGCATTGCGGCAAGACCATGACGAAGACCGTGGAATGGGTGCAGCAGAACACGTTCTTCACCTGCCAATTCTGCGGCACGCCGGCGATGATCGACAAGGACGTCGCCACTCAATTCCTCGCCGAGATCGAGCTGCGGCAGCGACACTGACGCAAGGCCGCTGTCGCGCCGTCAACCGGCGCCGCCGGTCACCCCCTCGCCCCTGTCTGCCGCGGCGCCGACACCGGGCGGATTGTCGCGCTCGCCGCCATGCGGTAAAGAGGTTGTCCGCGGTAAACCGTTGCCGCCCGTGACGGCGCGTTGCCGTTCGCGCTACCTCGCCGGACCTATCGCACTTTTCTCATGGCCGAGCCCGTCGATCTGCTCCTATCCGCGCTCGAGACGGCTCTGGCGCGCGTGCTTGGGCGAGGCGTCGCCGCGCTGCTCTGCGAGCTTCTCATGTTCGGTCTCAAGGAGGTGGCCGCCTGCGTCTTTGCCGGCTCCTTTCTGCTGCTGCTCGCGCTCTCGAACCATATCGCGGTCCCCGGTGTCGCGCGCTACGACGTTCTTTTTCTCGGCGCCATCGCCATTCAGTTCGTGCTCATCGCGCTCAGGCTCGAAACATGGCGCGAGGTGGCCGTGCTCTCGCTCTTCCACGCCCTCGGCATGGGCCTCGAGCTGTTCAAGACCGCGCCGGGCGTTCGGTCGTGGAGCTACCCGGAACCATCGCTGTTCCATCTCGGCACGGTGCCGCTCTATAGCGGCTTCATGTATGCCGCCGTCGCCAGCTACCTCATGCAAGCCTGGCGCATCTTGGATGTCCGGGTGACGCGCTTCCCCGCCTTCTGGATCGCCGGCGGCCTTGCCGCGGCAATTTACGGCAATTTCTTCGCCAACCATTACATCCGCGATCTGCGCTGGCCGCTGGCCGCCCTCGTCCTCGCATCGTTCTGGCGCACCCGCGTCCACTTCACCGTCACCCGCGCCGAGCGCAGCATGCCGCTTGCCTTGTCCTTCGCGCTCATCGGCTTTTTCATCTGGGTGGCGGAGAACATCGCCACCTATTTTGGTGCCTGGTCCTACCCGCAGCAGCTTCATCAATGGGCGATCGTCGGCCCCAACAAGATCAGCTCCTGGACACTGCTGGTCATCATCAGCTTCATCATCGTCGCCGCGCTGAAACAAGCATTTCCGCGGCGGGTCACGGCAGCGGCAGCCGCTCAGCCCGTGGCATCGCCATCCGATTGAAGCCGACCCCGAGGGGGTGGCGGCTGCACGAGGGATGTGTAAAGTTGCGGGCATTGCGTCGAGAGCCGCTCGCCCTGCCGGGCGCCGGCGCTCCGCACCCACCGGGTTCTTTGGAAGGACGACCGCGATGCTTCAAAACCGCCTGCAGCCGGTGCTCGACCCACGCGCGCTGGCGCGCGATCTCTCCAACAAGCTGCTGATCGACGGCGCCATGGTGCCGGCCGCGACCGGCCGCACCTTCCCGGTGATCAGCCCGGCGACGCAGGAGCATGTCGCTGACGCCGCCGAGGGCGCCGCCGGCGATGTCGACATCGCCGTCAAGGCCGCGGCCAAGGCGCAGAAGGCGTGGGCGAAGCTGGCGTCGCGCGAGCGCGGCCGCCTGGTCTATGATTGCGGCCGGCTGCTCAACGACCACGTCGAGGAGATCGCGCGGCTGATCACGCTCGAGACCGGCAAGGCGATCCGCACCGAGAGCCGGGTCGAGGCCGGCGTCTTCGCCGACGTGCTGATCTTCTATGGCGGGCTCGGCTCCGAGATCAAGGGCGAGAGCGTGCCGTTCAAGCCGGGCATGCTCACCATCACACAGCGCGAGGCGATCGGCGTCGTCGGCGCGATCATTCCCTGGAACGTGCCGCTGCTGCTGATGGCGCTCAAGATCGCCCCGGCGCTCGTCGCCGGCAACGCGGTCGTGGTGAAATCGGCCGAGGAGGCGCCGCTGGCGGTGCTGCGGGCGTGCCAGATCATGAACCAGGTGCTGCCGCCGGGCATCCTCAACATCCTCTCCGGCGACGGCCCCGGCTGCGGCGCGCCACTGGTCGCGCATAAGGGCATCGGCAAGGTCACCTTCACCGGCTCGGTCGAGACCGGCAAGCTCGTCTACAGGATGGCGTCCGACAAGCTCATCCCGGTGACGCTCGAGCTCGGCGGCAAGAGCCCGATGATCGTCATGGGCGACGCCGACATCGACAAGGCGGTGGACGGCGCCGTCATCGGCATGCGCTTCACGCGCCAGGGCCAGAGCTGCACCGCCGCGAGCCGCATCTTCGTCCAGGACGCGCTCCACGACGCTTTCATCCAGAAGCTCAAGGCCAAGGTCGACGCCATGAAGATGGGCGACCCCTTGGACGAGGCGACCGATATCGGCGCGATCATCTCGAAGCAGCAATTCGACAAGGTGAAGAACTACATCAAGATCGGCGAGGAGACGCCGGGCGCCAAGGCGCTGCGCTGCTCTTCCATGCCGGCCGACCGGAAGCTGGCGCAGGGATATTTTGTGCAGCCGGTGATCTTTACCGGCATCGCCAACGACAACAAGCTCTGCCGCGAGGAGATCTTCGGCCCGGTCACCTGCGTCATCCGCTTCAAGGATTACGAGGAGGCGATCCGCCAGGCCAATGACAGCGATTACGGGCTCGCCGCGACGATCTGGACGCGCGACTTGAAGACCGCGCTCGACGCCACGCAGCGGCTCGAGGCCGGGCTCGTCCAGGTCAACCAGAACCTCGTCGTGCAGGCCAACATGTCCTATGGCGGCGTCAAGCAGTCCGGGCTCGGCAAGGAGGCCTCGCTCGAATCGATGCTGGAGCATTTCACGCAGAAGAAGACCATCATCCTCAATCTCGGTTGAGCCGGGCGCGGATAGCGGGCGATGCGACGATTCTTCAGGCTCCGTCTCCTGCTGCTCCTGCCTGTCGTCGCCGTGCTCGGCGGTTTTCTCTGGCTGCGCTCGTCGCTGCCCCAGGAGGAGGGCCGCCTCGTCCTGCCCGGGCTTGTCGCCGAGGCGCGCATCACCCGCGACGAGCACGGCATTCCCACCATCGCCGCGACGAGCGATCGCGACGCCGCTTTTGCGCTGGGCTTCGTCCATGCCCAGGATCGCCTGTTCCAGATGGACACGATGCGCCGCTACGGCGCCGGGCGGCTCTCTGAATGGTTCGGCGCCGCCACGCTGCGCGCGGACCGCTTCACCCGCACGCTCGGCCTCTATCGCGCCGCCGAGCAGCAATATGCGTTGCTTACGCCCGAACTGCGCGCGGCGCTCGACGCCTACGCCGCCGGCGTCAACGCCTATCTGGCGCGCCGCCAAGGTGCGCTGCCGCCCGAATACCAGCTGCTGCGCGCGGCGCCCGAGCCGTGGCGGCCGGCCGACACGCTGGTCTGGGGCAAGCTCATGGATCTGCAGCTCGCCGGCAATTTCCGCAGCGAGCTGCTGCATGCGCGGCTCGCGCAGCATCTCTCGCCCGAGGAGCTGGCGATACTCTATCCGCCCTACCCGCATGACGCCCCGGTGGCCTTGGGCGGCGCCTCCGCGTCGCTCGAGGGCCTGCCGCTCGACGCCATTTACGCCAGCCTGCCGGGGCTGGTCGGCCCCACCTTCGCCTCGAACAACTGGGTGGTCGACGGCATGCATTCGGTTTCCGGCAAGCCGCTGTTGGCCAACGACCCGCATCTCGGCTTTAGCGCGCCGAGCGTCTGGTATTTGGCGCGGATCGAGACGCCCGGCGCTCGACTCGACGGCGTGACCGCGCCGGGCGGTCCCTTCATCATCATCGGCCACAACGCGAAGATCGCCTGGGGCTTCACCACCACCGGCGGCGACGTCGAAGATCTCTTCGTCGAGCGCGTCGACCCCGACGACCCGACACGCTACCTCACGCCCGAGGGACCGCAGCCCTTCGCCACGCGCCAGGAGGAGATCCGCGTCCGCGACGCGGAACCCGTCGCCATCACCGTGCGCGCGACGCGCCACGGCCCGGTGATCTCCGATCTCGGCGGCGGCTACGTAGGGGCCGCTGCGGCGGGAACCGTGCTGGCGCTGCAGGCGACGTGGCTCATGGACGACGACCGTTCGCCCAACGCGCTCTGGGCGATGAACCGCGCCGACGACTGGCAGGAGTTCCGCGACGCGCTCAAGGACTTCGTGGCACCGCAGCAGAACATCGTCTATGCCGATGTCGACGGCCATATCGGCTTCATCGCCCCGGCGCGCGTGCCGATCCGCGCCCAGGGCGACGGTTGGATGCCAGCCCCGGGTTGGAGCGGCGACTACGAATGGACCGGCTTCATCCCGTTCGATGAGCTGCCGCAGGCGCTCGACCCGCCGGGCGGCCGCATCGTCAGCGCCAACAACAAGATCGTGCCGGAGAGCTACCCCTATTTCCTCGGCCGCGGCTGGGACCTGCCCAACCGCGCGCAACGCATCAACGATCTGCTCGACGCCGCGCCCAGGCAGTCGCCGGAGACCTCGGCCGCGATCCAGGCGGATACGCTGTCGCCGATGGCGAAGGACCTGCTGCCGTTGATGCTGCAGCAGGTCCGGCCGGCATCGAAGCAGGCGGCAGAGGCGCTCGAGCGGCTCAAATCGTGGGACCGGCGCATGGATCGCGACCAGACCGCGCCGCTGCTCTTCGCGGCATGGCTGCGCGCGTTCAATCGCGCCGTGCTCGCGGACAAGCTTGGCAGCGCCTTCGACGATTATTGGGGCATGCATCCCGAATTCGTCCGCCTGATCCTGACCGAGCATCCGGAATGGTGCGAGGAGCCCGCGGAAGGTGTCGCGAGCTGCGCGCCGCAGCTGTCATCGGCGCTCGAGCAGGCGCTCGCCGAGCTGCGCCAGCGCTACGGCGACGACCTCAACGGCTGGCAGTGGGGCCGCGCGCATGAGGCGCAATTCGTGAACCAGTTGTGGGCCAAGGTGCCGCTGATCGGCGGCCTGATCGCGCTCGGCATCCCCGCCGATGGCGGCTACGACACCGTCAATCGCGGCGCCACGCCGGTCGCCAGCCCCGATGATCCCTATGCCGACATCCACGGCTCGACCTTGCGCATGATCGTCGATCTCTCGGACATCGCCGCCAGCCGCTTCATGATCACGCCGGGACAGTCGGGCAACCCGCTCTCCCCGCATTACCGCGACCTGATGCAGTCCTGGCGCGACGTCACCTATTTGACGCTCGGCACAGCCGCGCCCGCCCATACGCTCGTGCTGGCGCCGCCATGACCACGCCCGCGCCGAACCTGCCCCTCTCGCTCGCCGATATCAGGGCCGCCGCCGCCGCCATTGCCGGTGCCGTGCTGCACACGCCCGCCGTCGCGGCGCCGGCGCTGACCGAGCTTGCCGGCGCCGAGATCGTGCTCAAGCTCGAGACGCTGCATCCGACCGGCTCGTTCAAGGAGCGCGGCGCGCTCGCCAAGCTGCTGGGCCTCGATGCGGCGGAGTGCAAGGCGGGCGTCATCGCCATGTCCGCCGGCAATCACGCGCAGAGCCTCGCTTACCACGCACGCCGCCTCGGCATTCCCGCGACCATCGTCATGCCGGAGGCGACGCCTTTCACGAAGGTCGAGCGCACCGAGGCTTATGGCGCGCGTGTCGTGCTGCGCGGTGCCGGCCTCACCGAGGCGCGCCACGCCGCCGCCGCGATCGCCGCGGCGGAACGGCTGACGCTGGTCCATCCCTATGACGATGCGTTGGTCATCGCCGGCCAGGGCACGGCGGGGCTGGAGCTGCTGGCCGACCGTCCCGAGCTCGACGTCATCGTCGTGCCGATCGGTGGCGGCGGCCTCATTGCGGGGATCGCGACCGCGGCCAAGGCGCTCAAGCCGACGATCGAGATCATCGGCGTCCAATGCGCGCTCTATCCGTCGATGCTGCACGCGCTGGGCCGCGGCGCCGCGCCGATCGGCGGCCCGACGCTCGCCGAGGGCATTGCCGTCAAGGAGCCCGGCCGGCTCACCCAACCCATCATCGCCGCGCTGGTCGACGACATTCTGCTGGCCGACGAGCCTGCGCTCGAGCGCGCCGTCGCCGTACTGCTCGACATCGAGAAAATCGTCGTCGAGGGCGCCGGCGCCGCGCCGCTGGCCGCGCTGCTGCGCCACGCCGAGCGCTTCCGCGGCCGGCGCGTGGGCCTCGTCCTCTCCGGCGGCAACATCGACGCGCGGCTGCTCGCCTCGATCCTGCAGCGCGGGCTGGTGCGCGCCGGCCGGCTGGTGCGGCTCCGGATCGAGATCACCGACAGTCCCGGCGCCCTCGCGAAGATCGCCGGCATCATCGGCGAGAAGGGCGGCAACATCGTCGAGATCTACCATCACCGCTTGTTCCACGACGTGTCGGTGAAGCTCGCGGAGGTTGAAGCCGTGGTCGAGACGCGCAACCCCGGCCATGTCGGCGAGGTCATCGGTTCCTTGATCGCCGCAGGATTCCCGACGCGGCAGCTCTCCAGCACCGCCCTCGACGGCAGCGACTAGCCTGTCGCGCCCGCGGCGAAACGCCGCAGCGCAAAGCAAAGAATTGGCGCGCCCGGCGAATTGGCGGCGAACACGCTCGGCAACTTCTCTACCGCCGAGCGCTCGATGACGCCGCTGAGGCGAATGTCGGCGGCGCAGCCAGCGGCCCGCGCGAACCGCGCCTGAGCGCCACGGTTACGCGCGCCGCTTCACCGCAAATGAATCCGGCGCCTAGGGAAAAAAAACCAGGGGTCACCCGTTGATGAGGGGTGATCACGGCCACGCCCTGAGCCTTCAAATAAAATACCCGCATGCCCAACGCGCACCAACCCAGTGGAACGCGATGCATAACGTTGCGTCGATGAGCAAGCCTATCGCCCTGATCGCGCGCTATCTGTGGCGCCACCGCATCGCGCACGCCCTCGTCATCCTCGCCATTCTCGGCGCCGTCGCCGCATCGGTCGCCGCACGTTATTCGATGAAGTTCATCGTCGACGCCATGACCGAGGATCGCGCTCATCTCGCCGGCGTGTGGCAGGCCGTCCTCATTTTCACCGCCTGCGTCGGCGCCGACAATGTGCTGTGGCGCGTCGCCGGCTGGGCCGGCGCCGGCGCCTTCCCCGCCATCGGCGCCGAGCTGCGCCTCGATCTCTTCAGCCATCTGCTCGGACAATCCAACCGCTACTTCAACGAGCGCTTCTCGGGCGCGCTGGCGGGCCGCGTCTCGACCGCAGCCAACGGCGTGTTCACCTTGGAAAACACCTTCACCTGGAACGTGTTGCCGGCGGCTGCGGCGACGCTGGGCGCGGTCATCGGCCTCGGCACCGTGCGCTGGGAGATCGCCGCCGCGCTCGCCGTGGCGGCGGCAGCCATTGCGCTCGGCATTGCCTATGCCGCAGCGCGCGGCGGCCCGCTCAATCACGCCTTTGCCGAGCGCGCCGCCGAGGTCAGCGGCGAGATCGTCGACGCCGTCACCAATCACAGCATCGTCCGCGTCTTTGCCAACCGCGCGCGCGAGACGGCGCGCCTCAAGCAAGCGCTTGCCGCCGAAAACGAGGCGCACCGCCGCGCGCTGATCTACATCGAGCGCCTGCGCCTCGCCCATGCGATCGCCGTATGGGTGGTCAGCGGCGCCGTGCTCGCCTGGGCCGTCAAGCTCTGGGCGGCCGGCACGATCACCAGCGGCGACGTCGTGGTGTGCGGCTCCTTCGCGCTGGCGCTGCTCCAGGCGTCGCGCGACCTCGCCGTGGCGCTGGTGGAGGTAAGCCACCATTGGAGCCGCGTCGCCGAAGCCGTGGCGACGCTCACCGTCCCGCACGACATGGCCGACGATCGCGCGGCGACGAGCTTCCGCTGCAACGGCGGCATGATCGTGTTCGACAACGTCTCGTTCGGCCACGAGCACGGCCACGTCACGCTCGACGGCGTCAGCCTGCGCATCACCGCCGGGCAGAGCGTCGGCGTGGTCGGACCGTCCGGCGCCGGCAAGAGCACCCTTCTCGCCCTGCTGCAGCGGCTCTATCCGACGAGAAGCGGGCGGATTCTGATCGACGGCCAGGACATCGCGGCGCTGCGCCAGGACAGCCTGCGTCGCGCCATCGCCCTCGTGCCGCAGGACATCTCGCTCTTCCACCGCTCTATTCTCGAGAACATCCGCTACGGGCGCCCCGACGCGACCGACGCGGAAGTCATGGCCGCCGCCCGCGCCGCGCGCTGCGAGGATTTCATCGCGCGCCTGCCCGAAGGCTACGCGACGCTGGTCGGCGAGCGCGGCGTGCGCCTTTCGGTCGGGCAGAAGCAGCGCGTCGCCATCGCGCGCGCGCTGCTCGCGGACGCGCCGATCATCCTGCTCGACGAGGCGACTTCGGCCTTGGACACGGAGTCGGAGGTCGCCGTCCAGCAAGCGCTGTCCGAGCTGATGCGCGGCCGCACCATCCTCGCCGTGGCGCACCGCCTGTCGACCATCGCCGCCTTCGACCGCGTCATCGTGATCGACGAAGGCCGCATCATCGAGGACGGCCCGCCCGCGCAACTGCGCCACCGCCGCGGCACCTTCGCACGGTTATGGCAGGCACAGACCGACGAATCCGCCCGTGACGCCATGACCGAAGAATGGTGGTCGCGTCTGCCGCCGCCCGACCATGCGGCAGCGCCGAAAGCGGCGGTGAACTCAGCGAGGAGATAGCAAATATGCGGATTGCGCAGGTTGCGCCCTTGGGAGAAAGCGTTCCACCGCGAAAATATGGCGGCACCGAGCGCATCGTCTCGTACCTGACCGAAGCGCTCGTCGAGCAGGGCCATGAGGTGACGCTCTATGCGTCGGGCGGCTCGCTGAGCGCCGCGCGGCTTTGCGTCTCCTATCCGCGCCCGCTGCGCGAATTGCCGGGGCATCCCGACCTCGAGCTCATCTACCGCCATGTCATGGCCGAGGTGCGTGCGGCGTCGGCGCATTACGACATCATCCATTTCCACACCGGCTGGTTCGAGTTCCCGTTCTTCACCCAGGCCGATGCGCCCTGCCTCACCACCTTGCACGGGCGGCTCAACATCCCCGAGGTGCAGGCGCGGCTGCGCGCCCACAGCTCCTTCCCGCTGGTGTCGATCTCCAACGCGCAGCGCGTGCCCGTGCCCGAAGCCAATTGGGTCGGCACCATCTACCACGGCATTCCCGATCGCGGCATCGCCCCGCGCGCCGGCGGCGACTATCTGGTGTTCCTCGGCCGCATCTCGCCGGAGAAGCGGCCCGACCTCGCCATCGAGATCGCCCGGCGCGCCGGGCTGCCGATCAAGATCGCGGCCAAGGTCGACCAGGTCGACCAGGCCTATTTCGACACCACCATCCGCCCGCTGCTGGCGCTGCCGGGCGTCGATTTCCTGGGCGAGCTCGACGATGCCGAGAAGAGCGAGCTGCTGGCCGGCGCCAAGGCCCTGCTCTTCCCGATCGACTGGCCCGAGCCCTTCGGCCTGGCGATGATCGAGGCGATGGCCTGCGGCGCGCCGGTCATCGCGTTCCGCCGCGGCTCGGTTCCCGAAGTGGTCGACGAGGGCGTCACCGGCTTCATCGTCGACGACGTGGCCGGCGCCGTCGCCGCGCTCGGGCGCATCGACCAGCTCGACCGCCGCACCGTCCGCGCCAGTTTCCTGCGGCGCTTCTCGATCGCGCGCATGGTGCGGGACTATGTCGAGGTCTACGAGCAGCTGATCGAGCGGCCGGCCGCCCAGCGTGCCCTGTCTTATGGGAGGAACGCATAGCTTGCGCCTTGCCGCCCCCGGCGCCCCGGCGTAGGAAGGGGCATGGCGGCGCGCACGCCGCGCCGCGGGAGGCGCCATGGTCGTCCACCGCAACGTGCTCGACTCGATCGGCAACACGCCGCTGGTCGAGCTGACCCGCTTCGACACCGGCCCGTGCCGCCTCTTCGCCAAGCTCGAGAACCAGAACCCCGCCGGATCGATCAAGGACCGCATCGGCCTGTCGCTCATCGAGGCGGCCGAGCGCGACGGCAAGATCGGCCCGGGCGGCACGCTGATCGAGGCGACCGCCGGCAATACCGGCCTCGGGCTGGCGCTGGTCGCGGCGCAAAAAGGCTACCGCCTCATCCTCGTCATCCCCGACAAGATGAGCCAAGAGAAGGTATTGCATCTCAAAGCCTTGGGCGCCGAGGTTCGGATCACGCGCTCGGATGTCGGCAAGGGACACCCGGATTACTACCAGGACATGGCGGAGCGGCTGGCACGCGAGATGGGCGCGTTCTACGTCAACCAGTTCGCCAATCCCGCCAATCCGCTGGCGCACGAAACCACCACGGCGCCTGAGATCTGGCAGCAGACGACGCATCAGCTCGACGCCGTCGTCGTCGGTGTCGGCTCGGGCGGGACGCTCACGGGCCTCGCGCGCTTCTTCGCGCGGGTCGCACCCCAGGTCGAGATGGTGCTGGCCGATCCCGAAGGCTCCATCCTGGCGCCGCTGGTCAATACCGGCCGCGCGGTCGCCGCGGGATCCTGGCTCATCGAGGGCATCGGCGAGGATTTCATCCCGCCCGTTTGCGAGCTCGAGCATGTGCGGACCGCCTATTCGATCAGCGACCGCGACAGCTTCGCCGCGGCGCGCGAGCTGCTGCGCCGCGAAGGGATCCTCGGCGGCTCCTCCAGCGGCACGCTGCTCGCCGCGGCGCTGCGCTATTGCCGCGCGCAGACCAAGCCGAAGCGTGTCGTCACCTTCGTCTGCGACAGCGGCAACAAGTACCTGTCGAAGATGTACAACGACTTCTGGATGTTCGATCAGGGGCTGCTCGACCGCGCCGAGCAGGGCGATTTGACCGACCTCATCGCCCGCCGCCACGCCGAGGGCAGCGTCGTCACCGTGACGCCCGAGGACACGCTCGCCACCGTCCACCGCCGCATGAAGCTCTACGAGGTGTCGCAGCTCCCGGTGCTCGAGGACGAACGGCTCGTCGGCATCATCGACGAATCGGATCTGCTGGTCGCCACCAACGCCGACCCGACGGCCTTTGCCGAGCCGGTGCGCCGCGCCATGGTGAGCAAGGTCGAGACCATCGCTCCCGACGCGCCGCTCGCCGCCCTGCTGCCGATCTTCGCCAAGGACCATGTCGCCGTGCTCGAGAAGGACGGCAGGTTCGTCGGCCTCGTCACCCGCATCGACTTCATCAACCATCTGCGCCGCCGCATGCGCTGACGCGCAAGGAACCCTCCGCATGGCCCAGAAGCAGAGCAACCGCCGCGGCTTCGCGACGCGCGGCATCCATGCCGGCCAGGCGCCGGACCCGACCACCGGCGCCATCATGATGCCGATCTACGCCACCTCGACCTATGTCCAGTCGAGCCCCGGCGTGCACAAGGGCTACGAGTACTCGCGCACGCAGAACCCGACGCGCATGGCCTATGAGCGCTGCATCGCCGATCTCGAGAGCGGCACGCGGGGCTACGCCTTTGCCTCGGGCATGGCGGCGACGGCGACGCTGCTCGAGCTCCTCGATCAGGGTGCCCACGTCGTCGCCTCCGACGATCTCTATGGCGGGACATACCGCCTGTTCAGCCGCGTGCGCCAGCGCTCGGCAGGGCTCTCCGCCGATTACGTCGATATGCGCGATCGCGCCGCGCTCGAAGCGGCGATCCGGCCGGAGACGCGCATGATCTGGGTCGAGACGCCGTCGAACCCGATGCTGAAGCTGGTCGACCTCGCCATGGTCGCCGAGCTCGGGCGCCGGCGCGGCGTCGTCACCGTCGCCGACAACACCTTCGCCAGCCCCTATGTGCAGCGCCCGCTGGAGCTGGGATTCGACCTCGTCATGCATTCCGCGACCAAGTACTTGAACGGCCATTCCGACATGGTCGGCGGCGTCGTCGTGGTCGGCGAGGACGCGGCGCTCGCCGACCGGCTCGCCTTCCTGCACAACGCGGTGGGCGCCGTCGCCGGCCCCTTCGACAGCTTCCTCGCGCTGCGCGGGCTGAAGACGCTGGCGCTGCGCATGGAGCGGCATTGCGCCAACGCGCAAGCCGTCGCCGAGCATCTCGCGCGCCATCGCCACGTCGCGCGCGTGCATTACCCCGGCCTCGCCAGCCACCAGCAGCACGCGCTGGCGCGCCGCCAGATGCACCTCTATGGCGGCATGGTGACGATCGAGCTCAAGGGCGGGCTCGCCGAGGCGCGGCGCTTTCTGGAGCGCGTCGAGATCTTCGCGCTGGCCGAGAGCCTGGGCGGCGTCGAGAGCCTGATCGAGCATCCCGCGATCATGACGCATGCCTCGCTGCCGCAAGAGCAGCGCCAGGCGCTCGGCATCGGCGACACGCTCATCCGGCTCTCCGTCGGCGTCGAGGATCTCGACGATTTGCTCGCCGACCTCGATCGCGCGCTGCGCTAGTCCGCACATGCGGCGGAGCTCTCCGCCGACCGCGCCAATGCGAGTCGCCGCGAATTCATCGCCGACGGGCTGCCGGCGGGGCGGATCGAGCGCGTCGCCGGCCTCGCCGAGCGCGGTCCGCTGGTGGCGGACGACCCGATCTCGCCGCGCAACCGCCGCATCCGTATTGTCTTGCTGCGCGAGGCCAAGGAAGCGCCGCCGCAGGCCATCCGGCGATGATCGCCGCCTTGGCCCTGGCGCGGCGTGGGGCAACTCGGCCATAATCGGCTGGAGCGCACGGGCCAGTCGGTTGGGGATGATGGAACGATGCCCGAAGGCCATGGGCGAGTGACGCGACACACGACGGCGGAAGCGGCACGCCCAGCGGACGCCGCCCCCTCGCCCTTCGTCCCGCCGCAGCATTTCTACCGCACCGCCGCGCTCGGCTGCCCTTACGTCCCCGGCCGCACCGAGCGCAAGCTCATCACCGAGCTCGCCGGGCATGACGCGATGAGCTTCTACAACGCCCTCTCCCGCGCCGGCTTCCGCCGCAGCCATCATCTGGCCTACCGGCCGGCCTGCGCCGGCTGCTCGGCCTGCGTGCCCGTCCGCATCCCCGTCGCCGCCTTCGCCGCCACGCGCTCATTGCGCCGCGTCGAGCGCATCAACCGCGATCTCGCCGTGCACGTGGCCGAGCCGCGCGCCACGATCGAGCACTACCGGATATTCACGCGCTACCAGCGCCTGCGCCACACCGACAGCGACATGGCGTCGATGACCTTCGGCGATTTCCGGGCGATGATCGAGGACAGCCCGGTGATGAGCCGGCTGGTCGAGCTGCGCGCCGCCGACGGCGCCTTGCTCGGCGCCTGCCTCGTCGACGTGCTCGATGACGGGCTCTCCGCCGTCTACAGCTTCTTCGATCCCGACCAGGGACGGCGCAGCCTCGGCACCTTCCTCGTGGTGGCGCTGGTCGATGAAGGCCGGCGCCTCGCCTTGCCCCACGTCTATCTCGGCTACTGGATCGCCGAGAGCCCGAAGATGGCCTACAAGGCGCGCTTCCATCCGCTCGAAGGGCTCGGTCCCGAGGGCTGGCGCCGCCTCGACCCCTGACCGGCGGCCCGGGTCGCCGCCGACTTGCACCCTGCCCTCTCGATCATCGTCTTCACCACCGCCTCGGGCGCCGGCTACGGGCTCCTGTTCTGGCTCGGCCTGCTCGGCGCCGCCGGCGCGCTGCCGCCCGGGCGCGGCTTCGGCATCGCCGCCTTTGCGCTGGCGCTCGGCGCGGTGACCGGCGGCCTCCTCGCCTCGACATGGCATCTCGGCCATCCCGAGCGCGCCTGGCGGGCGCTCGGGGAATGGCGCTCGTCCTGGCTCTCGCGCGAGGGCGTGGCGGCGCTGGCGACCTACGCGCCCGCCGGGCTCTTCGCGATCGGCTGGGTTTTCCTCGGCACGACCGGCGGCGCGTGGTCGGCGGCGGGCCTGCTCGCCGCGCTGGGCGCGCTGGCGACCGTCTACTGCACGGCGCAGATCTACCGCTCGCTGGCACCTATCCAGCGCTGGCACAACGGCTGGGTGGTGCCCAACTACCTGGCGCTGGCGGCGATGACCGGGGCGCTGTGGCTCGCCGCGCTGACCGCGCTGTTCGGGTGGGAACGCCCGCTCGTCGCGGCGATTGCGCTCGCCGCCATCGCCGTCGCGGCGCCGCTCAAGCTGGGGTATTGGCGCTTCATCGATCGCAGCGGCAGCGCCAGCACGGCCGCCTCGGCGACCGGGCTCGGCCGCTTCGGCGAGGTGCGACTGTTCGAGGCGCCGCACAGCAGCGACAACTATCTCTTGAAGGAGATGGGCTTCCGCATCGCCCGCAAGCACGCGGGCCGGCTGCGCCGCATCGCCCTCGTCTCGGCCTTCGCCGCGCCGCTCGCGCTGACGCTGCTCGGCCTCGGCCTGGGCGGCTGGCCCGGCGCCGCGGCGGCGCTGCTCGCCGCGGCGCTGGCTCAGCTCGGCGTCTTCATCGAGCGCTGGCTGTTCTTCGCCGAGGCCCGGCACACGGTCATGCTCTATTACGGCGCGCCCAGCGCGTGACGGGCGGTGTCTTTCCCGCGGCCGCCGGGGGTGCTACCCATGAGCGGGAACCCGGTTCGACTCAGCTCCAAGGAAGGCACCCCCTTGTCCGACGACCTGCTCTACGAAATCCGCGACGGCATCGCGCGCGTCACCTTCAACCGCCCGCAATCGCGCAATGCCCTCACCTTCGACATGTATGAGGGCCTCGCCAGCGTCTGCGGCAAGGTCAACGCCGACCGCTCGGTCAAGGCGCTGCTCATCACCGGCGCCGGCGACAAGGCCTTCGCCGCCGGCACCGACATCTCGCAGTTCCGCGCCTTCAAGACGCCGGAGGACGCGCTCGCCTACGAGGCGCGCATCGACCGCGTCGTGGGATCGGTCGAGGAGTGCCGCGTCCCCGTCATCGCCGCCATCGCCGGCGCCTGCACCGGCGGCGGCGCCGGCATCGCCGCGGCTTGCGATCTGCGCATCGCCGCCGCCAATGCGCGCTTCGGCTTCCCCATCGCGCGCACGCTCGGCAACTGCCTCTCCATGGGCAATCTGTCGCGCCTCGCTTCGCTCATCGGCATCGCCCGCGCCAAGGAGATCATCTTCACCGCGCGCCTCGTCGAGGCGGCGGAGGCGCTCGGCCTCGGCCTCGTCAGCGAGGTGCTGCCGGATCACGCCGCGCTCATGGCGCGCGCCGACGCGCTGGCGAAGCTCGTCGCCGGCCATGCGCCACTGACGCTGCAGGCGACCAAGGAGGCGCTGCGGCGGCTGCGCCCGAAGCTCCCGGCGTCCGAGGGCGAGGACCTCATCCTCATGTGCTACATGAGCCGGGATTTCCGCGAAGGCATGGACGCCTTCCTCGACAAGCGCCCGCCGCAATGGAAGGGCGAGTAGCGCGCACGACCGGCAGAGCGCCGCCCGTCACTCCTGCGCTGCCGCCGCGACGTGCCGGGGAAGTCGCGGTGCCGTCGGCGCCAGCTGCGCCGCCCGCTCCTTGACCATCTTGTCCATCGCGTTTTCCGACTGCTTCAGCAGCATGAAGCCGTCGCCGGTCAGCTCGACGACATCGACGGAATGTGACGATGTCGTCACGTGATTATCCGCGTCGACGATATCCTCGAACTCCCGGCTGGTGACGCGCGCCGTCGTGCGGCCGGCGTCGAGGACAATGCCGACGATCTCGCGCTTGTGGCGATAGCTATTGACGGCCGCCGACAACGCTTCGAGCGACTGCATGAACTCCGCCACGGTATCTGTCTTCGGTTCTAAACGGCCTTCCGCGGCATTGGTCGATGTCAGGGTCCAGTCGCTCGCGAGATAGAGCCGCAGAGCATCGGTTTCCTGGTGCTCGAAGAGCCAATCCAGCCGATCGACGAACTGGACGACGAAATCGCGATCGAGCTTGGCCTTTTGGCGCCCCTTTGATTCGTATGTGCGCCAGACGCCGTCCTTCTTGGCGAAGGTAAAGTCATGCGAGCTGCCTTTAGGCTGGCTTGCGGTGATGACGGCAGTCTCGTATTTGCCGCGCTCCGCCTCGGGGACGAAGCGCTGCCAAATCTCGTCGGCTTCCTTGCGCTGCGCCGTTTCGTCCGTCGCAGGAATCTTGGATCGATACTTGAGAGCCAATGCCGGCCGTCCTTGGCTCGACGGCATCGGCCCGACGGTCAGGATCTCGACCGACTTGCCGGAACCAAGCTTCAAAGACTGGCCGGCAACAGCCGGGGACGCCATCGCGAGAAGAATCGCGACCGCCAGCCCCCACAGGGATTGCGTATTCATCGGACGCCCCCTTCCCTTGCGACCAGGAGCGAACAGTAGGTATCCTTGTTTAACTTAGCGTTACCGCTTCCGTCGGCCTACTCCGCCGCCACGGCGCGGCGGCCGAGGTGGCGCAGGCAGCGGTCGATCCACTGCTTGGTGAGCTTCTCCTGCGCCGCGTTCTGGCCGAGGCGCTCGTGCAGCACCGCGAAATCGACCTGGTCGAGCGGCTGGTCCTGGTTGAAGCAGGAGAACACCACCCTCTCCTCGCCCGTCGCCGGATCGTGCTGCACCTGCAGGCACTGGGCGCAAATCTCCTTCATCATGCATTGCATCGGCGAGTTGATCGAGGCGATTCCGACATGGCCGGGCTTGAGATAGGGCGCGAGCACGCTGCGCCGCGCCAGCGACACCGCCTTCATCATCGCATCGGAGCCGATGACGATGAGCCGGTCGGCGTCGCCGAGCGGGAGCGCCGGCGCGCCCAGCTTGCCCATGCCATAGGCCGCCATGCATTCGACGATGTTGCCGACGCAAGCGCGATCCTGCGGCCGGTTCGGCGTGAAGCCCGGCGCCTCGTCGCAGCACCACACGACGATGTCGGCGGCCTGCTCGATCTCCGCCACCTTGTAGCGGTCGACGAGCTTCTTGTAGCCGGCGAAATAGAGCACCTTGGAGCCGTTGCGCCGGAGCGCGTCGCCGATCGACAGCAGCACGGCGTTGCCGAGCCCGCCGCCGACCAGCGCGACCGTCTCGCCGGCGGGCGTCTCGGTCGGCGTCCCCGTCGGGCCCATCAGGATCACCGGCTCGCCGGGCTCCAAGAGCGTGCAGAGATCGGATGAGCCGCCCATCTCCAGCACGATGGTCGACAGCAGGCCCTTGTCGCGGTCGATCCAGGCGCCGGTGAGTGCCAGTCCCTCCATGGCGAGCGTGGTGCCGTCGACGCGCCGCGCCTCGGTCTCGTAATTCTGCAGGCGATAGAACTGGCCGGGCCGGAAGGCGCGCGCCGCCATCGGTGCGCGCACGACCACCTCGACGATGGTCGGCGTCAGGCGCTCGACCCGCTCGACGGTGGCGCGCAGCTCGTCATTGAGGCGCGCGACGAGATCGGCCGGCTTGGGCGCGCCCGCGCGGCGCCGCGCCAGCATGCGGCTCACCACGGGATAGCCCTGCTTGGCGCCGCCCATCGCCTTGACGACGTTGCCGGCGAAAGAGGGATGGAGATCGCCGAAGAAGCTGATGGCGCGGCCGTCCTCGCGCAGGCTCATCAGCACCTCGACCGCGGCGGGCTTGGCGACGCGCTCGGGCGCAGCCTTGCTTCCCGCCTCGTCATAGGCCTGGAAATAGCGGCCATCGAGGGTGACGTTGGCGGGGTCCTCGCGGCCGAGCACGGTGTTGGGCTGCGTCCCCGCGGCGACCAGGATGCTGCGCGCCGGCAATGTCAGCATCTCGCCGCTGGCGACCAGCTTGCCCGCGGCGGCGTCGAGGCGATGGCGCGACAGCACCAGCGCCGCGGCGTGGCCGTATTGGTCGACCTCGACCGATTCAGGCGCGACGAGCTCGGCGAAGCGGATGCCTTCCTCGAGCGCCTTCGCGACTTCCTCGTGGTTGAGCGTGTAGCTCGGCGCGTCGATGAGGCGGCGGCGATAGGCGATGGTGACGCCGCCCCAGGCATTGAGCAGATCGACCAGCCGCGGCGCCCGGCGCTCGCGCTGGGCCGCGGCGCGCTCGGCGCGGAGGGCGCGGGCATGGGCGATGAATTCGTCGGCCTCTTCCGTCTCCTCGGCGTCCCACTCGGCGCGCACCGCCGCCTCGCCGCGCTCGGCGATCAGCGCCTCGTAGCGGCCGAGGAATTTCTCGACCTGCACCGGGTAGTAGGCGAGCGATTCCGTCGCCGTGTCGATCGCGGTCAGGCCGCCGCCGATGACCACGACCGGAAGCCGCACCGTGAGATTGGCGACGCTGTCGGTCTTGGCGGCGCCGGTCAGCTGCAACGCCATGAGGAAATCCGAGGCCTGGCGCACGCCGCGCGCGAGGCCATTCTTCATCGGGATCACCGTCGGCCGCCCGGCGCCGGCGCACAGCGCGATGTGGTCGAAGCCCAGATCGAACGCGCTGTCGACGCCGAGCGTGCCGCCGAAGCGCACGCCGCCGAACATGGTGAACTCGGCCCTGCGCTCCAGCAGCAGCCGGACAAGTTTCAGGAAA
>Ga0209701_10000177_pt1 | contig 32958 bp, 32 predicted proteins | sample CZO8metaG_4_FD_188356 | JGI IMG/M metagenome (GOLD analysis project Ga0209701, IMG submission 188356) | Vadose zone soil microbial communities from the Eel River Critical Zone Observatory, Northern California, USA - CZOApr15con2H3.8 metaG... | ecosystem: Environmental > Terrestrial > Soil >... | reverse complement strand
TCGCCATCGAGTCCGAGTTCAAGCCGGCGGGCGACCAGCCGCAGGCGATCGACGCGCTCGCCGCCGGGATCGCGCGCGGCGAGCACGACCAGGTGCTGCTGGGCGTCACCGGCTCGGGCAAGACCTTCACCATGGCGCATGTCATCCAGCGGACGCAGCGCCCGGCGCTCATCCTGGCGCCCAACAAGACGCTGGCGGCGCAGCTCTATGGCGAGATGAGGAGCTTCTTCCCGGAGAACGCGGTCGAGTATTTCGTCTCCTATTACGACTACTACCAGCCGGAAGCCTATGTGCCGCGCTCGGACACCTATATCGAGAAGGAATCCTCGATCAACGAGCAGATCGACCGCATGCGCCACTCGGCGACGCGCGCCATCCTCGAGCGCCGCGACACGGTGATCGTCGCCTCGGTCTCCTGCATCTACGGCATCGGCTCGGTCGAGACCTATTCCGAGATGACCTTCACCTTGCGGGCCGGCGAGCGCGTCAGCCGCAGCCCGCTCCTGGCGCGGCTGGTCGAGCTGCAATACAAGCGCAACGACCAGAATTTCGTGCGCGGCACCTTCCGCGCGCGCGGCGACACCATCGAGATCTTCCCGGCGCATCACGAGGACCGCGCCTGGCGCCTCTCGCTGTTCGGCGAGGAGCTCGAGGCGATCCACGAATTCGATCCGCTGACCGGCGAGAAGACGGCCGCGCTGGACGAGATCACCGTCTATCCCAACAGCCACTACGTCACGCCCAAGCCGACGCTGATGCAGGCGATCGAGCAGATCAAGATCGACCTGAAGCTTCGCCTCGAGGAGTTCCACGCCCAGGGCAAGCTGCTGGAGGCGCAGCGGCTGGAGCAGCGCACCCTCTTCGACATCGAGATGATGGCGGCGACCGGGAGCTGCGCCGGCATCGAGAACTATTCGCGCTATTTGACCGGGCGCAAGCCCGGCGAGCCGCCGCCGACGCTGTTCGAATACCTGCCCGACGACTGCCTCGTCTTCGTCGACGAGAGCCATGTCACCGTGCCGCAGCTCGGCGGCATGTTCCGCGGCGACTATGCGCGGAAATCGATCCTCGCCGAGTACGGCTTCCGCCTGCCCTCCTGCATCGACAACCGGCCGCTGAAGTTCGAGGAGTGGGACAATTTTCGCGGCCAGACGACCTGCGTCTCGGCGACGCCGGGGCCGTGGGAGATGGAGCGCACCGGCGGCGTCTTCGCCGAGCAGGTGGTGCGCCCGACCGGCCTGGTCGACCCGGTCTCGATCATCCGCCCGGTCGAGCACCAGGTCGACGACCTCATGGCGGAATGCCGCGACTGCGCGCAGAAGGGCCAGCGCGTGCTGGTGACGACGCTGACCAAGAAGATGGCGGAGGCGCTGACCGAGTATTTCCACGAGAACGGCATCCGCGTGCGCTACCTGCATTCCGACGTCGACACGCTGGAGCGCATCGAGATCATCCGCGACCTGCGCCTGGGCGTGTTCGACGTGCTCGTCGGCATCAACCTCTTGCGCGAGGGGCTCGACATCCCCGAATGCGCGCTGGTCGCCATTCTCGACGCCGACAAGGAAGGCTATCTGCGCTCGCGCACCGCGCTCATCCAGACCATCGGCCGCGCCGCGCGCCACATCGAGGGCCGCGCCATCCTCTATGCCGACCGCATGACCCAGAGCATGATTGCGGCGATCGAGGAGACCAACCGGCGCCGCGAGAAGCAGCAGGCCTACAACGCCGCGCACGGCATCACGCCCGAGAGCATCCGGCGCGGCATCTCCGACATCCTCGAGAGCGTCTACGAGCAGGACCATGTCACGATCGGCCTCGGCGAGAGCGACGCGGTGCATTACCAGGGCGCCAACATCAAGGCGGTGCTGGCCGATCTCGAGAAGCGCATGCGCGCCGCGGCATCCGACCTCGAATTCGAGGAGGCGGCGCGGCTCAGGGACGAGATCCGCCGCCTCGAGCAGCTCGATCTCGGCCTCCCCGCCGCGGAGACGGCGCGCGAAGCGGCGCTCGGGCCGCGCCCCTCCGGCCGCTCGCAAGGGGGACGCGCGGGCACCTCGGGCCGCGCCCTCGCCAAGGCCAAGGTGCGCGCCCGCCGCCAGCGCCGGGGGCGGTGACTAATGGGTCATTGCAAACATTTCGGCGTCGCGTCTACCAGCCCCCTCACCCCGACCCTCTCCCGCAAGGGGAGAGGGGGAAGAACGGCACCCTTGGCCCCTCTCCCCTTGCGGGAGAGGGAGGGACCCATCGCGAAGCGATGGGAGGGTGAGGGGTGACGGTGCCCAACTCTCCCCGGGCGGCGCTCGTCACCGGCGCCGGCAAGCGCATCGGGCGGGCGATCGCGCTCATGCTCGGCGCCGAGGGCTGGGCGGTCGCGGTGCATCACCACCGCTCGCGCGAGGAGGCCGAAGCGGTGGTGCGCGAGATCGCCGCCGGCGGCGGACGGGCGGTGGCGGTCGCCGCCGACCTCGCGCGCGAGGCCGAGGTGAAGAAGCTGGTGCCGCGCGCGGTCGAGGCGCTGGGGCCGCTCGGCTGCCTCGTCAACAACGCCGCGGTGTTCGAGAACGACCTCGCGCTGTCGGCGACGCGGGAGAGCTGGGACCGCCATCTCGAGACCAATTTGCGCGCCCCCTTCGTGCTGATGCAGGAATTCGCCCGCCAGCTCCCGGCCACGGCCGAGGGCGCCGTCGTCAACCTGCTCGACGAGCGGGTGTGGAGCCTCACGCCCTATTTCGTCTCCTACACGGTGAGCAAGGCGGCGCTGTGGGCGCTGACGCGGAGCATGGCGCTGGCGCTGGCGCCGCGCATCCGCGTCAACGGCATCGGCCCCGGCCCCACTTTGCCGAGCCCGCGCCAGAGCGAGGAGCAGTTCCGCCGCCAGAGCGAGGCCATGCCCTTGAAGCACGGCACCAGCCCGGAGGAGATCGCCCAGGCGGTGCGCTTCATCCTGGCGGCGCCGGCGATGACGGGGCAGATGATCGCGCTCGATGGCGGCCAGCATCTCGGCTGGGCCCAGCCCGCCGGGCCGCCGCCCTGGCCGGAATGAAGGGGGCTCCGCCTCGGCCGCCACCGGCGGCGAATGCGACAGGACGCTTTAACCGGCTCGCCTAAACGACGGAAAGAGCCGCGCTATTTTCGCCCGGAGTCAACGGGCGGTGGTGCCGCAACCCAGTTTTACACAGGATGGGAGCGGTCGCCGCCTCCACCATCAAGACGAGTCCCGCCTCTGCTTTGTTACCGTCGATTTACACTTGACAAGAAAAAAACGTAGATATTTCAATACACTGACAATTTTGCGCAAATTTTAGGCAAAGCGCTGAAACCGCCGATTTGACGCGCATGGGACTGCCGCCACGGGAGGTTTTCAACACATTTGTCCACAGCCTCCGTGGATATCCAACCGGAGGGCGACAAGCGCAGCCCTTTTGAGCCAGGGAGGCCGCCCCGGCGACATTGACGTTGCCGCAGGCTTGCGCCAAGTGATGCGAATGACGGAGCGCGACGACAACGCGATCGAGGCGGAAAGAGTGCCGGCGGGCGGCGGGCTGGCGCGCGGCGCCGAGCTGATCCGCGCGGTCGCGCGCACCCTGCCGCAGAGCCCGGGCGTCTACCGCATGCTCGACGCCAAGGGCGACGCCCTCTATGTCGGCAAGGCGCGCAGCCTCAGGAGCCGCGTCACCAACTACACCCATCCCGCCAACCTCTCGAACCGGCTGCGCCGCATGGTGGCGGAGACGCGCGCGATGGAGGTGGTGGTGACCCACACCGAGGTCGAGGCGCTGCTGCTCGAGAACAACCTGATCAAGCGCCTGACGCCGCGCTACAACGTGTCGCTCAGGGACGACAAGTCGTTTCCCTACATCCATCTCACCGGCGACCACGCCTTCCCGAAGATCACCAAGCATCGCGGCGCGCGCGCCGCGCCCGGCGACTATTTCGGCCCCTTCGCCTCGGCCGGCGCGGTCAACCGCACGCTGATCGCCCTGCAGCGCGCCTTCCTGCTGCGCTCGTGCAGCGACAGCGTGTTCCAGAGCCGGACGCGGCCCTGCCTGCTCTACCAGATCAAGCGCTGCAGCGCCCCCTGCGTCGGCCGCATCGACAAGGAAGGCTATGACCGGCTGGTCGCGGAGGCGCGGGGGTTCCTCTCCGGCCAAAGCAAGGAGGTGCAGGAGCGCTTCGCCCGGCGCATGCAGGAGCTGTCCGACCAGATGCAGTTCGAGAGCGCCGCCTTCGTGCGCGACCGCATCCGCGCGCTGACCCAGGTGCAGGGGCGCCAGGACATCAGCATCGAGGGCGTCGCCGATGCCGACGTCGTCGCGGCGCACCAGGCGGGCGGCCACACCTGCGTCCAGGTCTTCTTCTTCCGCGCCGGGCAGAACTGGGGCAACCGCGCCTATTTCCCGAGCCATGACCGCCAGATGCCGGTCGAGGAGGTGCTCGGCTCGTTCCTCGGCCTGTTCTACGACAACAAGCCGCCGCCCCGGCTCATCCTGCTGAGCCACGAGCCGCCCGAGCGCGAGCTCCTGGAAGCGGCGCTCTCGACCCATGCCGGGGCCAAGGTCGAGCTCGCCGTGCCGCAGCGCGGCGACAAGCGCAAGCTCATCGAGCACGCGCTGATCAACGCCCGCGAGGCGCTCGGACGCCGCCTCGCCGAGAGCGCGACGCAGCTGAAGCTGCTCGAGGGCCTGGCGCAGGCGCTCGGCCTCGAGGCGCCGCCGCAGCGCATCGAGGTCTACGACAACAGCCACATCCAGGGCAGCCATCCGGTGGGGGCGATGATCGTCGCCGGCCCCGACGGCTTCCAGAAGAACGCCTACCGCAAGTTCAACATCCGCGGCGGCGACGGCGGCAAGCGTGCCGACGAGGGCGAGCTCGCCGCCGCCATCGATGCCTCGGCCGAGCCGGCGCCGGCGGCCGCCGCGCTCACGCCGGGCGACGATTACGGCATGATGCGCGAGGTCTTAAGCCGCCGCTTCGCCCGCGCGCTCAAGGAGGACCCGAGCCGCGAGGCCGGCACCTGGCCCGATCTGCTGCTCATCGACGGCGGCGCCGGCCAGCTTGCCTCCGCCTGCCAGGTGCTGGCGGATCTCGGCATCGCCGATATTTGCGTCGTGGCGATCGCCAAGGGGCCGGACCGCGACGCCGGGCGCGAGCGCTTCTTCCGCCCGGGCAAACCGCCCTTGAGCCTCGACCCCAAGGACCCCGTGCTCTACTTCCTGCAGCGCTTGCGCGACGAGGCGCACCGCTTCGCCATCGGCACGCATCGCGCGCGGCGCACCAAGGCGATCGGCACCTCGCCGCTCGACGAGATCGCCGGCATCGGCGCACGGCGCAAGCGGGCGCTGCTGCATCATTTCGGCTCGGCGCGCAGCGTCGCCCGCGCCGGCCTCGCCGATCTCGAGCGCGTCGACGGCATCAGCAAGGCCGTGGCGCAGAAGATCTATGATCATTTCCATGCCGAGGGCTAAACGCGTTAGACTGCCCCCGGCGTCCCGCGCCGTCCTCGGGACGAGATGTGAGCCATGCTGACGACCCTGCCCAATCTGCTGACGTTCTCGCGAATCGTCGCCATCCCCCTGGTCATCGTCGCCTTCTACATACCTCCGCCCTACGGGCCGTGGATCGGCTGCGTGCTGTTCTCGCTGGCGGGCTTCACCGACTGGCTCGACGGCAAGCTGGCGCGTCTGTGGAAGCAGCAATCGGAGCTCGGCCGCTTCCTCGACCCGATCGCCGACAAGCTGCTGGTCGTCGCCGTCCTGTTCATGCTGGGCGCGCTGCAGTTGCGCCAGCAGCCGCCACCCGGCACCCTGGCGCTCACCATCCTCTACATCCTGCCGGCGCTGGTCATCATCAGCCGCGAGATCCTCGTGTCGGGCCTGCGCGAATATCTCGCGGGCTTGCGCGTGCGCCTGCCGGTCTCGCGCCTCGCCAAGTGGAAGACCGGCATCCAGATGGGCGCGATCGGCGTGCTGCTGGTGGGCGATGCCGGCCCGAGCTTCCTGCCGCTGATCCTGATCGGCGAGCTGATGCTGTGGGCGGCGGCGGTGCTGACCATCATTACCGGCTACGACTACCTGCGCGCCGGCCTCACCCACATCAATGACGAGGAGCCCTCGGTCAAGGCGGCGAAACCGAGCAGCGTCGCGTGAGCGGCCCGCGCATCTTCGGCCTCGCCGGCTGGAGCGGCAGCGGCAAGACGACGCTGGTGACGCGGCTGCTGCCGGAATTGACGCGGCGCGGCCTCGCCGTCTCGACGCTGAAGCATGCGCATCACGCCTTCGATGTCGACCAGCCCGGCAAGGACAGCTGGCGCCACCGTGCGGCCGGCGCCACCGAAGTGATGATCTCGTCGGCGCAGCGCTGGGCGCTCATGCACGAGCATCGCGGCGCGCCCGAAGCAACGCTGGCGGAACTGGTCCGCCACATGAGCCCGGTCGACCTGCTGCTCGTCGAGGGCTTCAAGGACCAGCCGCATGCCAAGCTCGAGGTGCACCGGCCGGCGCTGGGCAAGCCGCTGCTGTGCCGCGACGACAAGCACATCGTCGCCGTCGCCTGCGACACGGCGCTCGCCGGACTCGCCGTGCCGGTGCTGCCGCTCGACGACGCGGCGGCGATCGCGCGCTTTATCCTCGCGCATTTCCAGATCGAGGCGGCGTGACATGGCGCAGCTGAGCGACGATTGCTTCGCCTTCGGCGGCGACCTCCTGTCGATCTCAGCGGCACTGGCGCTGCTCGAGGCCCAGGTGACGCCGCAGGTCGAGACCGAGACGGTGCCGCTCAAGGAGGCGCGCGGCCGCATCCTCGCCGCGCCGCTGGTGGCGCCGCGCGACGTGCCGCCGCACGACAATGCCGCGGTCGACGGCTACGCCGTCTTTTTCGACGACCTCGCCGCGAGCGAGCCGACGACCCTGCCGGTCGGCGGGCGCGCCGCGGCGGGTCATGCGCTCGCCCGCGCGGCGCGGCGCGGCGAGGCGGTGCGCATCTTCACGGGCGCGCCGATGCCGGAGGGGCCGGACACCGTGCTCATGCAGGAGGATTGCAGCGAGGCCGAAGGGTTCGTGCGCATTCCCGCCGGCATCAAGCGCGGCGCCAACCGCCGCCGCGCCGGCGAGGACGCCAAGGCCGGCGCCACGGTGCTGACGCCGGGGCGGCGGCTGCGGCCGCAGGAGCTCGGCCTCGCCGCCGCGCTGGGCTGCACCGGCCTGCCCGTCTACCGGAGGCTGCGCGTCGCCATCTTCTCCACCGGCGACGAAGTGCGCGACCCCGGCGAGGACCTGCCGCCGGGCGCCATCTACGACGCCAACCGCTATCTGCTGCATGCGCTGCTGTCGGGTCTGGGCGCCGCCGTCACCGATGTCGGCATCCTGCCCGATCGCGCCGCGGCGATCCGCGCGGCGCTCGGCGCCGCCGCTGACGGCCACGACCTGATTCTCACATCGGGCGGCATGTCCACCGGCGAGGAGGACCATGTGAAGGCGGCGGTCGAGGTGCTGGGCCGGCTGCATTTCTGGCGCCTCGCCATCAAGCCCGGCCGTCCCGTCGCCATGGGGCAGATCGGCCGCGTGCCGTTCATGGGCCTCCCCGGCAATCCCGTCGCGGTGATGGTCACCTTCCTCATGCTGGCGCGCCCGCTGGTGCTGCGCCTCTCCGGCGCGGTGGCGGCGCCGCCGCTGCGCTTCCGCGTCACCGCCGGCTTCGACTACAAGAAGCGCGCCAATCGCTGCGAATATGTGCGGGCGCGGCTGGTGCGCGGCGCCGCGGGCGGCTGGACCGCCGAGAAATTCCCGCGCGACGGCGCCGGGATTCTCACATCCATGATCGAGTCCGACGGGCTGGTCGAGCTCGGCGAGGGCGTGAGCCGCGTCGCGGCCGGCTCTGCGGTCGAGTTCCTGCCGTTCAGCGAGGTGATCCCATGAGCGAAAGCCTCGATCTCGCCCACCCGCTCGCCGCCTTCCGCCTCGACGGCGAGGTCGCGCTCGTCACCGGCGGCGCCAGCGGCATCGGCCGCGCCATCGCCCTCGCCTTCGCCCGTGTCGGCGCCCGCGTCGCGGTGCTCGACCGCGACGCCGAGGCCGGCGCCGAGGTCGCCGCGGAAATCACCGCTTCCGCCGGCAAGGCCGAGGCGCATGCGCTCGACGTCACCGACGCGCCGGAAGTCGACCGCATCTTCGCCGACATCTTCGAGCATCACGGCCGCCTCGATGTGCTCGTCAACAGCGCCGGCATCGCCATCCGCAAGCCGGCGGTCGAGCTGCCGCTGGCGGATTGGGAGCGCGTCATGGCGGTCAACGCCACCGGCTCCTTCCTCTGCGCGCGCGCCGCCGCCCGCCACATGCTCGAGGGCGATGGCGGCCGCATCGTCAACATCGCCTCGATCATGGGCTTCTCGGGCGGCATCTATCCCAACGTCTCCTACCAGACCTCGAAGGGCGCGGTGGTGAATTTGACGCGGGCGCTCGCCGTCGAATGGGCGCGCCGCGGCATCCGCGTCAACGCGGTGGCGCCGACCTACATCCGCACGCCCTTGACCCAGGCGCTGTTCGATAACCCGGAAGCATTGGCGGAGATCGAGCGGCGCACGCCCATGGGCCGCATCGGCGAGCCCGAGGATGTCGTCGGCGCGGTGCTCTACCTGGCGAGCCGCGCCTCGGCGCTGGTCACCGGCCACACCCTCGCCGTCGATGGCGGCTTCCTCGCGCAGTAGCCCGGCGGCGCAATTAAAGAGTTGAAACGATCGCCGCGAAGCCATAGGTCATGGTGGCATGAAGCTGCTCTATTTCGCCTGGCTGCGCGCCAAGATCGGCACCGCCGAGGAGCGGGTCGAGCTGCCCGCGGGTGTCACCACCGTGGCGGCGCTGCTCGACTGGCTCAGGGGGCGCGGACCCGGCTTCGCCGAGGCCCTCAAGGACACGCGCATCGTGCGCGTCGCCGTCAACCAGCGCTATGTCGCCGGCGACCATCCGGTGAAGCCGGGCGACGAGGTGGCGCTGTTCCCGCCGGTAACGGGAGGCTGAGCCCCGTGATCCGCGTGCAGCGCGAGGATTTCGACGTCGGCGCCGAACTCGAGGCGCTCACCCGCGGCAACACCGCGATCGGCGGCGTGACCAGCTTCGTCGGGCTGGTGCGCGATGTCGCCGGCGACCAGCGCATCGCGGCGATGACGCTCGAGCATTACCCCGGCATGACCGAGCGCGAGCTCGCGGCGATCGAGAACGAGGCGCGCCGGCGCTGGCCGCTCGACGCCGTGCTGATCATCCACCGCTACGGGCGGCTCGAGCCCGGCGCGCGCATCGTGCTCGTCGCCACCGCCTCGGCGCATCGCGAGGCGGCCTTCGCCAGCTGCCATTTCCTCATCGACTGGCTCAAGACCAAGGCGCCGTTCTGGAAGCTCGAGGAGACGCCCGAGGGCGCGCGCTGGGTCGAGGCCCAGACGAGCGACGCTGCCGCCGCGAAACGCTGGATAGCGGAGTAGACCTCCCTAGTTTCGCTGGCCGAGCCGGGCCGCCGCCCGTTATGATCGGTCGCGGGAACGTCCCCGGCGTCACAATTTTCCGGAGCATTGGTGCAGACTCTTGCGGTGCAGAGCCGGGCCGGAACGCCGCGGCCGCTCAAGCTCCTCCTTGCGGCCGTCATCATCTTGCCGCTGGTCCTGTTCGCTGCCGCCGCCTGGCTCAATTACCAGTGGAGCTTCGAGGAGGCGCAGGCGCAGCTGACGCGCACCACCGACGCCGTCCACGAGCATGCCCTCAAGATCTTCCAGACCAACGAGCTGGTGCTCGATCGCATCGCCGAGCGCTTCGGCGGCCGCGATTGGCAGGAGATAGCCGCGGACAAGGCCGTCCATGCCTATCTCAAGCACCTCGCCGAGGATGTCCCGCACGTGGCGGTGCTCGGCTTCATTGCGCCCGATCGTCGCCTTGTCGCCTCGAATCTCGACTTGCCGCCCCTCCTCGCCGGGCAGCACGATTTCCTGCCGGTCCCGCGCGAGGGCGACGAGGATCTGTTCATCAGCGAGCTGAGCCTCGGCAACTACACCAAACAGCCGCAATTCCTCTTCACCCGCTACAAGCCGAATTCGGAGCGCACGCCGGACGGCGGGTACATCTTCGCGTCGATGCGGCCGGAATATTTCTGCGCCTATTACGACGCCGCCTTCGGCAAGGATTACGCCATCTCGATCATCCGTGCCGACGGCGCGATGCTCGCGCGCTATCCGGACGTGCAGCCCGGCATCGTGCTGTCGCCGGAAACCGGCTTCCGGCGGGCCATCGCGGCGAATCCCGCGCGCGGCGGCTACACCACCGTCTCCGCCATCGACGGCAACGAACGCCTCTTCAGCTACAGCAAGCTCGGCTACTACCCGGTCTATGTCGCCGTCGGCATCGACTCCGCGACGGTGACACGGCGCTGGTTGCAGAAAATGTCGAGCCATCTCGTGTTCGGCCTTCCCGCCACGCTGTGCCTCATCATCCTCACCGTCGTCGCCCTGCAGGGCACCGCGCGCGAGCGCGCGGCGCTGCTCCAGGCGAATGCCGAGGCGCGCCGGCGCGAGGAGCTCGAGGCCTCGCTCTACCAGGCGCAGAAGATGGAGGCGGTGGGCCAGCTCACCGGCGGCGTCGCCCATGATTTCAACAATCTGCTCACCGCCATCATGGGCGGCCTCGAGACCGTGCTCCACGCCGGCAAGCTCGCCGACCCGTTGCGCAAGCACGTGACCACGGCGATGCGCGCCGCCGAGCGCGGCGCGCGGCTGACGCAACAGCTCCTCGCCTTCTCGCGGCAGCAGATGCTGCACCCGGAAGTGGTCGACGTGAACCGCCTGTTGCGTGAATTCGAGACGCTGATGCGGCGCGCCGTCGGCGAGAGCATCGACTTCGTGTACGCGCTGGATCGCGACATCGGCGCGTGCCGCATGGACCCGGCACAGTTCCAATCGGCGATACTGAACCTCGTCGTCAACGCGCGCGATGCGACGCCGGCCGGCGGCCGCATCACGCTGGCGACGCGTGACGCCGTCTTGCCGCAGGACGCGGCGCCGCCCGATCCCGAGATGGCGCCCGGGCGCTATGTCCTCGTCAGCGTCAGCGACACCGGCACGGGCATGACCCCGGAAGTGCGGGCGCAGGCCTTCAACCCGTTCTTCACCACCAAGGAGGTCGGCAAGGGCTCGGGCCTCGGCCTCTCGCAGATCTATGGCTTCACCAAGCAGTCCGGCGGTCATGTCACGATCGAAAGCACACCCGGCCACGGCACGACGGTGCGGCTTTACATGCCCTGCGCCGACGCATCCGCCGAGCGAAGCACGGCGCCGGCGGCCGGGAGGTCGGCGCCAGCGCCGCCGGCGGGAACCGTGCTGGTGGTCGAGGATGACGAGGCCGTGCGCGAGACCGCCAAGAGCGCGCTCGCGGCGCTCGGCTATCGCACGCTGACCGCGGCCGACGCGGCAGGCGCGTTGGCGATCCTGCGCCGCGGCGAGCCGATCGATCTCCTGTTCACCGACATCGTCATGCCCGGCGCGATCAACGGCGTCGATCTGGCGCGCGAGGCGCGGCAGCTGCGCGGCGGTCTCAAGGTCCTGCTCACTTCGGGCTACGCCGCCGTGGCCGAGAACCGCGCGGAGGAAGGCTTCGCCGTGCTGAGCAAGCCCTACCGGCAGAACGAGCTCGCCGAACGCATCGCCGGCATGCTGCGCGGCGGATAGGGCGTTATCCGATCAGGTGCAAACCACGCTTCCCTCGTCCCCGCGCGAGCGCGGACCCCGGCCCCCGACTTGATCGGGGGCAGGGCCACTGGATTTCCCGCTTTCCGCGGGAATGACGACGAAAGAGGCGTGCCAATCCATTTGAGCGGATTGCATCGCGGCACCGGTCATCTGGCGGATGTGGCGCCGGGGCCAAGCTGGCAATGAGCCAACAGGGAAATTGACCGATCATTCTCGCCGATGGTCGCCTTCTGCGGCTCCGAAGGATCGCTCTTGATCGGCGCGGCAGTGCCGCGCGTCATTTGCGGCTGCATCGGCCCGGGCTGCGCAAATTCTTGAAAATAGTATCCCGGCGGATCGGCTAGCGCCGTCTGGGCGCCGCCAGCGAGCAGCGCCATTGAAAGCCACGCCGCACGCCGCAGCTTGCCGATGTGTCGATTGTAGGTCATCTGTCGTGTCTCCTTCTGATTCCGACGCTGTCATTTGCCGCCCGAGTGCCGGGCGATCGGCAATGCGGCCCGGATTACCAATCGGTGCCGGTGCCGGGGTGATAGATCTCGCGGGCGAGCTCGTCCTGCTGGCCGCCCTGGCCAACAAGATCACCGAGTCCGCGCGCGATCGGCGCGTCCGCACCAATGCCCGCCGCGTTCGACGCCAGCGGCGAGGCGCGCAGCTTCGCCTGCGCGGTCGCCATCGACAGCGGCGTACCCGCAGGATTGCTGTACCGGCCGGACCGAGCGGAATTGAGAACCAGAGATTCATCTCCGCCGAACGGGTCAAAGGCATAAGCCGCGGTGGAAACGGCCGGAGCGGCGAGGATCAGCGCCAGAGCTGCGGCACGACCGGTGCGTCCGATCGCCAACAAGGGGGTCATCGAGGTTTCTCCTTAAAAGCTTGCGGCGGCGTCGTTGCCGCCATGCAGATCAGGACCGTCCGATGCCGCGCGATATTTCGTGCGATCAGATCACGCTCTCGTGTGGTGGCGATCCGGTCAGCGCGTCGCGATTGCGCACTCGCTTCCCGTGCGTGCCCGCCTCCTCACGTTTCCGCGATGCAGGGCCGTTCGCCGGAACAAAAGTCGACGAGCGCTGATCTTGCTGTGCGACAGCAGTGAAGGAAGGAACATCCCATGAAAGTCCGACGCTCTCGCGTTGCGGCAGCAATCGCGCTGGCGGCCAGTCTCTCTGCCTGCGAAACGTCGCCGTCGCTCCAACGTGTCGCCGCGCTTCAATCGCCGGCATATCCGCTGCATTCGGGGACGGTGCGCACCGCTCGAGATTGCGGCGATGACAATGGCGGCTTTGGCGCACCGGTCCGCCATTTGGGCGATCCGACACCGTTCTCGGAGAATCCCTTCAGCGCGTGTTGGCCGCGCTAGCAAGCTGCCACTGGGATCGACCCGGAGGCAACGCGACGCCCGGCGGCCGCTGCCTCGGGGGCTCCACGCGCGGTCTTGAGCGTTTTGCCGTCGGCCGAGATGACGGAATCGCCGGGCGCGGTACCGGAGTCGGTCGCATAGCGGCCAATGCCGTAGCCGCCATTGGCCTGAAAGTAGATGCCGTCTTTCGCGACGCGAATGAAATGCCCCGAGAGGCCGGCGCCCCACCCGAAGGTCGACGCACTGGCGGCAGCCTGTCCCGCCACCGCGGACGGGCCGTGATCATAAAGATCGCGCGCGACCACGCGGAAAGCGATATACCCACGCGCCTGATGATAGACCAGCGCGGCGGCGAAATCCGGGATCTTGTCGCCCTCCTAGGCGACCGGGTCCGCGCTTACGCGTGCGCGATCGAATCGCGCTGCGCTTGCTGACTCTTCTGAATGTTGCAGGTGGCGTGCCGCGTCGGCGGCTCGAGCGAAAATCCGGTGGTTCGTCGGGTGCGGGCTCGTCGTTCTTTCATGGGCTCGGGGCGCATTCCCGATTCGGCAATCGCACGCCGCATCCCCGCTCGGAGCCAGGCGGAGCTAGCGGACGACGCGGTAAATCTTGAAGAAGCTGCCGCCGGCCCAAGGCTGCAGCTGCTCGGGAAGCGGCCCCGGCATCCGGGAGAAATCGATCCACAGCACGAAGTCGAATTTGTCGGGCCAATTTACCCAATAGGGCATTTCGCCGAGCTCATCCGGCCAATCCGGCGCCGAGGGGCGCCAGTCGGGGGAGGCACTGGCCACGAGTTGACTTGGCAGCAGCAAGGTGCCGTGCGCCTGATACAACCCGGCATTCCGCGGGTGCGGGCGCAGCGGATTCCAGCCGTTGAAAAAGAGATAGGGAAGGAATGCGCTGCGATCGATCGCCGCCAGCGCCGGCATGTGCCACAAGGCCAGAGGTTCGCGCTGCGCCAATGCAAACGGCACGCCGTCGATGCGGCACTCGTCCGGCGTCATCGGCGTCTCGACGACGAGCAGCCGCGCGCCTTCGGGTATGCTGCGCGAAGCGGCGCGGAATTCGGCGAAACGGCGATCCGCATCGCGCCAGCTCTCGGTTACCGCCCAAACGCGGATGCCGAGCAGCGCCAGCGCGACGACGGCGAAGCATCCGAGCGCGCGCCGCGTGCCCGCGAATCGCATGCTCGCCAGCACCACAAAAGGCAACGCGATCGGCAATCGAAGGTCCGCCGCCCAGCCGCCGGCGAGCCAATTCGGCATCACCACGGCGGCGACGATCATCGCCATGATCGGCCAGCGCATGCTCGGGGCCAGTCTGACCGCCCCGCTTCCCTTCGCATAGCACAGAAAAAAGATGGTGAGGACCAGCACCGCCCAGTCGAGCGGGCGCGGCATCCAGCCGAACGTCGCCGGTGCGACCAAGTCCATGAGCTTGTATTCGAGATGGTAACGGGTGTAGCTCGCCCCGCCGTTCCCCAGCGCCGCCGCCCACAACAGCACCGCCGGGATAAACTGCGCCATCACGATCGCCGTCGTTCGCAGGTTCGCGCCGGTCCAGCGCCGCGCCTGGCGCAGCTTGCCGAACGCGTAGGACGCCACCAGCAGCCCGTAGATGCCGAAGCCGAACAGGTGAAAGACGAGAAGCAGGCTCGCCGGCAGCGCGAAGACGAGGGCGCGCCAGTGCGCCGGCCAGCGCTCACTCGCGACCCATGCGCTGAAGGTCACGAGCGCCAGCCCGAGCGTGAACAGGAAATTGACGAAGCCCCAGTACAGCACGCTGTTGTAGACAAACAGGAGGGAGGCGAGCGGCCAGAGACCGATGCGGCCATAGAGCGCTCGATGCAGCGTCATCGTCCCGAGAACGAGGCTTGCCATGGTGAGCGCAACGAAGAGCCGGCCGGCATCTTCGAGCGGCATGAGCCGCGCCAGGGAGGGCACGACCAGATCCATCGCCAGGTTCGGCGACAGGCGCCAATCGACGATGTAATTGCTCGCCAGCGCCGGGATGTCCTTGGCATGAAGGAGAATCCACATCCGGGCGAGGTGGTCGGGATAGTCCACGAGGGGCGGCACGGCCGTCGCGAACAAGGGCGAGAGCGTGAGCGCGCCCAAAATCAAGTAGACGGCGATGCGTCCCAATCCGCGCAGCGCGCCGGGAGCATCGGACGACCGTTCCGTGGGAAAGACCAAGCTGGTGCTGCGTTGAAAGCTCATCTGCTCGCATCGGGGCAAGGGGGTCGCTGGACGGGCTGCCGGCACCGTCGCGGCGGTCCGCACCGCGAGACCGTGGTAGGCCGGTCACCGTGAATTTCAGGTTAAGCGAGCGATCGGCCGTTCTTGGCGCGCGCGCTCAGGCTCGCTCATCGCCGCTTGCGGCGCTGGCCGTAACGCGCGGCGCAAGCCGCCTCAGGACGCGCCGTGCCGCCCGGCGCCGGCGGCGAAGCGGCTCGCGCCGGCGCGCGCCTCGCCGCTCGCCAGCACCTGCGTGCCGCGGCGGAACTCGTTGCGCATCGCTGCCGCGAAGGGCAGATCCCACTGCTCGTAGGCGGAGAGGCGATCGCTTCTGAGGCAGAGCTGCGGCAGCGCCGCCAGCTCGCGCGCCAGCGCCTCGGCCGCTTCGCGCGCCGCGCCCTTGGGCACGATTCGGTTGGCGAGCCCCATCTGCAGCGCTTCGGCCGCGCCCACCGCGCGCCCGGTGAGGATCATGTCGAGGGCGCGTCCGTGGCCGATGAGGCGCGGCAGCCGCACCGTGCCGCCATCGATCAGCGGCACGCCCCAACGGCGGCAGAACACGCCGAACACGGCGTCCTCCTCGACGACGCGCAAATCGCACCACAGCGCCAGCTCGAGCCCGCCCGCCACAGCATGGCCCGAGACGGCGGCGATCACCGGCTTTTGCAGCAGCAGGCGCGTCGGCCCCATCGGGCCGATGCCGTCCTCGCTGCGCGTGGTCGGCGCGTCGCGCGCCGCCGCGACCTTGAGGTCGAAGCCGGCGCAGAAGCTGCCATGCGCGCCCCAGAAGACGCCGACCCTGGCCGCGTCATCGGCATCGAAGGCGGCGAAGGCGTCCGCCAGCGCCTGCGCCATTGCCGGATCGACCGCGTTGCGCGCCGCGCGCCGGTCGATGATCACGGTGGTGACGGGTCCGTCCTTCTCGACGCGGATCGACATGGGTGCCTCCGATGCGGTGTCGCGGGTGTGAGACGTGTCTCAGTCTATCGCGTGGCACCACAGGCGACAGCGCGCGCCTGAGCCCAAAAATTTTTGACTGCCAGTGGAAATGCGGTCTTGACGATGTTCCTGTTATGTTCTATATGTACGCAAATAGCGTTCGAAGGACGGCGTGCTCCCATTCGCGACCATGCGACAGCTCTACGAGCGCGGGCCCCATTGCCAAGGCCTGGCGGTCGACGCCGAGGGTGTCATGCTCGGCCCCGATTGCGTTCTGGTGCGTCGCCTTCCAGGCGGCGGCTATCGCTCCGCCGGTCCCGATGCCGTCGCCCTTCTCGCGCGCACCGTCTTCGATGACGACGTACGACTGCGGCGCCTGCCGATCGTGCTCTCCGGCATCGTCGCGGCGCTCGATCACGGCGATCTGGTCAAGGCGCAGCTTCTCGGGTTGGAAATCCCGATAGACCGGCTCGACGAGCCGCGCCTGCAGCGGCTCGGGCGCGCCGCGGACCTGCTCAAGGACGGCTTCGACCCCAACGAGCTGCGCGACGAGCATGGCCAGTGGGCACGGGAGGGCGGTGCGGCGGCGCGGGTGACGCCACCCCCCGCTCCAAAAGCTTCCTTGCTGGGCCGCCTCGCGCCGGCGGTGCTGAGGGCGCTGAGGCAACTTGCGGCCAGGCTTGCCGCCACCATGGCACTCGAAGCCGTCGCCTTTCTCGGCATCATCTTCATCCCGACCAACCGCAGCCTCATCTCGCAAGGCACGGTGCCGGACCGCCCGGACCTGAGCTTCGAATTCGACGAGGGCGCCGGCAGGCTGCGGCTTTACCGTCAGGACGGTGACAGCCGCAGCCTGGTTTTCGAGGGCCGGCCCGATGCCGACGGGATCATCCGCGACAACGATGGCCACGCCATTGGGCGCAAGCTCGACGGCAGCGTCGTCATCCTCGATCCGGATACCCTGCCAGGCGCGGGAACTCGCAACGACGACGGCCGCCCCAAACTCTGTCCAGATGAGAGCAAAGATAGGGGTGGGCAAAAGAACGAGAAGGATATTCAGTACCAGATGCAGATCACCGGATTGGCGCGTGGTCTGGCCGTTCGCCTGCCCAGTCGCAGTACCGATCCCAATCGTGACCCCTATGTGGTTTTTGATGGGTGTCGTGAAAGCGACGGCACGATGCTCGAGGCCAAGAGCACCGGCTATCTTGCGATGATGCGCGACAAGCCGTTCTTTTGGCGAGAGATCATCATGCCGAAATTCTACACGCAAGCAAGGAACCAGATTACGGCTGCAGCGAGCCGCCCGATCGAATGGCATTTCGCCGAGAAGGAAGTGGCCGACTACGTGCGCGCCAAGTTTGCGGAGAAAGACTTTCGCATCCCCGTCATCTACACGCCACCGCTACCCGGGAGGCCACAATGACATCGCCCTACAGCGTCTTGGCCTATTGGGGTCCTCGCCGCGAAAGTCCCGAGGCTTGTGCTCCCAAAATTTTGCAGATGTTCGACGCTCTTGCGCAGATCGACCCGATGCTAAGTCGATGGTTCTGCGCGGATCCGGAAAGCGGAAAACCGCGGCTAGTGTCGTCGCTCGACCTCCAAGGTGCAGTCCGTTTAATCGAGCGGGGGCAGAGTTTGAGCGAGATGGGGCGCAAGCCGATACTGGAATTCGGCTATCAGTTTGTTGCCATGACCGAGCTCTCATGGGGTCCGCGCGGGCTGGTTGTCGACGGAAACGTCGGCGGTTACACGACCGGCAACATCCTCGCAAACTATGTGTGCCTGTCGACGCCGCCACTTGATCCCGAAAACGAAGCCGTCATCAATTTTCTTGTGTTCAAGTCAGTGCTGCTCGCGCTTGCGAGCATCTGGAATCCAACCTGGTGCCGCGCCGATCCGACTGATCTGCTGCAGCTCATGTCGGCCGTCGATCCTGGGCGCCACAGGCCCCGCTTCAATGGTGGGTGGATGACGTATCTCGCCGCGCCGTTCGCCGCGAAGATCACTCCTCCGCGCTCGGCAAAGTGCGAGCAGGTAAACGGCGGCCTCCTGATGGCGGCGACCGACGAGACCTTCCGGATCGACAACCCGGCGCATGTCGCCGTCGCGCGGGATATCGATGCGGCGCTGGCGCCGATCAACGCGCTTCCCTGGCCGCCTGACGCGATACCCGACGAACCACATTCTCCGCGAGCATGATCCTATGCGACCGCGCAGATCGCTTGACGCAGGACTCAGATCCACACGTCGTTTTGCGCCGTGCGGTCGCCGCCTTCGTGGCCCGTGTTGAGGACGCCGCGGGGCTCGATGAGCAGCAGCTTCACTTCCTTTTCCGCGAAGGGCTTGTGCTCCACCCCTTTCGGCACGACGAACATCTCGCCCTTCGACAGCGTGACCGCGCCGTCGCGAAAATCGATCCGCAGCTCACCGTCGATGACGATGAACGTCTCGTCCGTGTCCTTGTGGTCGTGCCAGACGAAGTCGCCGGCGAGCCGCACGAGCTTGAACTGGTAGTCGTTCATCTCGGCGATGACCTTCGGCGTCCACTGTTCCTGGAACAGCCCGAACTTGTCCGCGAAATTGACCGGGCGATACGTCATGGGCGCCCCTCTCTCGATCGTGGAGCCGCACGAGGCGCGCGGACGCCGCTCACCCCACCGGCATCATCCAGCGGTGGCGGTCGTCGCTCTCGCCGTATTGGATGGCCTGGATCGCGTCGTAGAGGCGCTTCAGCGTCTTGCCGGGCTTGTCCTCGCTGCCAAACCGCAGCGTCTGCTCGCCGCGCGTGATCGAGGAGATCGGCGTGATCACCGCGGCGGTGCCGCAGGCGCCGATCTCGACGAAATTCTCGATCTCGTCCCAGCGCACCGGCCGGTGCTCGACGCGCAGGCCCATGTCCTTGGCGAGGGTGCGCAGGCTGTCGTTGGTCACGCTCTCGAGGATGGATTCCGATTTCGGCGTCACATAGGCGCCGTCGCGGCTGATGCCGATGAAGTTCGAGGTGCCGAACTCGTCGATCAGCGTGTGCGTCGCCGAATCGAGGTAGAGCGAGACGGGATAGCCCTTCTCCTTCACCTCGCGGTCGGCGATCATGCCGGCGGCGTAGTTGCCGGCGGCCTTGACGTGGCCGACGCCGTGCGGCGCGGCGCGGTCGTAGCTTTCCTGCACGTAAGCCGGCACCGGCACCATGCCGTTCTTGTAGTAGGGGCCGACCGGCATGGCGAAGATGAGGAAGGTGTAGTCGTCGCTGGCATGGACGCCGATCACCGCGCTGGTGCCGAGCAGCAGCGGGCGCACGTAGAGCGTAGCACCCGTGCCGAAGGGCGGCACATAGGCGTCGTTCTTCGCGACGATGAGGCGCACCGCCTCGAGGAACAGCTCCGGCGGCGGCGGCACCATGACGAGGCGGGTGGCCGACATGATCATGCGCCTTGCATGGGCGTCGGCGCGGAAGCAGGCGACGCGCCCGCTCTTCTGGCGGAAGGCCTTCAAGCCCTCGAAGCAGGCCTGGCCGTAATGGAAGCAGGTGGCGGCGATGTGGATCGACAGGCTCGCACCCGAGCACAGCTCGGGCGCCGACCAGGCGCCGTGGCGGAAATCGGCGCGGACGAAGACGCCGGTGTCGAGGTAGCGGAAGCCCAGTTCCTTCCAGGAGATCGTCGTGTCCATCTCAGTCACTTCCGCTCAGCTTGGCTCAGCCTGCGCAAACCAGTATAGACCGGTTCCCCTCGGAGACGCAGTTTGCATAATGCCGCCCCAGGCGCCGGGCTCGAACCGGGTCGCCTTCCACGTGTGTCCGCCGGCTTTGTGGTCCATTATCGCCCTCACGCCTTAACGGTCTAATGAAAACAAGTCAACATGGCTGACGTAAAATCGGGCGCCAATCTCCTGTTCCTCCGCGAGGAGGAACTGCGCCAGGGCATCGAGCTGCTCTACTACGCCTATCGCGATTTCACCGCCGAGCCCGACGCCATGCTGGCGCGCTACGGCTTCGGCCGCGCGCACCACCGCGTCATTTATTTCGTCGGCCGCCACCCGCAGATGAGCGTGACCGACCTCCTGGGCATCCTGCACATCACCAAGCAGAGCCTGAGCCGCGTGCTGGGCCAGCTGGTGCGCCAGGGCTTCATCCGGCAGCGGCCCGGCAGCCGCGACCGGCGCCAGCGCCTGCTCGAGCTCACCGAGAAGGGCGTCGAGCTCGAGCGGCAGCTCTCCGAGAACCAGCGCCAGCGCATCGCCAAGGCCTACCGCGAGGCCGGCGGGCAAGCGGTCGAGGGCTTCCGCAAGGTCATGCTCGGCATCATCACCGACGAGGCGGACCGCCGCCGCTTCGAGCGCGGCGCGCCGCCGCGCAGCACCTAGAGTTCGGCGGTGAACGCTCGCGGTGAGCCGTGCTACTGCACCGGCATGACGTGTCATCGGAGGACGGTCGATCGTGGCTAGCCCGTGCGTGGTATGCGGCAACCCGGATTTCGCTTTTCTGGTCCGGGACGGGGCCTACGCGTGGGAGGAATGCCGGGCCTGCGGCTTCGTGCGGATCGCCGCCGCCTTCACGCTGGCCGAAGCCGCTTGCGGCGAAGACGACGCGGCGGTGGGCCGCTCCTATATCGACGGCTATCGCGCCAAGTTCGCTGCCAAGATGGCGCGCTCGCGCCGTCGCGCCGCGCGCCTGCGACGCTGGTCGCGCGGCGATGATTTCCTCGATGTCGGCAGCAATTTCGGCTTCATGGTCGAGGCCGCCGAGCGCGTCGGATTCCGTGCCGTCGGCGTCGAGGTCAATCGAACGCTGATTGACGCGGCGCGAGAGCGATTCCCCGGCCGCACCTTTATCCCCGGATTGCTCGAGGAGCAGCAGTTCGGCGCGCGGCGCTTCGACGTCGTCTATTGCTCGGAAGTCATCGAGCATACCGCCGACCCCCGATTGTTCCTGAGGCAACTCTCCGCCGTCATGCAACCGGGCGGGCTGCTCTATCTCACGACCCCGCATATCCGCGAATATCGCAAGCGCGGCTTCGCCAACATGGGTGCGCCGGATCACAAGCTCTATTTCAACATCACGAATCTTCGCCGCTTGTTGCTCGAGTGCGGCTTCGCAAGAGTGCGCGAGCAATTCACCTTCTTTCGCGGCATCAAGCTGTGCGCTTGGCGCGCGGCATAAATAGTCGTCGATGAGGGCGCATGCCCGGGAAGGGTGTCGGCGGGGCGGCAAGCCCGTCGTGCTTCCGCGCCGCGCGGCCTGTATACTGCGCCGCCATGAATGACGGCGAGCCGCATCTCCTGGTGGTCGACGACGATTCGCGGCTGCGCGAGCTGCTGCGCCGCTATCTCGCCGACCAGGGCTTCCGCGTCACCACCGCCGGCGATGCCGCCGAGGCGCGCGCCAAGGTCGCCAGCATCGCCTTCGATCTCCTCGTCCTCGACGTCATGATGCCCGGCGAGGACGGGTTGAGCTTCACGCGCAGCGTGCGCGCGGAGAGCCGCATCCCGATCCTGCTGCTGACGGCGATGGCCGAGCCCGAGGACCGCATCAACGGGCTCGAGCGCGGCGCCGACGATTACCTCGTCAAGCCGTTCGAGCCGCGCGAGCTGGTGCTGCGCATCCGCAACATCCTGCAGCGCGTGCCGCAGCCGAGCCTGGCGCAGACCCAGTTCCGCTTCGGCGCCTGCCGCCTCGACCTGGCGCGCGGCGAGCTCTACCGCGGCGGCGATCCCGTCCATCTGACGAGCGGCGAGACCGCGCTCCTCATGGCATTGGCGCGGCGCGCCGGCGAGGCCGTGTCGCGCGAGGCGCTGTCCGAGGAGGCGCAGTTCAGCGGCAATGTGCGCACGGTCGATGTGCAGGTGACGCGGTTGCGCCGCAAGATCGAGCGCGATCCGAAATTCCCACGCTATCTGCAGACCGTGCGGGGAACGGGCTATGTCCTCAAGCCGGATTGACGAAGCCGGGCGCGCCCGGCTGGCGCACACAGGGCGCGCCGGCGCGAGCCGCGACGGCCACCGCCGCTGGTTCAAGCGGCTGTTGCCGCGCACGCTGTTCGGGCGCTCGCTGATCATCATCATCCTGCCGCTCGTGCTGGCGCAGCTCCTCGCCACCTGGATCTTCTACGACCGCCACTGGGACACCGTGCAGCGGCGCCTGGCGACGGGCGTCGCCGGCGACATTGCGCTCACGCTCGAGGCCATGCGCTATGCCGACGATCAGGCCGAGCGCGACGCGCTGTTCGCGCGAACGACCGCCGCCACCGACCTCTATTACATGTTCCGGCCGGGCGAGAGCCTGCCGCGGAATGTGCGTGAACACGGCAGCAGCTCCTTGGAAGAGGCGCTCGCCGCCGCCATCACCGACCGCGTGCGGCAGCCGTTCCAGATCGACGCCGAATTCGATCCGCGCGACATCCTTATCTCGATCGAGCTGCCCGAGGGGGTCATGCAGGTCACGGCGCCGCGCAAGCGGCTGTTCACGCCGACGACCTACATCTTCGTGCTGTGGATGGCGGGCTCGTCGCTGGTGCTGCTGGCGGTCGCCTCGCTCTTCATGCGCAACCAGGTGCGCGCGCTGCGCCGTCTCGCCGACGCCGCGGAAAGCTTCGGCAAGGGGCGCGACGTGCCGAACTTCAAGCTCGAAGGTGCGACCGAAGTGCGCCAGGCGGCGGCCGCCTTCCTCAAGATGCGCGACCGCATCAAGCGCCAGATCACCCAGCGCACGGAGATGCTCGCCGGCGTGTCGCACGACCTGCGCACGCCCTTGACGCGCATGCGGCTGGCCTTCGAGCTGCTCGGGCAGGAGGGCCCGGCGGTCGAGGAGCTCAAGACCGACGTCCGGGCGATGGAGCGCATGGTCGAGGGCTATCTCGACTTCGCCCGCGGCGAAGGGCCGGAGCAGCCGCGCGACACCGACCTGGCGTTGCTCATCGAGGAGGCGGCGGCGGAAGTGCGGCGCGACGGCGCCGACATCTCTCTGGCGCTGCCGGAGGAGCATGTGCTGGCGTTGCGGCCCGACGCGATGCGGCGCTGCCTCGGCAACCTCCTCGGCAATGCGCGGCGCTACGGCAGCCACATCTGGGTGACCGCGCTCGCCGTGGCCGACGGCACCGACATCCTCGTCGACGATGACGGCCCGGGCATCCCGCCGGCGGAACGGGAAAACGTGTTCCGCCCGTTCTTCCGCCTCGATGCGTCGCGCAATCCGCAGACCGGCGGCGTCGGCCTGGGGCTCACCATCGCGCGCGACGTGGCCCGCGGCCATGGCGGTGATCTCGCCCTCGAGGAGTCGCCGCAAGGCGGCCTGCGCGTGCGCTTGCACCTGCCGAACTAGGCTGGCGCGCGCCCCAGCGGCAGCCACCAGATGTCGCCGACGGTCGGACTCGCGACCGGCTGAAATTCGCCATCGGCGCCCAGCACGGCCGGGCGGTAGCCGAGTTCCGCGAGCGAGCGGTACGCGGCGGCGAGGTCATCGCCGGCGCGCGCCAGCGCCTCCACGGTCATCTCCATCATGATCACCGGCCGGAAGCGCCGGATCGTGTCGAGCCCGCCGCGCACAGCATGCATCTCCCACCCCTCGATGTCCGCCTTGATGAAATCGAGGCGGTCGAGATTGGTTATCGCGGCGAAGCGGTCGATCGTGGTCAGCGCGACGACCTCGCGCCGGACATCGCGCCATCGCGTGTCATGGCCGAGATGGGCGAGGCCGAACCCGTAGGCGCCGCGGCGCTTGACGGGCAGCGTCAGCATCGCCGTGCCCTCGCGCTCGCCGAGCGCCAACGGCACGATCGCGACATTGCGGCAACGATTGACGTAGAGGGCGACGCGCAGGATGGAGCGGGCATAGCTGCCCGGCTCGAAGGCGAAGACCTGCCCGCGCGGGGTCAGACGAGACAGGATTTTCGCGTACTGCCCGGCATGCGCGCCGACATCGAAGACCACGCCATCCTCGGGGATCATGCGCCGGACGGTGGCGGCCCAGGATCGGTGATGCTGCTTGAACGTCGCCTTGAAGAGATGCGCGAGATAGGTCGGCGTGACCGCCCAGCGAAAATAGGGCGCGGCCATGGCGGCAGGCGGCGCACCCGGATCCGGCGGCTCACTCATCGATTCACCGACATCCAAGCCTCACATGCGAAGCGGTCGACGCTACCGCTTGCTCTGGGTTCCTGCTGGCGCAGGAACGACGGTGAAGTGTTCCACCCGCTCGGATCATGCGCGATCGCAGATGCCGGCGCCACGCATCCCTGGTGGTCATCATCATCCGACGACGTCTGCCGGATTGCCTGGCGCGCAAAAAAAGGCCGCCCGATCGGGCGGCCTTACGCGTCGCACAGGGGGAATGGTGGCGGCGCGAAACCTTGCGTCAGCGCGTGGTGCGCTGCTTGGTGAAGTCGCGGATCTCTTCTAAGCTCTCGGCGACCCGCTTTTGAATGACGTTGAAGGCCTCGGCATTGGCCTTGGTGACGAGCTCGGTCAGCTCGCGGGCATTGGCGACGCCCTTCTCGAAAGCGTGCTTCGCCATCTCGACATTCTTGGCGACCTGCTCCTCGGGGGCGGCCGGCTGCGTCCAGGCGCGCAGCGCTACCGAGGCCTCGTCCATCGCCTGCCGCGCCAACTCGACCTGCCGGCGGGCAATAGCCTGCACACCCTCAACCGCCAGTTGATTGGCCTGCGTGAATGCCTCGAGGTTCTTGCGTTGCGCGGCCACCAGCGATTCCACGTCGAAACCGGGAAAAGTGAAGCCGGCAAAGGCCTTCCCGAAATCCATGTCAAAAAGGGTCTGCTTGCCGTCGATCGTCATCGCCTGTGTCCTTCCAAAGGTTGCTCCATAATGCTGCACTGCACAATAAACGAAATATGCTGCTACGGCTGTGCGCGGTCAAGAGGCGATACCAAGAATATTGCAGTGCAAACACCGGTCAGCCGGAGGTGGCATCGGCGCCACCCGAGGCCGTGCCGGCTATGCCCAACAAGGATTGCGCGCGCCGCAGGCGGCGGTCAAGGGCCGCCATGGTTTTTGCCAAATCGACGCTGTCATCGTCGAGGAAGTCGCGCAACACCAAAAAGTAGAGACCGACCAGGAGCGGCGCGCGCAACCCGGCCCGCCAGCCGGCGGCGGAAATGCCTGCGGCTTCGAGCATCCAGGCCATCGAGCGCAGCACCGCGGACACGTCCAGCAGGGCCGCGGGGTCGCCGACGCTGTCGCGCAGGATGGCGCGCAGCGCCGTCTTGTGCGGCTGCAGCGCGTCGAAGCGTCGCATCAGGATGTCGAACAGCCGGTCGCGCGGGGACGCGTCGCTCTCGATCGCCGCCCCGGCCAGAGCGGCCCGGTCGATGCGGCGGTGGAAGGCCGCGAGGATGGCGAGCCTGGAGGGGCAGGCCGCATAGGCCCGGTCCAGCGGCAGCCCGGCCTCGGCGGCGATCGCGGCGACGCCGATCGCCCGCCAGCCCTGCCGAGCGGCCAGTCTCAGCGCGGCGTCGACGAGCCGCCCCTCGGCATCGTCGGCCTCGCCTTCCGCTGCGCCGCCGCCGGCTTTTGCCGCACCGGATTTCGCCGCGCCGGCTCGCTTCGCCATGGCGCATCCTCCGCCCCATCTCGGACCGAGGCGCAGGATATGGGATCGGCGGGCGTCCGACCAGCGCCAGCGACGCTAATCGGCCAGCTCGCGCGAGCGGCGGGCGGCGGCGAGGACGGCACGCCTCAACAGCGGTTCCAGCCCGTCGGGCGCCATCAGCACATCGAGCGCGGCGCGCGTGGTGCCGCCGGGGCTGGTCACGCTCTCGCGCAGCCGCGCCGCCGGCTCGGGCGAGAGGCGCGCGAGCTCGCCCGACCCGGCCACGGTCGCGCGCGCGAGGCGCATCGCCAGATCCTCGGGCAGCCCGGCGGCGACGCCCGCCTTGGCCAGGCACTCGATCAGGAGAAAGACATAGGCCGGCCCGCTGCCGGAGACGGCCGTGACCGCGTCGATCAGCGCCTCGTCCTCGACCCAGCCGACCTCGCCGACCGCGCCGAGCAGGCGTTCGGCGAGCGCGCGCTGCGCCGCGGCGACGGCGCTGTTGGCGCAGGCGACGGCGATGCCGCGGCCGATCGCCGCCGGCGTGTTGGGCATGGCGCGCACCACGGAAGCGGCGGCGCCGAGCTGACGCGCGATGAAGCCGAGCGTCTTGCCGGCGGCGATCGACAGGAACAGCGTATCGCCGGCGAAGCGGCGATAGGCGGGCAACACCTCGCCCATCACCTGCGGCTTCACGGCGAAGACGATGACGCTCGGCTGCAGGTCGGGCGGCAACCGGCCGGCGCCCGGCGCCAAGGTCACATTGCGATGGCCGGCGAATGGCTCGGCACCCGGGCCCGGCTCGATGATGATATAGCGCTCCGCCAGATGGTGCGCGCGCCAGCCGCGCAGCAGCGCGCCGCCCATCTGGCCGCAGCCGACCAGCAGCAGCGCCGGGATCGCCGGCGCTGCGGCTTTGCTCACGCCTCTCCCACGGGATCGATCATGGCGGCGGCGATGGCGTCCTCGGCGGCCTTGCCGCCCCACACGACGAGCTGGAAGGCCGGATAGAAGCGCTCGCACTCGCTCACGGAGATGTCGACGAGATCCTCGAGCTGCTCGACGCTGGGACCGCTCGCACCGCGCAGCAGCACGCCCTGCCGGAAGGACGGCGAATGTTCGTCGGAGGCGAGGTCGAAATGGCCGAGCCACATCCGCTCGTTGACGGCCGCCAACAGCTCGTACACGGCGCCGCGGCGCGGCTTCGGCACCTTCATCTCGAAGCTGCAGGTGAAATGGAGCGCGTTGATCTCGCGCTGCCACACGAAGAGAAGCCGGTACGCGCACCAGCGCCCGGCTATCTCCACCATCATCTCCTCGTCGCTGGCGCGGTCATGCGCCCACTCATTGGCCTGGACGATTTCTTCGACGAGATCGATGGGGTTGTAAACGGAAACGGCGGTCTCGAGCGATACAGAGGTCATCGCGCCCTCCAACGTGTCATCCGGCCGGCAACCTGGGAAGGTCGCGGATATCCTTTGTGGATAACCCCGGGTGTCACCACAACATATAGCCTGCCAAAGGCCGGCAGGCCGCGCAAGAGTGGAATTTCAGACAAACCGCGAACTGACCCTTCAGGGCGTGGGCGTCGGCTTCGACTTGCGCACCGGCGACCGCGAAGGCGCGGCGCGGCGCGGCGCCGGGCTCGACGGCGCGCTGTCGCCGCCGACGGCCAGGCGCGCCTCGAGCAGCGCCACGCGTTGCTCCAAAGCCTCCGTCGCGGCGCGTGCCTTAGCCGCCATCGCTTGGACCGCGTCGAATTCCTCGCGTCGAACCAGGTTCATGCGGCCGAGGATGCGCTCGAACTGGTCGCGCAGGCGGGCTTCCAGCTCTTCGCGCATGCCGGTGAGCGCGCCCAGCGCGCCGGTTGCGACACGGGCGAGATCGTCGAGCAAGCGGTTCTCGGTCTGCATGGCGGGTCGGCCTCCTTTGCCCCGATCATAGCCGGACCACGCGCGAAGCGGGCCTGCCGCTTCGGGCGCTCTCGATTACATGATATGGGCGCGCGGGCGCGGAATTCGAGCGCGCCCGTCCGGGCGCCGCGTCGGCGCCGCATCCATCTTTGACGCGCCGCCGACAAAGCCTATAACACGCTCGCGGCAAGGGAACACTGCGGCTCCATGATCCTGATCACCGGCGGCGCCGGCTTCATCGGCTCCAACCTCGCGGCGGCGCTGGCGGAGCGCGGCGAGCGCGACGTCGCGATTTGCGACCGCCTCGGCCAGGACGGCAAGTGGCGCAGCATCGCCAAGCGCGAGCTCGCCGCTGTGGTGCCGCCCGAGGCGCTGTTCGCGTTCCTCGACGGGCACGCGCGCGAGATCGGCGTCGTATTCCACATGGGCGCCATCTCCTCGACCACCGAGACCGATGCCGACCTCATCGCCGCCACCAACTTCACGCTGTCGCAGCGGCTCTGGGAATGGTGTGCGGAGAGCGAGACGCGCTTCATCTACGCCTCGTCCGCCGCGACCTATGGCGACGGCAGCGCCGGCTTCGACGACGACGGCAGCGCGGCGGCGTTGGCGCGGCTCAAGCCGCTCAACGCCTATGGCTGGTCGAAGCATCTCTTCGACCGCCGCGTCGCCCGGCTGCTCGAGCGCAACACGCCGCGGCCGCCGCAATGGGCCGGCCTCAAATTCTTCAACGTCTACGGGCCCAACGAGTACCACAAGGGCGCGATGAAGAGCGTCGTGGCGCAAATCTACCCGCGCGCCGTCACCGGCGAGCCGGCGCGGCTCTTCCGCTCGCACCGTCCCGACGTGGTCGATGGCGGCCAGAAGCGCGACTTCGTCTATGTGCGCGACTGCGTCGACATGATGCTGTGGCTCTACGACCATCCGGCGGTGAACGGCCTCTTCAATATCGGCAGCGGCACGGCGCGCAGCTTCGCCGACCTCGCCGCCGCCGTGTTCCGCGCGCTCGGAAGCGAGCCGCGCATCGACTTCGTCGACACGCCCGTCGAGTTCCGCGACAAGTACCAGTATTTCACCGAGGCGCGGATGGAGCGCTTGCGCGCCGCCGGTTACGCCCGCCCGCCGACGACGCTCGAGGAAGGCGTGCGCGATTACGTGCAAACCTATCTCGCCGCCGACGATCCCTATCGCTGAGAGCCCGCGGCCCCATGCTGATCATCCCCTATCCCGACATCCATCCCGAGATCTTCTCGATCGGGCCCTTCGCCATCGGCAACTGGTCGCTGGGACCCTTCGCCGTGCGCTGGTACGCGCTCGCCTACATCGCCGGGTTGATCATCGGTTGGCGCTATTGCCTCGCCATCGCCAAGCGGCCGCCGCAGGTGGCGCGGCCGCAGGACATCGACGACTTCCTCGTCTGGGCGACGATCGGTGTCGTCCTCGGCGGCCGCATCGGCTACATCCTGTTCTACAATTTCGACCAGTACGCGGCGCATCCGATCGAGGTGCTTTATCTGTGGCGCGGCGGCATGTCCTTCCACGGCGGCGCGCTCGGCGTCATGGTCGCCATCATCCTGTTCTGCCGGCAGCGCGCGATTCCCATGCTGGCTTTCGCCGACATCATCGCCTGCGCCGTCCCCATCGGCCTCTTCTTCGGCCGCATCGCCAATTTCATCAATGGCGAGCTGTGGGGCCGCGTCACCGACGTGCCCTGGGCGATGGTGTTCCCCACCGGCGGGTCCGAGCCGCGCCATCCGAGCCAGCTCTACGAGGCCTTCCTCGAAGGCGCCGTGCTGTTCGCCGTGCTGTGGGCATTGCAGCGCCTCACCCCGGCGCGGCGGCGGCCGGGCACGCTGACCGGCGTGTTTCTCATGGGCTACGCCATTGCGCGCATCATCGTCGAGTTCTTCCGCCAGCCCGACGCGCAGCTGGGGTTCCTGTTCTGGGGCATCACCATGGGCCAGCTGCTGTCGCTGCCGCTGCTGCTGGTCGGGCTGTGGCTCGTGCTGCGCGCGCGGCCGGCGCCGGCGAAGGCGTGAACGCGCTGACCGAGCATCTCGCGCGCCGCATCCGCGATTCCGGCCCGCTCGGCATCGACGAGTACATGGAAGCGGCGCTGACGCATCCGCAGCACGGCTACTACACGACGCGCGATCCGCTGGGCGCGCGCGGCGACTTCGTCACCGCGCCCGAAGTGAGCCAGGTCTTCGGCGAGCTCATCGGCCTGTGGTGCGCCGACAACTGGACGCGCATGGGGCGCCCCGACCGCGTGATCCTGGCCGAGCTGGGTCCCGGCCGCGGCACGCTCATGGCGGACATGCTGCGCGCCTTGCGCGTCGCGCCGGATTTCCGCCGCGCGCTGCGCCTGCATCTGGTCGAGACCAGCCCCGTGCTGCGCGCGCGGCAAGCGGCGGCGCTCGCCGCCGCGGAGCCGTGCTGGCACGACAGCATCGCGACGCTGCCGGCCGGCCCGCTCCTCCTCGTCGCCAACGAGTTCCTCGATGCGCTGCCGATCCGGCAATTCGTGCGCGCCGGCGATGGCTGGCACGAGCGGCGCGTCGCGCTCGGCGGCGACGGCGCGCTGACCTTCGCGCTCGATGCCGCGCGGGGCCGTAACGCGACGGCAATACCGCCGGCGCTGCGCGGCGCCGCGCCCGGCAGCCTGTGCGAGGTTCGGCCGGCGGCGCAGTCGCTCGCCACGCTGCTCGGCACGCGCATCGCCGCCGAGGGCGGCGTCGCCCTCGTCATCGATTACGGCCATTTCCCAAGCGCATGCGGCGACACGCTGCAGGCCGTGCGCGGCCATCGCCGGCACGATTTGCTCGCCGATCCCGGCGAGGCCGATCTCACCGCGCATGTCGATTTCGCCGCCTTCGCCAGCGCCGCAACCGCCGCCGGCGCACGCGCCTGGGGCCCGGTGGCGCAAGGCGCGTTCCTCGCCGCGCTCGGGCTCGCCGAGCGCGCCGGCGCGCTGCTGCGGCACGCGACGCCGGCGCAGGCCGCAGCGATCGCCGCCGCCTGCCGGCGCTTGATCGAGCCCGAGGAAATGGGCACCTTGTTCAAGGCGCTGGCGCTGGCTCACCGCGCGCTGCCGGCGCCGGCCGGTTTCGCCGAGGACCCTGCCGCTTGATCGCCAGCGACGCGCTCGACACCGACGGCATCCGTCACGCCTTCTTCACCCGCGCCGGCGGCGTCAGCGAGGGCCTGTTCGCGTCGCTCAATTGCGGGCTCGGCTCGGGCGACGCGGAGGCCAAGGTGCTCGAGAACCGCTGTCGCGCCGCGGCCGCGCTCGACCTCGCACCCGACTGCCTCATCACCTGCCATCAGGTGCACAGCCCGCAGGTGGTGGTCGTCGAGCGGCCGTGGCGGCGCGAGGACCGGCCGCGCGCCGATGCCATGGTGACGCGCGCGCCCGGCGTCGCGCTCGGCATCCTCACCGCCGACTGCGCGCCGGTGCTTTTCGCCGACCCCGCCGCGCGCATCATCGGCGCAGCGCATGCCGGCTGGCGCGGCGCGCTCGGCGGCGTGCTCGAAGCGACGGTGGCGGCGATGATCGAGCTCGGCGCCGCGCCGCAACGCATCGCCGCGGCGATCGGCCCGTGCATCGCGCAAGCCTCTTACGAGGTCGGCCCCGAATTCCCCGCGCCGTTTCTCGCCGCGGACGCCGCGAACGCCGCGTTTTTTGTTCCCGCCGCGCGCGCCGGACATTTCCTCTTCGACCTGCCGGGCTATGTGGCGCGGCGACTCGCGCGCTTCGGCCTCGCGCGCGTCGCGCGCACCGGCGGCGACACGGCGGCCGAGCCCGACCGCTTCTTCTCCTATCGCCGCTCCTGCCTGCGCCAGGAACTCAATTACGGCCGCGGGCTTTCCGCCATCTGCCTCGCGGAAGAGGTCGCCCCCAAAGCCTCCCGAGGCTCTGTCAGGAGCACGGCATGATCGTTTTTCGTGATCGCATGGCCCGGGGTCGAAGCCGCACGGGATGGCTTGACAGCCGACACACCTTTTCCTTCGCTGACTATGAGGACCCGGCACAGATGGGCTTTCGCGCGTTGCGTGTCATCAACGAGGATCGCGTGATCCCCGGTGCCGGCTTCCCCACTCATCGCCATAGGGACATGGACATCCTGACCTACGTGCTGGCCGGCGCGCTCGAGCACAAGGACAGCCTCGGCAACGGCGCGGTGATCCGGCCGGGCGAGGTGCAGCGCATGAGCGCGGGTACCGGCATCATGCACAGCGAGTTCAACGCCTCGACGGTCGAGCCGGTGCATTTCCTCCAGATCTGGATCATCCCCGACCGGGTCGGACTGCCGCCGAGTTACGAGCAGAAAGTCTTTCCGATCGAGGAGCGACGCGGAAAGCTGCGCCGCGTCGCCGCCCCGGACGGGCGGGACGGCGCGGTAACGGTTCACCAGGATGCCCATCTCTTCGTCGCCAACCTCGAATCGGGCGAGGGTATCGCGCACGAGATCGACCGCGGCCGCGGCGTGTGGCTGCAACTGGCCCGCGGCATCATCGCACTCAATGGCACCGAGATGCGCGAGGGCGACGGAGCGGCGATCGAAGGCGAGCCGAGCGTCGCCATCGAGGCCGATACGGATGCCGAGCTCCTGCTGTTCGATCTGGGATGATCGCCCGTAGGGCGCTCAAGAGCCTCGCAGCAGCGCGCCGAGGCGGGCGATGCCCTCGGCGATCCGCGCCGTGTCGGCGAGCGAGAAATTGAGGCGCAGCGTGTTGGCGCCCGAGCCGTCGGCGTGGAAGGCCCGGCCAGGCACGAAGGCGATTCGCGCCTCGGCGACGGCGCGCTGCAGCAGCGCGGCGGCGTCAACGCCTTCGGGCAGAGTGAGCCAGATGAACATGCCGCCCTGGGGCCGGGTCCAGGCGACGCCCGGCGGCATCTCCGCGGCGAGCGCGGCCAGCATCGCGTCGCGCCGCGCGCGGTAGGCGCGGCGGATCGGCCCCAGCGCCTGCGGCAGCGTCTGCTGCACCACCTCATGCATCACCATCTGGCTGAGGCTCGCGCTGTGCAGGTCGCTCGCCTGCTTGATGAGGACGAGGCGGCGGATCACCGGCATCGGCGCGGCGACCCAGCCGAGCCGCAAGCCGGGCGCCACCGTCTTGGAGAAGGTGCCGCAATAGAGCACGCGTCCCGCGTCGATGCCGCCGGCGCGGGCGGCATCGAGCGCGAGCAGCGCGGGCAGCGCTTCGCCATCGTAGCGCAGCGCCTCGTAGGCCGCGTCCTCGACCAGGG
>Ga0209701_10000176_pt1 | contig 32985 bp, 25 predicted proteins | sample CZO8metaG_4_FD_188356 | JGI IMG/M metagenome (GOLD analysis project Ga0209701, IMG submission 188356) | Vadose zone soil microbial communities from the Eel River Critical Zone Observatory, Northern California, USA - CZOApr15con2H3.8 metaG... | ecosystem: Environmental > Terrestrial > Soil >... | reverse complement strand
GCTGAGATGGCTCTCCTGCCCGAGACGGCGGAGACAGCAGCGTAGGAAGGAGCTTGCGACCGCTATCGATCACCGGCCCGACCCACGGGCACCTGCATTCGCTCACAGAAGATCGCCGATCGGCGGTAAGAGAACTGAAGGCCCTAATTATCGGACCCAGGTCGGACCCAAGTTTGGGATTTCCGAAGTGGCTGCTTCCAAAATTTGCTGATAGCCCGGGGATATTGGTCGCCCCTGGCGGATGATTTTCGAACTTTCCTTTTGAAACACCTGCACTTTTGAACCAGCGCTTTCAGCGATCTAGGATTGACTTCACTCAAATCGTCAGGCCCTGACGGACGATATTCGAACCGGGACCGGTGCTTGACTTCCGGTTTGCCGACAATTCAGTCGGAACGCACTGGGCGGTGGTGAACGTTCATTGAGTGCGTTCCACTTCCACTCATAACGTCGATAACACAACTCCTCGAATACACCCCGTGACATGAGGTACATTGGTTCGGTCGCGAGAGCCGAACCCTAAACCACATGTCTCTCTCCTTGGAGCTCTAGCCATGCTCACACCACTAGGTGTTTCGTTTATTGTTTGCACTGTGCTGCTCGGGTACCCGGCAAGCTTGTTGGGACAAGCTCAGGGCCAAGCCAGCCGTAACGATTGCAAAACGCACTCTGGCGATGTAAAGCGGGACAAGGCTACGCAATGCTACGATTTCGAGCCGATTCGGCAGCTAATTCAGCGCAAGCTGGCAGAAAACGCGGTTCCCTCCATCGCAGTTGCGGTGGCAAAGGACGGCAGAATCTTATGGGAGCAAGGATTCGGGTGGGCAGATCGCGAAAGCCGAACTCCGGCAACGGCGGACACAATTTATTCCCTCGCCTCGCTTACAAAGCCGTTTACGGCCACCGGAGTCATGGAGCTTGTCGGGGAGCACAAGGTTGACCTGGACGCACCAATTGACAAGTACATCGCCCCCGCCGTTCTGACGTACGAAGGAGAATGGCGAAAGGCCAGCGTTCGCGAAGTGCTGTCGCACACGGCCGGCTTGCCTACTTTCTATTATTTCCATTACGAAGGTGAGAACGACCCAATGGTGAGCATGCAGGAAACGATCCACCGCTACGGACTGGTTGCTCATCAGCCGGGAAGTGTCTGGGAATACTCGAACCTTGGCTACGGAATTCTCGACTACATGACTTCGCGAGTCTCCGGGTTATCTTGGGCAGACTACATGCGGAGTCGAGTCTTCCTTCCGCTTAAGCTGCAGCGCACTACAGTGGGAATAACCCCAGAGGTGCAAAAGCTAGTTGCTCCGCGGTATGACGATCAGACGCATCACAGGCTGCCGCCGTTTGACTTCGACCATCGTGGCGCCTCTGCCATTTATTCCAGTGTTCACGACGTCGTTCGATTCGGGATGTTTCAACTCAAGGATCACTTGCCAGACCAGCAGCGCATCCTCGCAGATTCCGCTATAGACGAGATGATGCGGCCCGCCAATGCCGAGGCGTTCTCTGGAACCCAGCACAAGACGCTTTACGGATTGGGCTGGCAAATCGAAACTGACCATGGATATGAAACCGTCGGACACGAAGGAGCCATGGTTGGTAGCACAACAATCCTAAAGCTCTTTCCAAACGAAAACCTTGCGATTGCGGTTCTGACAAATACCTTTAATGAGTGGGCTGTCGTTGATGTCCAACAACAGATCGCTGCGGCGGTGCTACCGAAGTACGCGGCGGCGCTCCATACAGCGACTCCTACACCGCCAACGTCCCCTGCGCCGACGAAGTTGCTCGGTGACCTGGTCGGGCATTGGGCCGGCAAGGTCCAGACGTGGAGGTCAACGATTCCAATTACTCTTGAATGCAAACCGGATGGCGATATTCATGTCAAACTCGGCGATCAACTCGAGAGTGTGCTCAACGAGGTCAAGTATCAGGATGGCAATCTGGTCGGCCGTTTTGCCGGCAACATCGCGACGGAGGACGCAATGCGCCATCCCCATTCTGTCGTCCTAAATGTTTGGCTCGAGAAGAACAGATTGCGAGGTAAAGTGAGCGCGGCCACTTGGGATACTGAACTGAACTACTTTGAGCTGCCCTCCTACGTCGAAGTGTCAAGGGCCGAGATTCGGAAATGAGAATCGCCTTGGCAGTCGTATTTCTCGCCTTTCTGATGTCAGTCGCGGCATTTCCTCAGGGGCCCCAGGCATTCGATGTAGTAATCGAAGGTGGCCGCATCGTGGACGGGACGGGAAACCCGTGGTCTGGCCGACGTTGGCATACGAGACGGCGTAATCGCAAAGATTGGCGACCTTTCAGGCACGACAAGGGAGCGCACGATCTTGGCGCACCGTATGGTTGTCGCACCAGGGTTCATCGACATGCTTGTCGGTAGCAGCATCCCGCTATTACTTGATCCCCAAGCTGCGGATAGCAAGCTCCTTCAGGGAGTTACAACGATAGTTGTTGGAGAAGGCGACTCGATGGCCCCCCAGAACGAGCAAACTCTAAAGGATTTTTCGGCTTCCGACCAACTCCCTGCGTGGCACACCTTTACGGAGTACTTTCAGCTTCTAGAGAAAGCCGGTATTGCAGTCAACGTAGTTCACAACGTTGGCGCAACCCAGGTACGTCGGATCGTTGTGGGCGATGCTGATGGCCAGCCTTCTACTGATCAGCTTGACCGAATGAAAGCGCACGTAGATGAATCTATGCGCCAGGGTGCGGTCGGGCTTTCATCGGCCTTAATCTACCCACCAGGCGCCTATGCGCGTACGTCAGAACTCGTCGAATTGGCTAAGACAGCTGCTAGCCACCACGGCGTATATTTCACTCACATCCGCAATGAAGGTCGAGAGCTGCTTCCATCTGTCGAAGAAGCGATTCAAATCGGGCGGGAGGCTCACATCCCGGTCCATATTTATCATCTGAAAGCTGCCGGGCAGGAGAATTGGAGCCTGTTCGGAGCCGCCCTGAAGCTAATAGAGAAGGCTCGTGACAGCCGGGTGCCCCAGTCATTCGCGCACGCTGCGAATGACTGGGTGCTGCGTGTTGCTGGAACCCAAAGGGTAGAGACAATCCGGGCGGCGAGTCAATAACCCACGGACAGGCCTGACCTACACCATGTTTCCCCGATTTCAGCTTTTCTGGGGGTACCCGGCGATATCCCAGAATAAGAAAATGGGATCGCGAAGATCAGTGCGAGAACGCGACTTCTGATTCAACACCCGCATAGTTGTAGTTTTCCCCATACACGTCCCGAAGAATCTTGAAGGCCAAGTTGCCTGTGCAATGTGCAGGGGCCACACGTCGGACGCCAAGATCGTCTTTCATAAGCTTGGCGATGTTTGAAATGTACGCTGCGTCATAGGGAAACAGATGAAACCCGCCTTCAACCAGGTCGATGTTTTGGCCCAGGAACTGCTTGGTGGCGCGGACGATCTCTTCGACCTTGCTGTGTGAGCAGCCGGTGATCAGAACGACGCCTTTTTCGGTCTTCAGCGCCAGCGAAAGCTCGGGAAAGCCTGCGAGGTCCGGATGGCCCGGCTCGCTCGGTGGATAAGCGCTGAAGTCTCCCATCATGACCGAGCGCGTCACGATCAGGTACACGCCGGGAGCGATCTCGCGGTTGGAAGGGACAAATTCCGCATTGGTTGCGGCATGAAACCGTTCGCCGGGTTTGTAGTCGATGGAATTTGTTTTTCCGCCGAAATATAACTGTTCGGGCGGAACACCGGCCAGAGACTCCTTGCTATCGCGGGAGAACGTGAAGTGAACAGGGGCCCCCAGGGCAGTGTCAGCGGGCAAATACGCCTTCACCGCAGGCTTTACTTTCAACATGTAATCGAAGCCGGAGATGTGGTCAAAGTGGCGGTGCGAGAGTACGGCGATATCAACCTGGTTGAGATCTACACCGAGCGCCTTGACGTTGTGCTCAAAATTAGCTGCGCTGTTGCCGGTATCGAAAAGGATCGTCTTGCCGTTGTAGCGAACCAGGGCGGAAAATCCCCAGTCGAGAACTGTGCCGCGCTTCTGATAGCCGAACGCGTCGTAGAGATTCAGAATGGAGTTCTGATCGGAGGCAAGTGTCCGGGTGACAGAATTTTGTGTCAGCAAGGAAACGCAGATGAGCGACAGGAGGGCAATGCGCAAAACGGTTTTCACAGAGCACCCATAAAAATCGAGCCATTTTATCAGCAGCTAAGCTCGATACCGATATTCGACAAGCAAACGGGAGAACTTGGGGGACAGACCGGACGTACACCGTTGTTTCCCCAATTCAGTAAGCGCGGTATTTACGCCCGCGCCGACTTCACATCCGTCCGCGAGAAGTCTTGTCCTTTGTACAGAAGCGGCTCTCCTTTAGTTTTCGCCAGCGCATAGGAGAAGCAATCTCCAAAATTCAGTTTGGCGGGATGGCCGCTGGTTTTGCCGAAGTCCCGATAGGCCTGACGCGCTATACGAGCTTGCGCTTCCGTGACCGGCTCAATCGCGATTTGCGCTTCCTCGATCAATTCATCAAAACGGCGGCTGGCAACGGGATCTTTGCTGCCATCAATCACCGCTCCGGCTTCCACATAGCTCACCGCCGAAATACGACGCTGCGCGGCGCGCTCAATAATTCTGGCGAACTCGGACGCTTCTGTTTCAAAGCGGAGAATGGCGATCACGGCCGAAGTGTCAAGAATCATTTCGGCAGCCCTTTCTCGTCATAGAGCAGGTCGCCATGATCGGCCGAGCGAAACGGTTCCTTCAGACGCGTGGCGCAGTCCCGGCCGATTTCGAGCAGTCGATCGGAGAGCTTGGCAGCACGTTGGTCCTTCACCCTTTTGAGCCGCTCTCGGACCGCTTCAGTGACCGCCTCGGTCATGCTCTCGCCGGTGATCCGGGCCAGCTGCTGGGCGAGTTTGTGGGCGTCTTTGTTCTTGATGTTCAGGCTCATATTTGGTAGATATTCTACCACATGTCGCTACCATTCTACCATAAGTGAGCCGACCGCCTAGAAGTACCATAGAGCGAAGGAGTAAACGAGCCGTGGCCACGCGTCAACCCAGGGTTCACACTCAACTCGGCCGAGCCGCAGTCCAGATCTTTGTCGCCAATGATCGCATGAACCAGATTCTTATCGAACATCTTGATCCTGCCGCCTGGAGAGCCAAACCGCCCGGCAAAAACAAGGTCCGCACCATTGCGGCGATCTTCACGCACATGCACAATGTCCGCTCGAAGTGGGTCAGGCTTACAGCTCCGCATTTGAAGATTCCAACACAGCTCAACCGCGCGCACTGCACGCCGCAGCAGGCCCGTGCGGGATTGGCCGAGAGCGCCGCTCGTTGCGCGGAGATGCTCGCTGAAGCGCTCGGCGGTTGTGAGGACGAAGGCCGCGTCGAGAAGTTTCTGAGAGACGGCTGGGCTCGGCCGTGGCCGGTGGGCGTGGAAATGCTGTGCTACATGCTTTCTCACGAAGCCCACCATCGCGGGCAGGTGTGTATGCTCGCACATCAGCTCGGATTCCCGTTGCCGAACCGGGTGATGGCCGGGATCTGGAATTGGGAAAAGCTGTGGAAAGAGTGCGGGTCGCCTGGCGGCCCCGGCGACGATTCTTAAGGAATCGAGAGGTAATGAACTGTTGAGACGGTATCGCGCACTGCAAGAGCGGACCGGTTGAGAAAGCGAAAACAACAACGATAGGTGAAGTGCAACCGACGTATACGCTCCAGTGCTCATTTGGTGAACTGCTTGACAAGTTCGAGTTCGAAGCTTTTCCAGCGACAGCCCGCACTCTCTCGCCCCGTGTGAACTAAGCGTTTTAAAGTTCTCGTAGGCTGTTCCCCCAACACTCCGGTTTCGGAGTGGAACCTTGACAACTCTCTCGCTTGTAGATACAATTACAGATCATAGTATAGCTTTAAGTATAGAGATTTATGGCCACTGCAGGCCTAAGTCCTTTGCGCTCTAGATTTTGCGCGTAAGTTCTTTGACATCAAAGATTTCAGCGACAGTCCCGCGCTAAATCCATGATTCCAAAAGATCAGGGGGGAGGGGGGTACCCCGATACCAAGTAGTCAATGGGCGAGTCGGCGGATCCCGCTTTTCCTGAGAGCGGAGAGCTGGAGGCCAGGAGCTGGCAGCCAGCAGCACATTTGACTTCCCCGCCCCGACTCCCGAGAATAGAAGTAGTTCTTTGATGGGCCATTCCCACCGAGTTGGGGGCGTCACGGTTTCGACGGAGATGCTTACGGCCAAGAGGCATGCCGGGGTGCACACACCCGTAATCGCGTGCAAAATGATAATTGCCAATCAACAGATGGCATACGCAGCCTAACTAGTTTAGGCAGCCGTCCCAGGAGGTTTTGCCCGTGGGCCTCCGACGGACGTCGCACAGCGGGCTGGTCTTCTCCGCCACGTCTGAGTGGAGAGGACGAGATCATCAGGCTAGCGGTAGCCGTTTCTTGTCCGTTCTGAGCGGACGCCGCGAACGTCCCAGGGTAATGCCTGGGGCATGAACGCGAATAAGCATGTAGTCTCTTGACCAGTAACGTTTTCGGACGCGGGTTCGACTCCCGTCGCCTCCACCACTAACTAATTTATTATCAATGGCTTACTGACACATTTTAGTTTCGTACAATAACTTTCTGCAAGGCGAATCCTGCGCCAGCGAACTCCGCTCCCTTGCGGAGGACTGAGCGGCCCGTTCCGAAAAATAGGTTCTTTACAAGTTGCTGCGTAATGGTTGAAGCTCCGCGAATGCGATCGCCTTCCAAATCGTCTTCAGCAGCGATTTGGATCTCGTGCCAATCGAACCCATGGTGCTGGTAGAAGCGCGCGTCCTCCGCGGCGATTATAGCGTGCTGGAGATCTGGCGAGATTTGGCTGAGCGGAATGAATTTGTAGCGTTCGTGATACGGAGTGTGGTGAATCCAGGCCTGCAAGTGGCGCTGAATGTGCACCGCGATTGACGGTGGGTCGATCCACCGGGCGGCCAGAAGGATCAGCGCCGTAAGCGACCAAACAAGCACCACGCCGATGGCAAGCCATCGAACAAAGGATCGGAGAAAACCCTTGCGAAGCGGTGTCTTGTGGTGTGTGTCTGGTTTTTCAGTCACATTTCAGAATAATAGCCTGGGCTGGGTTGCCGCTTATGGCTGATCTTGCGCGCGAACGCGGAGTGCGGCGTTCTGCTCAGGCCACTCGTGCCAAAGCCCCTTGGTCCTGAATCACATCGTTGGAGCGCTACTCCCTAGAAGCCCCACTTCGGGAGACTATTGCGTTGCACTTCCTCCCCGCAGTCATGGAACGTACAACCACTACCGGTGTGGAAAAAATCCCCATTGCACCAGCGATTCAAGACTCCCCAAGAAACTTGGGTCCAGTTTGGGTTCATTCATTGCCGCTGTAAAACCGAGGCCTGGGGACGCAGAACCCATCTTGCACCCAGCTGCTGGCATAACCGGGTGACCTGGATTTGGACATTGCAATACCCCCCGGACCTTTGATTACGCAAGGTCGCCAGACCGGCTGCTGTACCTTTCAGGAGGCAGGCGATGCACCCGCTTCGCAACCGCCGCTCGTGTTTGCTATTCCTTTCGTTGTATCCACCATCAGCCAGCACAGGCCGCTCGCGGCCGTAACGAGGGCTGCCAGCGTCAACGCAGCAGTCCAGCCAAACGCCGAAGCCAGATAGGCGGTGACGATGGGAGAGAGCCATCCGCCTAGATTCCCAAACGTGTTCATCAGTCCCGCAACCGAACCCGAGTACTCCTGGCCGATGTCAATGCACGCGGCCCAGAATGTAACCGAAGCAAACATGTTGAGTCCGGCAGCCGCGGCGAGGAGCAGGATGGCTGTGACTTTGTTGGAAGCGTGGGCTCCTTCCCACAGTAAGATCGCCGAGGAGAACATTCCAACCCAGACAGCCAGGCGCTGTCCCAGACGTCGTCCAAACTTGCGCACGGCAAAGTCCGAGAACAACCCGCCCAGAGGAGAGGCTATCGCGATGGCCAGATAAGGAGTTGCCCCGTAGAATCCGCCTTGAGTCAGCGAGAAGCCCCGCACCCGCACGAGGTAAATGAACAACCAGGTATGAAAGAAGTAGATTGGGAAACCCTGGCAGAAATATCCCAACACCAGTCCGATCACCGAAACATTCGTGAAGATCCGGCTCCAGGGGGCAGAACCCGTGGAGGCAAACTTTGTGTCACTGGAGCGATTCGAGCCCACGACGTCGAGTTCGAACTGATTTACTCCGGAATGCTGATCGGGCCGATCGGTAGCAAAGAAATACCAAGCAATCGCCACGAAAATTCCCGCCAGACCACAACAGTAGAAAGCGGGACGCCAGCCCCAGTGCTGCATGATCAACGTGATCAGGGGTGGTGTGAGCGCGCCCCCCAGGCCAATACCGAGCAGGTTGAAACTGCTTCCCAGACCGCGACGAGTATCCCCCATCCAATTCGCGACGATCTTCGTGTAGCTTGGGGAACTCGGAGCCTCCCCGATCCCGATCAAAAATCGAACGATGGCAAAAGACCAAGCCAGACCAAACCAATGCGCGAAAGGAAGCCGCGGAGCGATAGCCGTCGCGGCAGTTAGAACGGACCACCACGAGATTGCCACAATCAGGACTTTTCTCGGACCGTAACGATCCGCCAGATAGCCCCCTGGGATTTGTGAGAGAGCGTAGCCCAGCAGGAACGAACTGAGGATCCAGCCCATGGTCTTGAGCGGGATTGCGAATTCGCCCTGGATATAATTCCCTGCGATGCCCAGGTTCAAACGGTCCAGATAGGTAAGGATCGCGGAAGCAGTCACCATCCCCATCATCACCCAGCGTATTGACGTTGCGCGCGGTCGCGGTTGGCCGCGCTCGATGGCTTTCGGTATGGGTGCGTGCGCGTTCACACAATTTCCAACGATCTGGACAAGTTCCGAACACGGAACGTTCCGCGGACCGGACCCGGAAGTTTTACTCTAAGCCGCGACCGGCTTGGGTTCCGTGGCGATTTCCGCTACGTCACGGCTAACGAAGAAATGCACCGCCGGAGTGATGATGAGCGAAAGGACCATGGAAATCACCACTCCTCCGATCACAGCAATCGCGAGCGGCTGCAACATTTGCGAACCTGCTCCCAAGGCAAAAGACAGCGGCAGCATTCCCGCCAGAGTTGCCAGTGCGGTCATCACAATGGGCCTGAGTCTTCTGCGGCTGGACTGCAATATCGCTTCTTCTGGTGAAAATCCGAGATCGCGAAACTTCTGATCGGCATCGAGCAGCAAGATACCATTCTTTGCGACGATTCCGATCACCATGATCATTCCCATGAAGGAAGAAATGTTGAATGTGGTCCGGGTAATCAGCAGGGCGATAAAGACTCCGGACGTGGAGAGCAGGGCGGAAGCCAGTATCGCCAGTGGCGCCGCAAAGGTGCCGAATTCAAAAAGAAGAACGCAGAATACCAACACGATGGCGAGCACCAGAACAAAAACCAGGTCGCGGAAAGACTTCTGTTGTTCTTTATAGGTACCCCCGTATTCCACTCGAATGGCAGCCGGCAGGTGCAGCCCGGCGATCACCTTTTGGACTTCAGACATGGCGGTACCGAGGTCCGTACCTTCCAGGCGAGCAGTGACGGCTACTTGACGTTGCAGGTTTTCGCGCCGGATTTCAGTTTGTCCGGGAACAGATACTACATCCGCCAGTGCGCCCAGGGTCGCGGTGCGTCCGCTGCTGCTGTTCAGGAGAGTGTTGCGCATGGCTTCGATCGAGGCTCGGCTACTGGCCGGGAAGCGCACGCGCAAAGTAAAAGCTCGATCATTGCTTACGACCGGTGCCGACGCAGGCTCTCCTTCGACCATCGCGGCAGCGTCAATTGCCGCCTCTTCCAGAGTAAATCCCGTGCGTGCCGCTATGTCGGGACTGACCTGGAACGTAACCGCAGAACCGCTGATGGTGTTGTCAATACCGTTCAGCACGTCCACGATGCCCTTGATCTTGCTGATCGAATCGGCGACTTTAGGAGCCCAGTCGGCGAGAAGGTTGGGATCCTGGGCAAAGAGCTTGATCTGGACAGGCTCGGGTGCGCTCGTGAGGTCTCCGATCATGTCTTGCAAGACTTGGATAAACTCCACGTCCAGCGCGGGTTCTTCGGCTTTGATCTTGCTGCGGACCTCTTCGATTACTTCGTCAATCCCACGGCTGCGACCATCCTTCAGCTTTACCGTCACATCTCCCGTGTTAGCCTCGGTCACAGCGGCCAAGCCCAGCTGTAGGCCTGTGCGGCGAGAGGTGCTTTCCACTTCAGGGGTCTCGCGTAGCATCTTCTCGACATGCGTAATGACGCGGTTGGTCTCGGCAAGCGAGCTGCCGGCCGGCATGATGTAGTCCAGCACAAACCCGCCTTCGTCCATCTCGGGCAGCAAGTCGGAGCCCAGAAAGTGGTAACAGCCATAGGAGAGTGCGATCAGAGCGACGCTCATGAAAGCAAGTTTCCTGGGATGCTGTAATGCGCGGCGCAGCCACTTCTCATGGAAGTTCACTACCTTCAGAAAAAAGCCACTCACCGAAGCGTCTTCTGCGGCCAGCAGTTGGTTGATATCCTCGTCGTGCTCGATTCCCGTCTCCGCCGGAGTCTCCTGTGCCGGCTGCTTCCTCCTGATAAAAAACTGGCTTAGAGTAGGAGTCCACGTCAGCGCAAGAACGAGCGACGTAAATAGCGACACTGTCATCGTAACTGCCAGGGCCCGGAAGAATGTGCCGGTTACGCCTGTGATCGAGATCAGCGGCAGGAACACCACGACGGGTGTGATAGTCGAACCGATCAAGGGCTTCGTGATCTCAGCCAGCGCACTTTGGATAGCTTGCAGGCGGTTCTGCCCGGCGTCGCGATGCAGGACAACGTTTTCGACTACGACAATAGCGTCATCGATGACCAAGCCAACGGCGGCAGCCAGCCCGCCGAGTGTCATGAGGTTAAAACTCTCCCCCAGCAACTTCAAGGCAATGAATGTGACAGAAACTGTGACAGGAATCACCAGTCCCGCCACGATCGAAGTTCCCCAATCCCGGAGGAACACAACCAGGATAATCGAAGCGAGAATGAGCCCGAGCAGAATGGCGTCTCGAACGCTACTAATGGACTGATTGACAATCAACGACTGGTCGTAGAACGGCTGGATCTGGATGCCCTTGGGCAGCGTTTGTCGAATCCTGTCGATCTCTGCGTGCACTTCGTTGGCAACCTGAACGGTATTGCTATCGGGCTGCCGGTTGATGTTGATGAGCAGCGACGGCTTTCCATTCGCCGTGACGACCGTGTAGACCGGCTTGACGGCGGGCGTGACGGTAGCGACATCGCCGATGTGCACAGGGATTCCCGTCTGAGTCGTCTTGATCACTACACCGCCAATTTGTTCCGGAGTGCGCACTTGCCCGTTGATGAGGCCGAGAATAAGCTGATGATTTTCTTCCAGCAAACCGGGGGAATCGATCAGGTTGGTGCGTCGCACCGACTCCAGGATGTCGGGAACCGTGACACCGGCCACCAGCAGCTTGGCCGGATCGGGAACAATGTGAAACTCCGGCTCTTGCCCGCCCTGGATCAGCACTGTTGAAACGCCGTCCAGACGGTTCAAGCGGGGCTTGATTTCGTAGGTCACCATTTCCCACAATTTGGTTTGTTCCACAGTGTCGGAGGTAAAGCTGTAGCCGATGATGGGGAAGCTGGCGAAAGTCAAGCGATGAGCGTCGATTTTCGTGCTGGCGGGCAGTTCGCTTTGTACGCGTGATAGCGCAGCGTTCACGGATTGCAGCGTCTGGAACATGTCGACGTTCCAGTCAAAGAAAAGATCGATTTCCGCCGAACCGCGGCTCGTAATCGAACGAACGTTCTGCAGTCCAGGCACGCTGTTCACGGCTTCTTCAAGTGGGCGGGTGATCGTGACCATCATCTGGTCGATCGGCATCACGCCGTTATCCACCGCGATCAGGATTCGGGGAAAGTTCGTAGCGGGAAAAACGGCAACCGGGACGGTGAAGGCGATATACCCGCCAACCAGCGCCAGGGTGACGATCATGAAAATGACTGATCGCGCGTGACGCTCGAACCAGTACCGAGACTTCCTGGTGTTGGATGCCGCTCTATTGTTTCTCATCTTTGGTGGAGTCTTTGGAGGTTGGATCTTGTCCCGCTGCGGGTCTATCGCTCTGCTTTGCTGCCTCGGCCGGCGCCTCGACGGAAACCTTCGCGTTATCCGGCAAACCGTAAGCGCCGTCGGTCACGACCCGTTGGCCTTCTTTCAATCCCTCCGTGATCTGGGCCTTGTCGCCCTGACGTATCCCCATCTTGACCGCCTGCTGATGAGCATGCTGGTCATCGCCAATGACCATGACTGTTGTAGTGCCGTCTGCGCCAGTCAGCACCGCGGAGGCCGGGACAACCAGGGCATTGGGCACAGCTTCGGACACCATCGATAACCGGACACTCGATCCGGGTTTGAGAGTTTGTTTTGGATTCGTCGCCTGCACCCATACCTCGACCGTAGTGCTGTTCGGATCTAATGCTGGACTCACCAGAATCACCTTGCCATCAACGGGCTGTTCCTGTCCGGGAACGTCGATCGTGGCATTGTTTCCGACCTTGAGCAAGGCAGCATCATTTTGCGGGATATGAGCCCGCGCGGTGACACGTGAAATGTCCATGACCGTCATCAGAGGTACTCCCGAGCCGGCCAGTTCGCCCGGATAGAGCGGTCGATCCGTAACAACTCCGTCAATGGGACTGCGAATCTCCGAATAACTCAGTTGGGCCTGGGCGCCCTGGTACTTACCCTTCGCCGAAGACAGTTGCCCCTGCAGACCCTTAAGTTCCTGCTGCTTGACGACGGCGTTCAGGGAATCCAGGTGCCTTTTCGCAAGTTCATATTGAGCTCGCGCTTGTGTGAGGCTGACGGTGGCCTGATCCAGGTCCTTGCGAGGCAAGGCGCCTTGCTTGAACAAATCTTGTCGGCTGTCATAGAGCTTTTGTTGCGCATCGAATTGCTCTTTAGCAGACTGCGCATCGCTGGTGGCCTTCTGCAATTCTTCCGGGAGCCCCGCAGCGGTTCCGGTGACATATGCAGCTTCGGCCTGCTCAAAGGCTCCCTTGTTTTCTTCCTGGGCTGCCGCCAAGTCCCGATTTTCAAGGACGGCCAGAAGCTGGCCCCTCCGCACTCTAGTCCCCCGATTGACGTAAAACGTCTTCACCGGCGCACTGATTTTCGGAACTAACGCGGCCTGTTGCAGGGGGAACAACACCGCGTCAGCCGCTACGACGCGTTGAATCGCTATCTTTTGAACCGTAGCCACTTTGACAGGGACAGCGGCCTCTCCGACTTTTTCGTGAGAACAAGCGGTGAACAGGAACGCAATCGTGCTCGCAAAAATTAATGAGGCAGCACGGAGAGCGACTCGTCCCTGAAGGGCACCGTCGTCGCTCACTTTCGAAGGTACTAGTGGTTGAGTGTTCATCGGCCTCAGAACTTTCCAGTCAGGGTCTGAATGTTCGCGATCGCAACTCGGAATCGCACCAGCCCGTCGTTATATGCATTGTTGGCAAGCGTAAGCGTATTCTGTGCGTCCACAACTTCCAGCACGGTAGATTCGCCCCCTTGATAGCGCAGGGTGATCAGCCGCAGGCTCTCGGTTGCGAGTTGCACCGATTGACTGAGCAGGTCCAGTTCAGCTCGTGCGGCCTGGGCTTCGTCGTAAAAGGAGCGCAGGTTCGCTATCAGAGTGCGCTGCGCGGCGCTCAATTCGATCGCGACCTGTTTCTTTTGTAAGTTCGCCTGCTTGACCTTGCTGAAGTTAGATCCCCACGTCCAGAGAGGAAGTTGGAGAGTGGCAGCAGCCGCACTGCCCAGCGTGTTAACACCGTCATTTTTTGTGGCAAAGCGATTTGAGTCAATTCCGTACCAGTAATCCAATGAGATCGAAGGCAGAACGCCTCCCCAGGCGCTGGTCACTTCGTGACCGGCTTGCCGCAGAGCGGCCTGCGCGGCGCGGAGATCGGGATTGTTTCGAGTACCCGCTGCGGTGACCTCGTCCAACGACCGGAGGGGCTCGAGTGAGGTGAGGTCATCCGCAACGGTGAAGTTTTCATTGAAGTCTCGAAACAGCAGGACAGCAAGATCAAGGCGCCTCTTGTTCCTCCCTAACTCGGCTTCCCGCAGATCCCGCTGTTGTTGCTGAGTCTGTAGCTGGGCTTTGATGACATCGGAGTGCGCTACCTCACCGCCTTTTTCGAGTTTCTCGCTGATTCCCAGAAATCGCTGTGCTTCCTCGTTGGCGCGCTGCGCGGTTTCGTACTTGTGCTGGGCGGCCAAGTAACCGTAGTAGGCCTGGGCGACAGTGACGGCCAATCCGCGCAAGGCAATTTCAGACTTGGCTCTCGCCACAGCCTGTGCCGCAGTGGCTCGGCCGTAGTCCGCGAACGTTTGCAACGAAAGATTCTGGTGAACATTTCCTTGCGCAATGTACTCGCGAATTCCGTTGTTGGCGATAAAAACCTGGTTGTTGCTTCCCCGCGATGTGGGCTCCGTATAAATTGCCTGCATGTTGTAGTTAACGTTTGGCAGCAGGGTGGCCCGGCTTTGCACCAGATCCTCATGAGCGAGACCGAGTGCGGTGAAGGCCGCTTGCATTTGAGGATTATTCGCTCTCGCTCTCTGCAACGCGTCCGAGAAAGTTATGGTTTGAGGCGCCCCGAGTGTTGTATTTGCGTGGGGACTCTCAGGCGCAGATGACAATTGAACACTTGTGGCAGGTGCACCGGCCTGAGCATAAGTGCGTCCGACCGTCAGAAAGACGAGGGACGGTATGCACAGACTGGCAACAGCGACGGTTCTCCAGTTTGACTTACAGGTGCTTGCCAGATTCAACATGCTCTCCGGGCCTCGATAGAAGCAGACATACCAGAGTTACCGGGAGCACATTAAGGAGCTCTTAAAGAAAAGTGAAATTGTGTTCAGAGTGAGGACTTTGGAAGCACAGGCCTTGCGTCATCGCTCTCGGTGATGGCGATTAGGGGCAGTTCAATGCTGAAAACACTGCCCCTCCCTTCTTTACTGGAGACGCCCATTTCGCCGCCATGTGCGGTGCAGATCGCCTTAACGATGGCGAGGCCCAACCCGGCTCCGCCGGAGTTCCGAGAGCGTGCCTTGTCGGCGCGGTAAAAGCGTTCGAAGACATGGGGGAGGGCGTAATCGGGTATTCCAGCACCGTTGTCGGAAACCTCCAGGACTGCGGCGTTCGCTTTTCGGCGAACGCGCAACTCGACTTCGCCGCCTTCTTGCGTGTACTTGATGGCATTGGCAACGAGGTTCACGACCACTTGTTGCAAGTGTGAGCGATCTCCCTCGACATAGACTTCACTCGCCACCGCGCTTCTCAGCCGGATTGATTTTTCTTCGGCGAGCAGTCTCATTTGGTCGGCCGTCGAAGACGCCAGTTGGCCGAGGTCAAGACGTGTCATGTCCATTTTTGCTTCGCCAGCATCCAGGCGCGAAATGGCCAACAGGCTTTCCACGATGTGCGACATGCGGTGGGTTTCTTCCAGAGCGCTGCCGATCTGATCGGTGAGCGGGGGATTGAGACGGTGGCTCTGAGCGATGCCCTCCAGTTCCAATTGCAGAATGGTCAAAGGCGTTCGTAGCTCGTGGGAAGCATCCGCAGAAAAACGATTGATGTGCTGGAAAGCTTCGTCCAATCGCTCGATCATGCGGTTCAGCGAAACAGAGAGTCTTTCCAGCTCATCTCCGGTCCTGATGACGGGCAATCGCTCGCTCAGGTTAGTGGAAGTAATGCCCTCTGCCCTTCTGGTGATTTCATCGACTGGTTGAAGCGATCGCCTCATCAGCCAGTAGCCGCTGCCCACCGCCAGCGAAATGATGAACGGCATGTAGACAGCAAACGTCAATAGCAGTCCGTGCAGCACTACCTCAATCTGTTGATAGGGGACACCGCTTTCAACGATGAACCGGCTTCCGTCTGGCGTGGTGAATTCCATCGTATCTACCAGCAGTTGATGTCCTCCCTCGAGACGGATCTGTCTGGAGCGCCCCTTCTCGTCCGCGGACGGCAAGGGGACTTTGGATGGATCAAATGAACCATCCTTCGGCGCACCCGAAAGAAACACGATGCCTGCGCCCTCTCGAATCACCCTGATGAACTGGCTGTTCACTTCGGGCGCGTAAGCCTCATTGATTTCGGTCTCAAGCCATGCAGGGCGTTTTTCAGGAAGTTGTGAAAGCAGCTCTGTTCCGATCGTGCGGCAGTGGGAAGCAAGCGTTCTTTGCAGATTCCAGTACAGGTAGCGCTCAAGCCCGAGGTAGACCGATGCGCCAAAAATCAGCAGCGCACCTGCGAGTAGCCCGGCATACCAGGCCGTGATGCGAAAGCGAAGGGACCGGGTATTCACGATTGCGCTCCATTGCTGATCGTGTAACCAACACCGCGGACAGTGCGAATCAGCTTGTGCTCATAGGGGTCGTCCACCTTGTTTCGCAAGTGCCGCACGTAGACATCCACGATATTGGTGATGCCGTCGAAGCTCTGGTCCCACACATGTTCGATAATCATCGTCCGCGACAGCACCCGACCGGCATTCGACATGAGGTATTCGAGCAACGAGTATTCCTTCGACGTCAGATCAATCCGCTTGCCTGCTCGTTTCACCTGCTGCGAGAGGCGGTCGAGTTCCAAGTCTCCCACCCGCACAACGCTACTGCGGCTGACTGGCCCCCGTCGCAGCAACGCCTTCACTCGAACCAGCAGCTCCGCAAAAGCAAAGGGCTTTGTCAAATAGTCGTCCGCGCCCGCCTCAAAATTGCCGACTTTGTCAGCGACTGTGTCACGCGCGGTCAGTATCAATACCGGAACATGGACGTTCTGACTTCGAACGCGGCGTAGGACCTGGGTGCCGTCCATTTTTGGAAGCATCAGGTCGAGAATAATGAGATCGTAGTGATAGGTGGTCGCCAGTTCGAGTCCTGACTGACCGTCGGCCGCAACGTCAACCGCAAATCGCTCTGCCGTCAAACCGCGCGCGACAAAACTGGACACCTTCGTTTCGTCCTCGACCAGCAGAATGCGCATAGGCTCTCTCGCATAGTATATTGCCGTTTCAGGATGAACCGTAGGCGAAGTGGAGATGAAAAAGCGTTCAGAAGAGTAGAGGGAGTATCTCAGTAAAGGTACCGCATGAGCCGGAGCTGCAAGAGGGGCCCGACCCATGCTATCCATGCGGTTAGGATCCAGTCTGAACAAAGTTTCATTTGCCCTTCATGGGGCCTTAATGTTGACCAACCAGCATCAGTATCCCACCATGATCATCAGGTTCCTCGCCACAGTACTACTCGCCTGCACGTTCGCTCATTCTCAAACGCCCGCGCCCGACCACTGGATCGCCGTTCGCGCAGGCCGGCTTTTTGACGGAAAATCCGAAAAGCTCGCGACCAACCAGGTCGTGCTCATCAAAGGGGACCGGATCGTCGAGGTGAGTCCTGCCGATAGAGTGAAGATCCCCACCGGCGCCGAAGTCATTGATCTCAGCCATGCCACCGTACTACCCGGTTTGATTGACGCGCACACCCATGTGTTCGGAAATGGACCCGATCTGGAAGCGCAGATTCTGCGGGATTCCTACCAGTACCGCACGCTGACCGCGCTCGCGAATGCGAACAAGGATCTGATGGTGGGATTCACCACTCTTCGCGATCTCAAGACGCTCGGCGCCATGTACAGCGACGTGGACTTGCGCAACGCCATTGACCGCGGGATCGTGCAGGGCCCGAGGATGCAGGTTTCTACTCGAGGAATTCAAACTACTGGCGGCTTTCTCATGAACGGCTACTCGGCCGAGGTTCCGCTTCCGATGGCACTACAGGTGGTCGACTCGCCCTGGGCGGCTCGCGAAGCCGTACGGGAACAGATTGCGCACGGGGCAGATTGGATCAAGTTGTATGCTGCCTATGAATTCCGCTTCACCAAGGACGGGAAGATGGTGAATCCGCCCACCTTCACTGCGGAAGAAGTCGCGGCGATCGTGGACGAGGCTCACAAAAAAGGCCATAAGGTCTCTTGTCACGCTTTTGGCGGCGAAGGTTTGCGCAATTGCCTGAATGCCGGCGTGGAGTCGATCGAGCATGGAGTCGACCTTGACGATAGTGATATCAAGTTGATGGTGGAGAAAGGGACCTACCTTGTGCCTACTCTTTATCACTACCAACTTGATCGTGAGCACGATTTGAAGAAGTATGGCGGGCACAGCGTGGCCGAAGTCTCAGAACGCAGCTTCCCGAAGGCGGTAGCGGCAGGAGTCAAGATTGCGTTTGGATCGGGCGCCGGCCCTTTTCCACACGGAAGTCAAACGAAAGAATTCGCTTACATGGTGAAGTTCGGGATGACTCCGGTGCAAGCGATTCGGGCGGCAACCATGGGAGCTGCGACACTCATGGGATGGGAGGATCGTATCGGTTCGCTTGAGGCCGGGAAGTTCGCCGACATGGTTGCGGTCACCGGGGATCCGACCGCGGATATCACCGAACTTGAACGGGTCAAGTTCGTAATGAAGGGCGGCCAGCTCTTCAAGAACGAGTTGAAGTAACAGCGGATGAATAGCGCATGAGAAGACGCGACTTCTTGAGAACCGCCACCGGAGTGGGAGCCACACTTGGAATCCTGGGCAGCTCGGAACCGGCCGCGGGCAGCGACGCCGCGCCCCAACCGTGCGCGGAACCGGGCTTTCCTCAGGTTCAGAAGCTGACCGAAAGTGTTGCGCAGTTCGTTGTGAATACCAAGTATTCGGATATCTCTCCTGAAGCCCTGGAGCTGGGCAAGAAGTCAATCCTGGACGGACTTGGACTCGCGCTCAGCGGTTCAAGAGCTGAGACTGCGGGCTTGATCCAGGAGTACGTGAGGTCGTTCGGTTTTCAACCTGCCGGCGCGACGGTATTAGGGTCTGGGACGAAGCTCCCCGCGCGTTTCGCAGCTTTTGCCAACGGCGTTGCGATTCATGCGGACGACTTCGACGATACGCAGCTCGCGGTGGGCAAAGATCGGGTCTATGGCTTGCTCGTTCACCCCACAGTATGTGTACTTCCGGCTGCACTTGCCACGGCGGAACTGCAGGGGAAGAGCGGGAGAGATTTGCTCCTGGCCTATCAAATCGGCGTGGAAGTTGAATGCAAGATCGCGGAGGCGATCTCGCCGCGGCACTATCAGGACGGCTTTCATTCCACCGGAACCTGCGGCGTCTTCGGTGGCACTGCAGCATGCGCCCGGCTGAAAGGCTTTGATGTAGAGAAGACTGTGCGCGCTCTGGCGATTGCCGCCAGTCACGCTGCCGGGTTGCGCGAGAACTTTGGCACCATGATGAAACCATTCCAGGCTGGGCACGCGACGGAGAGTGGCGTGGTCGCGGCCGACTTCGCTGCGCTCGGATGGACCGGCGCCGAACAAATCCTGGAGGCTCAACGCGGCTTCTTCCATGCGTACGGCGGTGGATACGACCCGAGTGCGATTATTGACCGCCTCGGCAAACCTTGGACATTCCAGAACCCGGGAGTTTCTATCAAGCCCTTCCCCAGCGGCTCCCTGACGCATCCTGGGATGACCGAGCTGTTGCGGCTGGTCCGCTCCAACTCAATCCGTGCCAGTGACGTGGAACGGGTCGAGGTTGGCACCAGCCGCAATATGCCCAACACGCTAATTCACCATCGGCCGACCAATGGTCTGCAAGCTAAGTTCAGCATGGAATTTTGTATGGCCATTCTCCTTCTGGACGGCAAAGCTGACCTGACGAAGTTCACCGATGCAGTGGTGAACCGGCCCGACGTACAAGAGATGATCGGACGGGTTCGATTCTATGCGGATCCCGAAGCCGAAAAAGCCGGATACGACAAGATGACAACTATTATCAAGATCACCCTCAAAGACGGCCGCACGATTGCAGGCCGGGCGGACTTCGGCAAAGGAAGTCCCCTCAACCCCATGAGCTATGACGAAGTCGCCGAGAAGTTTCAGGGCTGCGCTGCCTTCGCGGAATGGCCCACTGCAAAGACAACGAAAGTCATCGATCTGGTACGCAAGCTCGAAGAGGTGTCCAAGGTGCGCGCATTGACGGCGCTCTTGAGTAAATGAGTTTCCAACCTTACGCAGCGTCACCTGACAGTGGGGCAAATTGAAAAGCTACAAGATTGCAGTGATCGAAGGGGACGGGATCGGACGCGAAGTTGTCCCTGAAGGAATTCGCGTGTTGGAAGCGGCTGCGCGCCGCTTCGATCTGTCTTTGTCGTGGCAAAACTTCGATTGGAGTTGTGAGACCTATCTCCGCACCGGGCGCATGATGCCCGAAGATGCCCTGGAACAGTTGCGTCCGTTTGACGCCATTTATCTCGGAGCTGTGGGATACCCCGGAGTGCCCGACCACGTGTCGCTTTGGGGTTTGCTGATTCCCATTCGCCGCGCCTTCAAACAATACGTCAACCTGCGGCCGATCCGTCTGCTGGAGGGAATCAAGAGCCCGCTCAGCGGCCGCAGAGCCGGAGAAATCGATTTTTGCATTGTCCGGGAAAATAACGAAGGCGAATACTCCGAAGTGGGCGGACGACTGCACCGCAACACGGATCTGGAAATGGCGATTCAGGAAACGGTGTTCACACGGCGAGGGTGCGACCGCATCATCACCTACGCATTTGCACTTGCCCGGTCCCGAAAGAATCACGTCACGTCGGCAACGAAGTCCAACGGCATCGTCTTCACCATGCCCTTCTGGGACGAACGCTTCGCTGCGATTTCAAAGAATTATCCGCAAGTTAAAGCGGACCAGTACCACATCGATATCCTGAGTGCTCATTTCGTAAGCCATCCCGACCGCTTCGATGTGGTAGTGGGATCGAATCTTTTCGGCGACATATTGTCGGATCTGGGCGCCGCCGTTGTGGGATCGATGGGGCTCGCTCCGTCCGCGAATTTGAATCCTGAGCGGGAGTTCCCTTCCATGTTTGAACCTGTACACGGTTCAGCTCCCGACATTGCCGGCAAGGGGATTGCCAACCCGGTGGCACAGATCTGGTCAGGCGCAATGATGTTGGAGCATCTGGGTGAGAAGGAGGCCGCTCACGCGGTCGAACAAGCTGTCTTTCGAGTAATTGCCCGACGCGATCCTCTCACTCCCGACATCGGCGGGAAAGCCGGAACCCAGGATATGGGAAAGGCAATCGCGGCTGAGGTCTCGGCAGTCGCAGCCGGAGTCTGATTACTACCTGCTGCCGTCAGTCCACGGGCGCATACACCAGGATTGCCGCATCTTCCTTGTCGTTTGCTGGAACAGCAACATAGTAGCGATTGAGTTCGGGCGACCAGAACGACGTACCCGCGCCTCCCCGCGTCGGAATCTTGCCTACGGTCTCGTATTGGTCAGCGCCCTTCTGCTGATACACATACACAAAGCCGCTCGGCAACTCTCTTCCGCCGGAAACATAGACACGCTTGTGCAGTCTGTCGAAATAAACTCCGTCCTGCCCCTCGGCAGTGGCAAGGTGCGCAACCTCCTTGCCGGACTTCGAGTCCATGACAATCATTTCGGCAGGTGTGCGAGTTCCAATGAACAAGCGAAAGTTGGATTCATCAGAAGCCGCATCTCCGGGTCGCTGGCTACTGACGGGCCAAGTGGAAAGCACTTTACGTTTGCTGGTGTCCACTACCTGCAGCTGGTTGGCGATGGAAATGAATACGAATAGAGTTGTCCCAGATTTATTCAAGAGCAGCTCTGACGGATGGGCGGTCACCTTGATGTCGCCGATGTGTTTGTCGTTCTTCGCGTCGATAATTCCGACTTCTCCGTAGTCCTTTCCTGCATCCTTGCCGCCGTAGCCAACATAGACCAGCTTGGAGTTTAGTTCGTATACGATGCGGTTGGGCCCAGACTCAAGCTTGATCGAGTCGAGAAGTTGGAGAGTATCGCCTCGAAACACTCGGACCATTCCGTCGTCGCCGCTCGCCAGAAATAGCCTATTGAATTCAGGGACATACAACGCGCCTTGCGGCTTCTTGAATCCCGGTATGCTCCGCATCCATTTCTCGGTTTGCAAATCCACCACTTCAAACGTGCCGTTCTCGAGTCCTGCCACAAACAGGCGTTTGCCCTGTACGTCCACGTCCATGTGGTCCAGGCGGCCCTTCAGATTTGGTATTGAAATCGTCTGAACGAGCTGCAGCGGCTGCTTTACGCTTTCCTGAGAACCTGCAAGCAGGGCGCACGCAAGGACGCAAGACACGACTGCCAGGAAAGGGACAGAAAACTTGTGCATCATGTGCACTCAATCCTCAGGTGCGTACACCCACAGCGCAGAACCCTGCTTCGAGCTAGCGGGCACCGCCAAATACAGACGGTCTCGTTTCTCGTACCAAAGGCCGGTTCGTGCTCCGACCGTGGTTGGGATCTTCGCGAGTGGTTGGTAGTGATCAGCGTCAATCTGTTGGATCACGCTCAGGAATCCCTCTCCTCCAGGTGCATAGATTCGCTTCCGGCCGGTGTCGTAATACACATCGTCGGAGTCGGCGACACAAGGCACGCTCGCAATCATGGAACCGTCGTCAGTATTGAGCACGACCAGTTGTGCGGGCTTTCGAGTAACTACCAAAAGGCGGTGGTTGGCTTCGTCCAGAGCCATCGGATAGTTGGCCTTCCCGGTTTGCAGAGGCCAGTCGGTGACCTTGTGGGTCGTCCGATCGATCAGCACGACCTTCGCTTTGGTTGCGATGTTGGCATAGATCACCGGCTTGGAGCTGGCGATCTGAAATGATTCCGGGTGAGCATCCAGCTTGGCGGCGTCGTCCAGTCGTTTGCCGGTTGTGGCATCCATGACCGCGATTCCGCCCACGTCGTCTCCGCCATAGGCGACATAGACCCGTTTTTCTGCTGGATCGTACCGGACATTGTCAGCATCTTCTCCGATATCGATCGTATCCAGGAGTTTGAAAGATTCCCCGTCGTAAACCCTCAGTTTTCCGTCCGTACCGTTCGCCACGAAGAGCTTGTTAAGCTCGCCGACATAGGCAACTCCTTGAGGCGCCGCCGCTCCTGTGATGCTGTGTATGTCTCGGCCGGCAAAAGTATCCACCACTTCGACCGTGTTGTTCCCCAAAGCAGCACCGATAACGCGTTTGCGTTTCGCGTCGAAGGTGAAATGGTCGATCCGGCCCTCCACATGAGGTAACGGAATTTCCTGGACCAGAAGGAGCGGCGCGCGTTGCGGCGGGTTAGGCTGGTCCTGCGAGAATGCGCGAGATCCCAGGGTTAGTGCTGCGAGGCTCAGAATCGCAACGTTCTTCATTTCCGCTCCAATCTAAGGCAGAACGTTATACACACGTACCTCGGCAATCTGGTTTTCGTGATGTGGAACGCCCAGGTAGTAGCGATTCAGTTCGGGCACCAGAATTGCGGTCTTGGCGCGAAATGCGGTCGGCACGTGGCCCACGCGATCGTAGTGATCGGCATCGCGCTGCTGGAATACGTCAATAAACAGTGTCCCTGCAAAGTAGATGCGTTTGCTGCCGCCGTCGTAGGCCATGTCGTCCACCATGGCCGCAGCGGGCAAGCTGCTAACCACTTTCCCGGATTCAGTATCCAGCACAACCAGCGTCCCCGGATCCCGGGTGCCGACAAACAGTCGATGACCACCCTCGTCGAGCGCGATCGCGGTCGGCTTCTTTGCTTCCTGCGCCAGCGACCACGTCGCGATCAGAGTGCGTTTGTCGCGATCAAACACTTCGACCGAGTTGTTACCGCGGATGTCGACAAACATTCGGGGACTCGATTTTTCAAGAGCCATGCCCTCTACGTCGTTCGAATCTACCTTGATTTCGCCAACGGTCTTGGCCGCGTTCGTATCAATGACGCTGATATAGGCGCTGGGAATGTGGGCATCTTTTCCGCCGTTTACAACGTACAGGTACTGGGTTTTCGGATCAAAGGCGCTGGCGTCGGCGCCCTCTCTTAGCTTGATGCTTCCGGCCGGCTTGTAAGAATCAGTCTCGTAAATCTTGATCTCACCCAGGTCTCCATCCACCACAAACAGCTTCTTGGCGTCGGCGCGGTAGAGCATCGAGTGCGGCGCCTTCAGGTCGTCAATGGAGTGAACCAGCTTGTTCGTCTTCAGATCAAAGACGAGGACTTTCGAGTTCTCTTCCGCGGTGGCGAACAGGCGGTTTCCGGCCAGGTCGACGACAAAGTGGTCGAAATCCCCGTCATGAAGTTCTGGTAGTGGGATTGAGTTCGAAAGCTCGAGCGGCGCCTTCTCCTGACCCCAGGCGCCGATTACAAACGTGATGAATACTGCCGAGACAATCAATGCTAACGATTTTTTCACCTTGACCTCCAAATGTGGTTACTCCGAATACGATTCAAAAAGAGAGCAGGCAATGCTTGCATCAGTAATGTGCGATGGACATGAAATACGCATTAAAGAAACATTAAAAACAATTCGTGCTTTCGGATCAGGGTGCGAGCGTTGCAGTCCCTTCATGAACAGACGGATGCCTGGCTCCCACCGCCAGCATCAGCACCCCCGACACGAAAAGGCTCGCCACCAGGTACAGCAGGCCCGCCGCAAAGGAATGCGTACGCCCAGCCAGATAACCCATCACCAGTGGTCCCACAAAACCTCCGAGATTCCCTACTGAGTTGATCAAGCCAATCGAAGCAGCGGCAGCAGACTCGCTCAGGAAGAGAGTGGGAACCGCCCAGAAACAAGGCTGGAAACCATAGAAAGCCCCGCCAGCTGCGATGAAGAGCAGAATTGATACGGTCGGGTTGGCGCGATATACCACAGCGAGCGCGAGAGCGACTCCGCAGAGGAAAACGGGCAGTGCCGCATGCCATCGCCGCTCGCAAGTCCGGTCGGAATGCCAGCCGTTCAATTGTTGTGTGATGAATGCCGCAACGTAGGGCAAAGCAGCCAGCAGCGTCACTTTCAGATCGCTCTTTCCGGAGATGCGTTTAAGAATGGTCGGCAACCAGAACGCTATGCCGTAGCTCCCGGTCATGGCGCAGAAGTAGCACAACGTCAGCAGAACTACATCGCGGTGGCGGAGGGCTTCCCAAATGCTGTAGGAGTGAACGCGCTTCTTTGCCTCCTTTTCCCGCTGCAATTCGCTTGTGATCCAGGATCGCTCGTCCACGGGAAGCCATCGGGCCTTCTCCGGCCAGTCCGTGAAATAGAAAATGGTGATGACTCCGAACAAGACCGCCGGAATCCCTTCGATGATGAACAGCCACCGCCATCCCCTCAGCCCGAGCCATGAGATCCCGAGCAGCAGGCCGGCAAGCGGAGAACCGATAATGTAAGAAATAGGGTTCGCAGCATAGAAGACCGCGACCGCTTTTGCCCGATCCTGGTAGCGGAACCAATGGGTCAAATACACAATGACACCGGGGAAAAAACCAGCCTCAGCGGCCCCCACGAAAAAGCGCACGAGATAAAATTGGCGGGCTGTGTGGATGAAGGCCATCAACACCGTAATCATTCCCCAGGTAATCATGATGCGAGCGATCCAGCGTCTGGCGCCCCAGCGCTCCACAATCAGTGCCCCGGGGATTTCCAACAGGAAGTAACCGAAAAAGAAAATGCCTGCCCCAAAGCCAATCACGCCTTCGCTGAAGCCAAGGTCCCGCGGCATTTGAAGTGCCGCAGCCCCGACGTTCATGCGGTCGATGAACGCGATCACATAGAGTAAAAAGAGAAAGGGCAGAAGCCGCCACGCAATGCGATGTCGGGCTCGTTGAGCGACTTCGGCGTCGGGAGCCGACGAGGCGCTTTCTGCTGGGGCAGAAGTGGCCACGTGTTCAAGCATAGATCCTCACCTGTCTTGCCATCGCGTAAGCTCCATCTCAGTGAAGAACCAGCGTGTTCATTCGCTTCGGCACTTCTCCTACTGGAACCGCGGCCACTTCTTTGAGAGTCCTCGTGTCAATGACCGACACCATTCGAGCGGCGGAGTCCGACACGTAGACGAGCTTGCTGTCCGGCGTGAATGTGATCCATTCAGGTACTGCCCCGGTCGACGGACGCCCCAACGAATGGACCTCGGGCAGTTTTGCGTGCCCGATCAATTTGAGATCGGGCAGCGAATACTTGAAGACGGCATTGGCAAAGGTGCTGTTCACCCACAGCGACTTCCCATCTGGAGCCACGCCGATGCCGTGAGAAGGAGTTCCTGCTCGCCGTTCGGCGATGCCAAAACCACCGGGCTGATCCGGCAACCTGATTCTTACCACCTCGGCGCGCTTGGCAAAATCGACCACTGCAAAGCCGTTAAATCCTGAAAGCTGGACAAAAATGCGGCGAGTCGCTCCATCAGCGCCTGTCTCGAAAGCCATAGGTCGGACGGAGCGGTCGAACTTGATCTCCCATGCTGCTTTCTCGGTTTCGAGATCAATCACAGTGGCCGCCTTGTTTTCTATCGAACCGCTGACCGCAAACTTGCCGTCGGGCGTGACGTACACGTTGTGCACGCTGCCGTCGACGGCGATGCTCTTCGTCCGCTTTTGGGACGCGGCGTCGATCACATCCACAACGCCCGGTTCCGACCGGATACCCACCAGCACTCGAGCCCCGTCTTTGGTGATGGCGATATTGTTCGGGCGTCCACTGAGGGGTATTTTTTGCAGGATGTCGCCGCTCTTTCGATCCACGAGGTCGAGTACACTCTCCGACTCGTTGCTGATGTAGAGTCTCGTGCCGTCGGAGGAGAATGCAATACCGTGCGGCAGTGCGATTCCGCGTATCACTTGCACGACCTGGTTCGTCCCAGAGTCGATCACGTCAACAGTGTCGCTCGCGCTGTTCGTAACATAGATCCGAGCGGTCGGCCCCGACGAAGACTCAGAAGTAATCTCCGTGCCCGCGCCGCGTACCCATTCCGCAATCACCAGCCAGTCGGCGTCATTCTGAGAGTCAAATTGCCTGCCGCCGGAATGGAACGGATCTCCTCCCGCTTCGGGCGCAAGGGGATGCGTGAGAAGGCGGCTGGCGAGAGCATCACCCGGGACGACCTGATCGAGAGCGCTCTTGAAGTTCAGCTGCGATTGCTCGTTGGTCCAGGCCGAGCTTCCGGCTGTCAAAGTAGCAAGATAAAAACCTCTGTTCGGCAGAATGTGACAACCATAGCAGCGTGCGTGGCCAGGCCGCTCCTTCAGAAAAATCGGCTCGACTCTGGCCTCGAAGAACTCGAAATCAAGTGCGGTGATTTTGTTGGAAGGAGGTGCCGAGGAGGCTGCGCGGTGCGTCGGGCCTCCCGCAGCTCTTACGGACGCCGGCTGTCCCTGTGCCCCGGTATAACAGGTATTCACAACGGCAACAAACAATAGCGACAGCGCCGCTCTCTTTGTTCCCAGCATTTCCAGCGAATCCTCACGATCAAATCTGCACGTGCGTCGATTTAGTTATACGGATAGCTAAACTTGGAACTCCGCAGGTGCACTTCGCGGATGACGAAATAGTTCTGAATGATCAGGTCCGTGCAGCAAGGGTCGAAGTTCTCGGATGTCCTTCACGTCATCGAGCCCAAGCACGCGCTCGATCAAGTTCGAGCATACTTTGACGCCGAGGACAGGCGCCATCAACTCGCGCGCCTTCGCGACCACTTCGTCGCGACTCATCGGGTTCTCAGGAGTGCCTCGCACATGCTCGACGCGCTCGCTAAGCTGCGTCCCGTCGGTTAGCGTAATTTCAACAATGGCCACCCGTACCGGAATCAGCCGCTCAAGTTCCTCGTCAGGAACGAGTTGCACCTTAGCGCGTTCGCGGAGCACAGCCGGGTCCTGCATGCGTGCCTTATCGTGTGCGGCATCGAAGGAAACCGTTTTGTCGATCAGCATCACCGCGACCAGGTGCTGAAGACAGATATCCGGCATGTCGCGGTTGTTCACGGTGTAGGCTGCGCTGGTGGCGGCACGTACTACCACCTTCTGCACCCGATCCCGCTGAAAGGGGTGTCGCTTATGCAGATTCTCCAGCGCATCGAGCGGCGCCTGGATTGGTCCACCGGTAGTCCACTTCTTGAGGGTCGTCAGCATCACTCCGTAGAGCTCACCGAGCTGCTCGATCATCCCTGCCGGATCGGCCTTAGGGTTGTAGGACTCCACGAAATTGTTAGGGCCGGACAGAACATCGTTGACGCCAGTCCATCCCGAGTGAACCACCAGGGCTGCATTAACCCCGTTGCGAGCCCCCATAGCGCCGAACAAGAAGGCCTTCTCGATATGTTCGGTGTCGCGCCGCCATGCGCCGATGCCGGCGCCAGCCTGCTGGGCGGCATAGTCAAGCAGCCAGCGCATCTGCTGGGCATCGAGACTGGCGACGCACCCGGCAGCCGCCGTCGCGCCCATGGTTCCAACCAGGTTGTGCGTTTCTTTCATCCCCGGACCGACGGTCTTCATGGCGCGCATGGCGATGTCGTAGCCAAGTGCCACGGCCCGCAAAAAGTGCGTCCCACTGATGCCGAACTGCTCTCCCGCAGCGAGCGCAGCGGGCACCACCGCGCAGCCTGGGTGCGCTCCTCCGGTGGTGAAATCGTCGTCGCTTTCGTCGGAGTGAGCGAGCTCCCCGTTTGCGAATGCCGCCTCGATGGGTCCGCAGAGGATTTGCGAGGCGACTACCGTGGCAATTTTCTCGCCACCATAGGCGCGAGCGAACTGGATCGCCATGCGCCCGGGGGACAACTCAGATCCCGAAACCATGGCGGCGATGGTGTCGAGGATGTGGTGCTTGGTCTCCCGTACTACATTGTCCGGCAGCGCGCGGTTGCGGGCCTCGGCCATGTAGGTGCTGAGCTTCGCCATGACCGGGCTGACGTCCTGGGCGACGGCCCTCGCCACCTGTGGAAGCGCTGCAGCAGCGGTAATCCAGGCCGCGTGCTGCAGCCAGGTGCGCCGGGTCAGGCTTCGCGTGCAGGTTTCACGCCGCATGTCCGCGTATCGATCTTCTCTATCCACTCTTCACCCATGCGACCCTGACTAGAAGATCACTTTGACTGCGAACTGAATCTCGCGGGCCGTGGTGGTCGTGCGGGAAAGCAGGCCCGCGACTCCCGTTGGCGCTCCCGTCCCATCGAAGATGTCTGAGTTGTCAGGCGTGACGGGAGGGGCAAAGTTTGCATGGTTCAGGATGTTGAAAATCTCCGCGCGGAATTGAATGTTGAATCTCTCCGAGATCCGCTTGATGTAGTTGTTCTTGAACACGGAGAAGTCCAGCTCTGTGATGCCTGGACCAATCAGGATATTGCGACCGGCATTCCCGCGAAGGTTGTAGCACAGTGGAAATTGGGCTTGGACTGGGGGTTGCGCTGGATCGCTCGGCTGGATGCTTGGGGGATAGGGATCGCAATTCGCATTCCAGAAATTCATGTCGGGCGCGGTGGGAACCGCGAAGCACTGGGTCTTGATGTAATTGTTGGGGTTTCCGGGATTCGTGAGCGTTTTGCACCCAGGGCCGCCGAGGCGGTTCGGGAAGGCCCAATCATCGCTGCTGTTTGTGTTCGCTGGGTCCGACCCAGTGCCCCAGGTTGGCGAGAACGGTATACCGTCGCTGGCTGTAAAGATGAGCCCCAATTCCCACCCACCCAATGCCCATTGAGCAGGCGAGGAGAGAGACTTGGGCGTTGGAAGCTCCCAGGTGCCATTCACGACTAATGTGCGCCCAACGTTGAAATCAGAGAGGCCGCGGCTCAAACTCAAATCGAACCAGTGGAGGCTGGAGATCGAATTACTGAAAGAGTCCCCCGCGCCTGTTGCCGAGCTAGTGTCCATGCTCTTGCTCCAGGTGAAGGTACCTTGCAACTGGAAGCCGTGACTCATGCGCTTCGCCAACTGTGCTTCCAGGGCATTGTAGTAAGAGTGTCCCTCATAAAACATTGCCCGAATTGAGCCGAAGTTGGTGTTCAGCGGGTCGAGCGGGCCCCCGAACGGACCATCGGGGGGAAGGGGGAGGTTGTGATCGTAGGGCCAGACGTATCCGGCTGACGTTTTCGTCGGGAGAACGAGATTGGCTTCATCCACGCGGAAGGGTTGATGCACGCCCCGCGATCCCACATAGGCAACCATTGCAGCCAGGCTTGGGGTTAGCTGTTGCTGCAGATTGAGGTTCCACTGCATAACGTAGTCGCGCTTAGGGTGCTGAACATACGTTGAGCGCAACGAATTCGCAGATATGTCCGATGAATCTACGGTAAAAAACTTAAGGGGTACTGGAAGAGAGGGATCATTCGCGTTGATCGAAGTATAGGAGAAAAAAGGAGCTGCCTGTGTAGTCAAGAGTATGAACTGGTAAAGCAGGGGCTGAACATCAAACAGCCCGATGCCCCCGCGGAGTGCGGTTTTTCCGTTGTGCGACGGGTCCCACGCAAAACCGATGCGCGGTTCAAAGTTGCGAAGGGTCGGATTCTTAAAGAAGGGACCGGCGCCCGAGCACCCTCCCGTCGGTGGTACCCTGCCACAAACCGGCAACGGGTCCACCAGATTTTGAAGATTGACAATCTTGCCGTCTTTTTCTGTTGGTACCGTGGACATCTCGTAACGCAGACCCAGATTTAGGGTCAGGTTCGGCCGCCAGCGCCAGTCGTCCTGCACATAAACACCGAAGAGCGTCTGTCGAAGATTGCGCGGTGAAAGCGTGTTGGCGATGCCGCCTTGGAATTTAGTGGGATTGTTGGTAAGAAAATCCTTTAGCGTATTGAACCGCCAGATTCCATTTGGATCGGTGTCGGCCAGCACATTGAGCATCATGCGTTCGACGGCGACCCCAAATCGGATGGAATGGGTGCCTTTGGTCCAGAATGCGTCGTCATACGCCTGAACTGAATTCCAATGGTAGAAGTAAGTCGGGCTTCCGCCAATTCCGCCGGTAAACGGAGTAACTCCCTCCATGAAAACCTGGGATGCTGCCCGCCCTGCGAACTCGGGGCCGCCCGCTGCGCCCGCTCCCAGATCTGTCCTGGTGGCGTCCGGATTGATCGCCTTCAAGCTTTGGTTATTGTTGACGGCTTCGTGGTTACCACCAATGCGGATTGAATTCGCAAAACTGGGAGTGAAAATGTGAGTCTCCTCCACGGCCACGAACTGCCTCGAGGTGAGCGTGTCGAACAGAACGTTGTTCAACCCGTCGGGAGACGAATAGGGGGTCTTGTCGAACATGTACGTCCCGAACAGATTGTCCTTGTCGGAGAGTTTGTGATCGACGCGCGTCGTAAAAAAGTTCTCGTTGACGACCTGCTGACCCGCGAAAGTGAATATTCCCAGGTCTCCGTTACTATCGGGAGCCGGCTTTTGGGGAAGAGGGTAGAAGGTGAAGTAAGCCGCCGCGTTCGGATCTACGATTACATTCCCGGTGGAAAGAATCCCATTGCGCGCGTCCTGCGACGGCACGGTCGTAACCGTCGTAATGCCCTTCGACTGCCGGATGCCCTCGTAGTCTGCGAAGAAGAACATTCGGTTCTTCAGGATGGGTCCGCCCAGCGATCCCCCAAACTGGTTCCGCTTGAAGGGTGGAGTAGAAAGAGTGGGATCATCGAAGAAGTTCCTCGCGTCCAGGTGGTTATTCCGGAGGAACTCATAAGCGCTCCCGTGTATTTGATTCGTCCCGGAGCGCGTAATGGCATTGACGACCCCGCCGGAGGTCTTGCCGTACTCCGCGGAGTAGTTGCTCGTCAGGACCGAGAACTCTTGAATCGCGTCCACGCCGAGGTTCCCTCCCAGGACACTGCCGGGCGCGCCATTGGCGTAGTCGTTGAGGCTCACGCCATCCAAACGATAGTTGTTCTGCTGCGGCCGCGCGCCCGAGATGGTCAACTGCTGGCCGAAACCGCGATTGCCTCGATCCGTTCCCGCCGCGAACGTTGGCTGAGTCTGGATCGCATTCACCCCGGGTTGTAGTTCCGCCAGATCCGTCCAACTGCGGCCATTCAGAGGCAGTTCGCGGACCGTGGTCGCATTGACCACGGCGCTGATGTCTGACGTGGTGAGCTGCACGGCGGGGGCTTCAGCCTGGACCTGAACCCTCTCGATCGTCGTGCCGATCTGCATTGTCAGATCCAAAACCGCCGCCGCTCCCACCGTCAACGTGATGCCCTTCCTCACCTCGGTCTTGAATCCGGGAGCGGTGAAAGTCAGATCGTAGCTTCCAGGCAACAAGTTGGGCGCCGTGTAAAAGCCGTCGGTGTTCGTGGTGACGGTCCGGCTAATACCAGTATCGGTGTTCGTGATGGTAATGCGAGCATTGGCAAGGACTCTGCCGCTGCTGTCCACCACCGTCCCTGAGACTGTTCCACCCGTTACTTGGGCTTGGAGGTTAACTTGTGTCGCACTGAAGATGAGCATCAGCGCCAGGAGACTCGCACTGAGTGTTTTCAAAGCCGAGGCACAAATCATTTGGGGGGCCCCCTTTGTGCGCACAGAGCTTAACTCAGCGGTCAGGAATCAAAACACATTAATTTCCATTCATCTATGAAAGGTCCATGAATTTTCGTTCATGAATAGATCATCCACGCGCGCTAGGTCCCAGAGTCTCGAGTTGCGGGAAGAATTTCAGAAAGCAAAGACGATCGTAGTGCGAGACGTCGTGGCGCAAGAGCGGGTTGGACGATACGAACTCGAGCTACCGTTTTCTGTCCTTGTTGATCGTGTTCACGTGTGCTACGGTCCGCTCCCACAACCTTCCGATCTACCACCGCGTTTGAGGAGCGATCGGGCAGCGAAGTTCCTGCAAGAATAAATAATGGAGGAAGAGGCGGCTGGCTGAAGTCAAAACTGTCCAGCATGTCATTCGCCTTTAGATCTCTCTCGGTGAGCGAAGGAAAGCCAAGAAAAGTCTGCGAGCAAGACAAAGACCGTGACCGGTTGCCTACAGAAAGGCGACCAGCCGGACGAGTTTTCCATCACCGGCGAAGACGGC
>Ga0209701_10000174_pt1 | contig 33091 bp, 29 predicted proteins | sample CZO8metaG_4_FD_188356 | JGI IMG/M metagenome (GOLD analysis project Ga0209701, IMG submission 188356) | Vadose zone soil microbial communities from the Eel River Critical Zone Observatory, Northern California, USA - CZOApr15con2H3.8 metaG... | ecosystem: Environmental > Terrestrial > Soil >... | reverse complement strand
CAACCATAGCGAGGCCGAGCATGTAAATGGTCGGGAAACTCCGATCTTGCAGGTAGAGGAACGGCCAGTCATCGGTTGCCGGTGTAGCCGAGGTCAAGGGATAGTAGCCCTGGCCGAGAATACGCAGGTAGGTAGAACCCGGAGGCACAGGCTGCTCGTGATAGGTGCCAAACTCACCCTTCGGTAGCGTTGCCAGGCGCGGCCCCGCCATAATCGCCGCAGCGCGTCCCCAGCCGCCATAGGTTGTCACAAGCGGCTGCTGGTGGAAGGCATTGCCCACCATATTGGCCAGTTTCTGAATCAGCCAGTCCTGCCGGTAGTAGTTGTACAGCACAACCACGCCATTACTGGTCAGGCGCGTTCGCGCCGTCGCGAGTGCGTCCTGCGTGAGCAAGAAACTTTCAAGACGCAAAGTGGTGTTGCTCGAGGTGAGCGTCAGTGAGTCGGGCAACGCGAAAATAATCAGATCATAGTGATCGGTGGTATTCTGCAAGAAACTGCGGCCATCATTGATGACAACATGAACGCGTGGGTCGCTGTAGGGTTGATCCGGGTTCAACCGAGCGCCAAGCTGCTGGATCGTGGGGTCAATCTCGACCGCCGTGATCGAATCGACACCGTACGCCAGGGCAATCGCGGTGTCAGATCCGGTTCCGGCTCCAAGAATCAGTGCGTGGTGGAACGACCCGCTGCCGAATATACGGTATACCTCCTTGTAGAAGGGCTCCTTGTACGGCCAGGAAGTCATCACCTGATGCCCGATATCATTCACAGCGACAGAGTAGCCATTGGGAACGGCAGGGCTGATGACGATTTTATAGTATGGCGACCAGTACGCACCGACCTGGAGTCGGCCAACCTCGATGAGAGTGGCAGCCAGGACGACCGCTACCAGTAGCACCGTTCGTTTCGCGCTGAGCAGCAGCAGCAGGACGCCCAGGATGGAGAACCAGGCCAGCGGCGGCAGAGAGAAGTAGGACATCGCGGAGAAAGCGGCGATTCCCGCCAGGCTGCCGATGATATCGAAGGTGTACGCGGTCAGGGGATTTAACTGAGAGAACAACTTGCCAAAGGAACGAGATAGGGGAATGAAGCAGAGCGTCACCATGCCGAAAATGATTGGCAACACCAGAAAGTTTTCTGCCTGGGCGCTCTGCTGGTCGGCAAGTCCGAAGTAGAGAACCTGCGTTGAATTGATGAGAAGCTGGAACTTCGTCCTCGCGATGATAACGACCAGCAGCGCCAGCAGAACCGGGAACGGGGGAAACCAGAAACGCTCGCGGCGCGCTGAGAGCATCCCGAGGCCAATGCCCAGGAAAGAAGCCAGCAGGAGAAAGTTGTTAAAATAACTCAGGTAGCGGACGTAGGATGGAATCCAGCGAATGCAGAGCAATTCGAAGAAGAGCATTGTGAAGGAAACGAGGAAAGTACGCGCTCGCTTATCGGCGATGAAAGGATGCGCAGGTGGAAACCAATCCAGGAAATGAAACAAGACTGCGATTAATTGTCTCAGCCGTTCAACAAACGGCGCATTGTTCGTTGATAAGGGGATATCTTTCATGATATGTCCTTTCTGTTTGATATTTGCCAGCCGCATCAGTGCTCCTCAGATGATGATTGCCCAACTTGCCAGTATACAACAGTCCAAATCATTCGCGTAAGACTTGTACTTCTTGACTTTGTTGAGAGGGTAGTTTGGGTAATTGGTAACGTGAAGAAATCAATATCGCTGATCTAGAGCGCAGGCGTAGTGCGAGTAGGGGCAAAATCCATATCCAGAGACCACTGAGATAACTCCATAGGAATCCTGAAAGTAGAGGGATAAACGTATGCAATGCCCCCCAGGTATAGAAGCAGTATTGACTGAGCATACTAAAGGCAAGAATACGTGTAGCTAGCGGTAATTGTAAGAAGTAAAAAAGCCCTTGATCACGTTGGCTGGTAGCTTCAATGAGAGCAAAAAGACCAAAAAACGTGACAAGATACCAGGGATAGAACCAGGGAGAACCAATGGCACAATAGAGTAACCAGACTAAAGCCATCCAACGAATGAATTTTGGAATGGTATTGATACGATCTGGATCACGTATGGCCTGCCAGCAGAGTATAGCATAGACAAGGACGAAGATTACAATACTCAAGGTGTGAGTTATCCTTTCAGAGGGCGTGGGCATAGCTGAAGCAAGAGAATAGGCATTCCCGTGCACAATACTCTTATAGAGACGACTGATAAAAGCGGCCACGCTATTTATATCTCGTGTAGCTGCCGGGTTGATCAGAAATACACTGAGCGTAGCTTTGCCTTGCCAGAAAGGGATATAGAGCAGGACGATGGTACTCACATAGGTTGCTAAAGTAGCGAGAACATGAGAAATTTTCCAGGGTCGCTGCATGCAGAGAAAGAGAAGTAGACCGGGAACCAACAGGACGGTGTTCAATTTGACGCAGGTAGCAACTGCAAACATAGCAGCAGCGAATAGATATGCATAGATGTTCAGTGGTGTTCTACGAACCAGGAACCAGATGGCAAGCAAGATGAGGAACAGGAGTGTTGCGTCGACATGGGCATTGACAACTGCTTCAAAAAGCAGGAGCGGATTCCAGGCAAAAGCCAGGGTCGCCCGCATACGTTGCTGTGGTGACATGAATGCCGTTAAGCGCTGCAGATGACCACTTATAGACCAGATGAGTAGCGTAGAACCCAGATGCATGGAGAGTCCGAATAGGCGTAATACCAGTACCATGCGCAAGAGGCCGGAAGAGCCTGAAAAACCTAAGAGCCATTGGAAGAAACAGGTAATGATTGCCCATGCAGGGCCATACGCTGAAGGTTGTTTAGTCCAGTAGGTATAGGAGATGACGGGATCAGTGTGTATCGCTATTGGCCATGTAGTTAATGGATTCAGATGGTAGATCACACCAATACGAGCATACGCAATATAGGAAAATATATCCCCCGATGTGACTACGGGAATAACGAGACATAGTATGCCCAAAAACAACGTAGAGGTGAAAAGGAAACGGCGACTAATTAATTTAGGCAGGTAGCGCAAGGCCAGTAGAAAGACCAGAAATAGAAGCAGGAACGCGCTTAGGAGATAAGCTGTTTCCTTCCAGCTAGTTATAATTGTTGGTGTTGCAGAGCGCTGGGTGGGTAAAAAGAGTGTGATTGCTTGACCGGGAAATAGGATGTGGGTGGGTAAAAGAAAGACGGAACTAGTGTGTGAGAGCATTGCATCCCAAGACCAGATCCCTTGCAAAGGCAGTATTGCATCTACAAGTAAAAAAGCAGCTCCCATCATTAAAAGAAAGACAAAAGGTAGGAAACGCGTCGTGACACGTGCTGGTATTTGAATAGCTCGTTGCTCTATATGTGATTGTTGGATCATAGATTGTACTTTCTAAAGTGAAAAAAGCTGAATCAAATAGATGTTATTTCAAGTCATCGTAAGGGCGGGACAGGAGCGGAAGTAGCGTGGTGATCCTCGCGGTCGCCCCCGTACCCTGAAAGTGTCGAGGAGCGAACCTCATTGTGTCCCCGGTTTCTGGTGGAGCGCGCTTGCCACCAGTTAAAGAGATACGCCAGTGTGAGGAAGGCAAGAAGTGCATTACGCGCCGTCACGCTCTCGATAAAGCCCGGCTTGTATGGCACCGGCAAGCTAAGCGGGCTTGTATAGATATAGGGGAAGATATAGGTGGTAAGCAGCGAGATGGGGACCCAGACAATGAGCCAGAAGCGCTTATAGGCCCCGCTATAGGCCAGCAGGGGAATCAGCCACATGAGGTATTGCGGGCTGAATACTTTGCCCGTCACGATGAAGACCAGCAAGATCGCAATAAATGCCTGGGTAACATCCAGCTTGCCGCGCCACTGTACGAAGAGGGCATAGAGATAGCCAGCCACAAACAGCACATCTAAGAAGAACTCCACATATCTCTCCAACCCGCTGACAACATTGGTCGAGCCAAAGGAAAAGACAATCTGGACCGGGTAACCGAAATGGGCTGCCAGGAAGAGGATTGGACTGCCCGTGGACTCAATCTGCACCGGGCGATTGGTGAAGTAACTCAGCTGGCTCAATACAGCGCCCTGGAAATTCAGCAGCGCGAAGAAGCCGGTGACGACGAGCAGGGTAGCGAAAAATATGATGGTGTTTTTCCAGCGCCAGCGACGGATGCCACGTAACGTTTGCCAGAGTTCTCCTGGTAAAGATGCCAGCTTGAGCGATTGCTGCGGCGTATAGAAGCGCCGCGCATCCTGTTGTTCCGCGATGAAAAGGGCAGGCAGGAAGAGCAGTGGGTAGATTTTTAACAGGAAAGCAAAGGCCAGCGCAATATAGGCATAAGTCCAGCGCTTGCGTTCGGCTGCGATGACACAGAGCAGCGTGAGCGCGGCTGGCACCAGGTCAAAGCGACCCACCGCTATTCCCCATGCACCGATAAGCATATATATAGCAAAGGCCAGCGCTGCGCCTCGTGGAGCGTAGCGCTGCAGCAGCCAGTAAATAAAGACAATTGTCAGTGCTATCAGTATCGCGAACACTACTGTGTAGTAGTGCAGGGGCGCGAAGAGGGCAAGCGAAAAAATGACAAGCGAAAGCGGTGGATATTCAAGCGGCAGCGCATGGAATGGCGGCATCGACAACGTTGTGGCGGGCAAAAAATCGCAGTGTGCTAAGGGAGGGTATAAATTGACCCCGCCCCCACCTCGCCAGAAGGTGAGCGCATAGCAGGCGTAACGCGCCACAGCGGCATGTACCAGGAAATATTCCCAGGACGCCCCCAGCAATAGCAAGATGACTGCCACAATGATAGGGAGATAGGCTACGATGCCCTGACGCGCCAGCAATCTATCCCAGAGCGTGATGTATGCTTTCTTCGCTTCTCCTGATGGTTGTTTCTCTGTTATTTCTTTCTGCAACATACCGTACTTTATCGCGCTGCACGCATGTGCACACGCGCACTCCTTCACTTCTTCTATTGTACATGCTCTTTCAGAGGGGACAAGCATGCCATCCAGTGTACTGTCTGGGTAGGTATTTCTACTGACTGCTATATAATAAAACGCGCATCTTGCTAGAAAGTCTCACTGTTGACCCTTGTTGAAGAGGTAGGCAGAAGGGGGGTTTCCGTTGATCGAGGAAACGGTAGTACCATAATAGGCGAGAACAGCAAGCTTCAATGGTGGATGGAGCACGCTAAGCAAGGCTCGGTTCGCACGATACCCATTCACGCCAATAACGTTTCCCATCAAAACAGAGCATTCTTGAATGGGTATTCTTTTGACCTTGGGACTGGCTTTGTTGATAGCGGTTTGGCTCTCTGTCATCGTGTGCCCCTTGAAAACTGCATAAGGTGTTGTTAAACTAACTGCAACTAAATTGTACCATGTGCATGAATTCAGGAGATGAGATGAGCAACGAGAGTGAAGCAGGAGCCAATGCGAAAACAACCAGGCAATCACGGATGTACCGAGTCATTGCAGACTATCAGGCCTCCTATCCAGATCCGCTCTCGATGAGAGCTGGTGAACCCCTCGAAACCAGCGAGAAAGTCGAGTACTGGAACGGTAACCCTGAATGGATGTGGATCTGGTGTACCGATCGACGAGGGAAAAGCGGCTGGGTCCCCAAAGATGCTATCGACTATCATGCCAATAGCACGACTGGGATCGCTCGGTACGATTATACTGCAATGGAACTTACTGTAGCTGTTGGGGATGAACTCGTTGTCGAGCGAGAAGAAAGCGGATGGCTTTGGTGTACCGATCAACAGGGAAAAAGTGGGTGGATACCAGCAGACCACGTCACAGAAAAGAGAAACATCTCCTTTGAAACGACTGTCAGCATGCGGACTGAATATCTTGATCTGTCCCACCAGATCGAAAACGGCATGACGTACTTTCCAGGCGACCCCAAACCTTACATTGCGCCTGCAGACGCAACTCCTCCGTGGCGCGTCACCCAATTGCACATTGGTACACACGTTGGCACGCATATTGACGCCGCGTCCCATTTTATCCCGCATGGCAAAACCATATCCCAGTACCCGCTGGAGCGCTTCCTCTTGCCGGGGATCGTTGTGCCGGTCCCCGGGCGAAACGATGATGAGCCAATCGATGTAAATGCTTTTGAACAGTATCTCACAGCCCTTCCTGCACACGGAGCACTGCTAATCCGTACAGGTTGGGATGACTATTGGAAAACCGAGCGTTATTTGCGCCATCCCTATCTCACACGCGAAACAACGCAGCTCCTGGTTGACTCAGGAGTGAGCATTGTCGGGATTGATGCATTGAATGTGGACTCCACGGCACAGGGAACGGATCACGCCCATGCCGCTTTGCTAGGAAACGATATCCTAATCGTTGAAAATCTCACGCGACTCCACCAGCTTTTGCCTGGAGTTGTCTATCAATTTTCTTTTCTACCGCTTGCTTTGTCTGGCCTTGATGGTTCACCGATCCGGGCAATTGCCTGGCGCACCGGAGGAGAAGACCTTGCTCAATCTAAAGCGCACAGTAGGATTCCCCAGAATTCCACTGACGTACACAGAGGAGAGGCAGTATGACAACGAACAAACACAATGACAATAGCCGCGAACATGGCATCAGGCGTGAAGACCTCCGTGGCACCTGGGCTATGGAGAGGCAGGCGGAGTTGAGCGGGAAGAAGGCCAGAGAGCGTGCCGAGCTGGCCAAGGAGCTTGGCCTGGAAGCTGCCCCAAGCATCGTTGATCGTTCGCTCACCCTCTTCCGCCGCGAACCCTGGACGCTGGGCGGAGGCAACGCATTCATGCAGGTCTCTTTTCTCGCGGACATGCGCCAGCTTGGGGGCCAGAACGTTGTTTTTGTCGGCGCCCCACTCGATACCGGCACCACCGTCCGTCCAGGAGCACGCTTTGGTCCCGATGCCCTGCGGCGCATCTCCGCGCTCAGTTATGGCTATAACCCGGAGCGGGGCATCGATCTGAAAGAATCCCTGACCATGGTGGACGCCGGAGATATCCAGGTCATCCCCGCCAATATCGAGAAGAGCTTTGACCAGATTGCACTCGCCCTTGGCTACATCACCGAACGCAGCGTGTTTCCAGTAGTGCTTGGGGGCGACCACTCGATCGGCTACCCGGATATTCGCGGCACAGCACCTTACATCGATGGTAACATCGGCATCATCCACTTCGACCGGCATAGTGATCTGAGTGAGAAGACATACGACGAGCGCATGCACGGCTCGCCTTTCTTCCATGCCACCAATATCCCCAACGCGCCTGCCACGAACCTGGTGCAGATCGGCATCGGCGGGTGGACGGGGTCCAAGGCCGGCATGGGGAATGCACGCGAGCGCAAGGCCACGGTAATCACAATTGAGGATATCGAGCGCTTCGGCATCGAACGGGTCATGGAGTACGCCTTAGAGATTGCCTGGAAAGGAGCCAGAGCGGTCTGGCTCTCGTTCGATATCGACTCGGTCGATCCCGCCTTCGCGCCAGGCACCGGCACGCCGGAACCAGGAGGGCTGTTGCCGCGAGAAGTGTTCAGAATGGTGCGCCTGGCCGCAAGAGAGGGACTGCAGGGCATGGAACTGGTGGAAGTCTCACCCCCTTATGACGTGGCGGATATCACCTCGCTGCTGGGTGGGCGCGTCATCATGGAGGTTCTGGCTACGCTGTTCGAAGCGGGCAAACTCGGTCACGCTCCGTGAGATACTATATGCTATACTAAAGTCTGTCGCAAACATAATTTGATGGAGGGTGTTAGCATGCCCGTCTCAGTAACCAATTCCAGGCTGATCTACGATGCGCTGAAAGCGTGTGATATCAAGATTATATCGGCCCTCCCCGAAACCTGGCTCGTCCACCTGATCCGCATGGCGGACGAAGACCCCGGCATGACGCTTGTACGCCTGGCCAAAGAGGAAGAAGGCGTCGGTATTTCAGCGGGTGCGCACCTGGCAGGCGTCAATTCAGCGATGCTGATGCAAAATCATGGTTTCCTGGCGTCAATCAATGGCATTGTCTCGCTGGCACTGCTCTACAGGATACCACTGCTGCTACTTATCAGTTACCGGGGATATTGGGGCGAAAAAGATCCCTGGCAGACGCAGGGTGGCCTCGTCACCGAGCCAGTCCTGCGTGCATTGAATATTCCAACCTGGCACTTGAACAATCCCAACGATATCTACCGCCGCCTCAAAGACGCACAAACACTGGCTCACGCATCTTTGCACCCGGTAGCTGTCTTGCTGTCACGCGATTTGATGTGGGAGGAGTGAGCATGATACGTGCAGACGCTTTACAGGCGATCTATCCCGAACTGGAAAATCGCATCGTTGTCACCATCATGGGCGCGGTTGCGGCCGAGCTATATATGCTCGGACATCGTCCCAACTTCTTTTATCTCGAACACGCGATGGGCCTCGCGTCATCGATGGGTCTGGGAATCGCTCTATCGATGCCGGAGCACAAAGTAATCGTCGTCGATGGCGATGGCTCGCTGCTCATGAACCTGGGCACATTAAGCACGATGGCTCGCTACAAGCCTGGTAACCTGCTGCACATCGTCTTCGATAACGAGAGCCTGCTCTCCGTTGGCGGCTTCCCCACAGCGACATCCACCGGCACCGACCTTGCAGGCATCGCCAGAGCGTCGGGAGTGCCCCGTGTGACAGAAGCCAATACGCTCGAAAGTCTCAAGGAAAGCGTGACGGAGGCGCTGAAGAGCAACAAGTTGACAACGATTGTCTCAAAAGTCGAGGCAATCGGACCAAAGACATTTCACATGGATTTGCCGCTACTCGAGAACCGCTTCCAGTTCTGGCGTTGCCTGGAAGCGATGCGAAAGCAGTCCAGGGCCTAGATTACGAAACTGAAAGGAATAGAAAAAGATGGCGAATATTTTGTCGCAATTGCTGGAGGAACTCAACTCCGGCCGTTTGAAAATCGTTGATCTGACCACGCCGCTGGGGCCAGATACACCCGTGATCGACCTGCCACCCATATTTGCACCATCGCCGGGTTTGACGATCGCCGAGATTTCGCACTATGACAGCCGTGGTCCTGCCTGGTACTGGAATGTGATCAGCCTGGGTGAGCATACCGGTACCCACTTCGATGCTCCGATTCACTGGGTCACCGGCAAAGACCTACCCAATAATGCAACGGATACTATCCCGCCAGGCAAGTTCATTGGCCCGGCCTGTGTGATCGATGTAACTGCTGACGTGGCACAGTCCCCCGATTTCTTGCTGACCATTGAACGTGTTGAGCAATGGGAAAGCGAATATGGCCACCTTCCGCCAGGTGCATGGCTGCTGGTACGTACTGGCTGGAGTAAGCGTAAAGGCCGCGAGGCGTTTTTGAATGTCCAGGCGGACGGATCGCATTCGCCGGGTTTTCACCCAACATGTTCGGCATTCCTGGCGAAAGAGCGCGCTATTTTAGGCGTCGGAGTGGAAACCGTCGGTACCGATGCAGGCCAGGCCGGAGGCTTCGACCCGCCATTTCCAAGCCACACATACATGCACGGCGCGGGCAAATTTGGCATTACCAGCCTGGTGAACCTGGAATTGCTGCCACCGACCGGTGCAATTGTGATTGCCGCGCCGCTCAAGATCGTCAACGGCTCCGGCAGCCCACTACGCGTGATTGCGATCACGCCGTAGCATCGCTTGCAGTGCCAGGGCTTTCCAATCATTGTATCAGCCTTTTTTCATAGCTGGTACAAGCGATACAATTGACACAAGCGATACAAGCGATACAAGCGATACAAAAGTGGGAATGAGCGTGTTGAGCGAGTCCTCCTTGACCTCCCTTGCAAGTAGCATCAAAATATGTTAGTGAGAGAGTCGGCCTTTCCCAAAATGAAACTATAGGAGAGCTCCTTATGCCAACCTTAGAACTTGAGACTATGCGCTGCGAAATTGATAGACACCTGGCACGGCTGCGCCTCAACCGCCCAGAGGCGCTCAACGCGGCCAACTGGGCCTGGGTACGGGACCTTGTTACCGCTACTGAATACCTGGCCCAGAGCGCCGAGATACGCGTGGTGGTTGTTAGTGGCGAGGGGCGCGCATTTTGCAGCGGTCTCGATACGAAGGAACTGGCCCAGGGTAATCTTACTCCTGAGTGGTTTGCCACCTGGGAGCGCGGCGTTATAGGGTTGGCAAGCCTGGATGCCATCACCATTGCCGCTATTCATGGTTACTGTCTCGGTGGTGGACTACAGGTTGCGCTGGCTTGCGACCTGCGTATTGCCACCACCGATGCCATACTTAGCATTCCCGCCGTCAGAGAAGGACTCGTTGCAGCCCTGGGTCCGATGCGTCTTGCCAGAATCATTGGGGCTGGCCCTGCCAAGCAGCTCTGTTTCTTCGGCCATCGATTTACGGGTGAAGAAGGCGTAGCGCTGCGAATTATAAACGAGGCCTGTGCACCCGATCGGCTCGAGGAGCGTGCCCTGGCAATGGCCGCAGAACTCCTGGCTATTCCCTTTACAGCGCTAAAATATACCAAACGCCAGATCGATCGTGCCTTTGAACAGGATGCCCCAACGCTCCTGGCCGAGTTTATCGATGCCGTAGAGGATTGCCTGCGTTCGCCCGAGCACCAGGCGGTGATGGCGGCCTATCTAGAAGAACTGGCACAACGCGGTAAAGCAAAAGATACATAGAAGCGAGGGACAACCCCGCACCCCGATTATGCAACCGCCCTGTTGAAAAAGAAGCCAGCAAACTGTACTTCCCTTACATTATGTGCTACAATTTACTTAGAGCATCGAAATAATTGATGATCGAAGGGATAGAGCGATGACAACTGAAAAGTTGGCCGAAGACCTCCTCACTCTGTGGCGTATACTGCGCAGCCTCTCGCATCCTGTGCGCCGGGCAGAGATGACACCAGAGCAATACTGGCTGCTGCGCATTCTAAATCGTGCAGGTTCACTCAGTATAGGCGAGCTAGCAACTGAGCTTGGAATCACAACAAGTTCAGCAACGGTAGCTTGCAAGCGGCTGGAGAAAATCGGACTGCTCACACGTGAACGCCAGGCAGAAGACGAGCGCGTTGTACAAGTAGCATTGACGGAGCAGGGACTCGCACAGATCGATGCGTGGCGGCAGCGGAAGCGCGAGTCTCTTACCGGCTGGTTGGGCGTGCTCGACCAGCACGAACAACAAGAGTTGCAAAGATTGATTGAGCGCGTATTAGAAGCAGCAGGCGCGCGAAGATCTGAGGAAGAAAGAAACGATGACAGCAATCGTTGAAGTACGCAATCTAGTCAAGCGTTTTGGTGAACATACCGCTGTCAACGGTGTCAGCTTTGACATAGAAAGAGGTGAAGTCTTTGGCTTGCTTGGACCAAACGGCGCAGGCAAGACGACGACCATCAAAATGCTGATTACCCTACTGCCTCCCACATCGGGCAGTGCACGTGTGGCGGGATTCGATATCGTCCACCAAAAAGCTGATGTGCGCCGCAGTATTGGCTATGTACCGCAGGCTCTCTCGGCTGACGGCACGCTGACAGGCTACGAGAACCTGCTGCTCTTTGCCAAGCTGTACGATATCCCTCACAAGCTGCAGGCGTCACGTGTGCGAGATGCGCTTGCCTTTGTTGGTCTCACCGAGGCGAGCGACCAGCTAGTGCAACACTATTCTGGTGGCATGATCCGGCGATTGGAAGTCGCGCAGTCCCTGTTGCACCAACCACGCGTGCTCTTCCTCGATGAGCCGACGGTGGGGCTAGACCCTGTAGCGCGACAGGCCATCTGGAATCATCTGCTGGAACTGCGTAGTGAGACAGACACGACCATTTTCTTGACGACCCATTCAATGGAAGAAGCCGATAGCCTATGCAGCCGCGTAGGTATCATGCATAGAGGAAACATTGTTGCACTCGACACGCCTGATAATCTCAAGGCTACAGTTGGAGGTGCGAACACAACGCTCAACGATGTATTCGTCCATTATGCAGGCGATGCCCTGGAATCTGGAGGAAGTTTCCGTGAAACTGCAAGAACCCGCCGCACAGCACAGCGACTTGGATAAGGCAATAGCATTAACACAACCGCGCCAGGCCTCTCCACTTGCCAATTTGGGCAACTTTTTCAAAAAGATGTTTACTATTGCCGAGTGGGAGGTGCGCAAGCTCCGCCACGACCCAACTGATATGCTCACGCGCACCGTGCAGCCAGCCCTATGGCTGCTGATATTCGGGGAAGTATTTACACGCCTCCGAGCCATCCCTACAGGTCAAATACGCTACCTCGATTTTCTTGCACCGGGTATCCTGGCACAGAGTGTATTGTTCATTGCGATTTTCTACGGCATTGCCATTATCTGGGAGCGTGATCTGGGCGTCATACACAAGTTCTTAGTCAGTCCTACTCCCCGCCTGGCCCTGGTACTGGGGAAGGCGCTCTCAGCTGGTGTACGTGCACTTCCGCAAGCGATCATCATCTATGTGCTGGCCATTGTGCTAGGGGTGCGGATGAACTTGAACCCGCTCGCGCTGCTGGGAGTCGTAGTCCTCGTGGTGCTGGGAGCAGCCTGCTTCTCCACATTTTCAATGATTATTGCATGCTTACTGAAGACGCGTGATCGCGTGATGGGTATCGGTCAGATATTGACCATGCCGCTATTCTTCGCCAGCAATGCAATCTATCCAATCACCATCATGCCCGGTTGGCTGCAAGTGATCGCTCATGTCAATCCGCTCACGTATCTAGTGGATGGGTTACGTGCGTTGATGCTGGCTGGTAACACGGATATGTCGGGGCTGGGAACCGATTTCGTTGTCCTGCTCGCAGTCACGCTTGTACTGGCCGTTCTCTGTGCCAGGCTCTACCCACGCATCGTCGAATAACGCTGAGTGCCCTGTTCTCCTCCCTAAGTGCACCTATTCGGGTGCTTTATTCATGGCGCCTACGTCGTCCACGGAGAAGGTGACAATAGCGGTCCCTGGAATCCCCATTGTGCGTACGTGGTATGTTATAGTAACTGGTACTATGCGACCGCAAAGAAGAAAACGAGTTGAGCGAGAAACAGGCACGATTACACACCCTTGAAAATCAAATCAAACGACTACAAAGACGCATTGACAGCTTAGACCGGCGCAGCAATCGTATCGGGTGGATACGTGTTGCCATCTTTTTTGCCGGGGCGCTGCTGAGCATCCTGGCTTATTTTCTGGAGGGCTGGTGGCTCTTTCTCACCGGCGTAGCGATCACACTGACCATCTTTGGCATCGTCGCACATTTTCATAGCCGTATCGATAGGAGCATTACGCGGCACAAAATCTGGATGCAGATCAAAGCATCCCAGGTAGCACGTATTAAACTCGACTGGGATAACATTCCAGCAGTACGATCGACAGAGCCACAGGGGGATCACCCCTTTGAGGTCGACCTCGACCTCACGGGCAGGCGGTCACTGCATCAACTTGTCAATACGGCCACTTCATCAGAGGGCAGCCAGCGATTACAGGATTGGTTTTTGCACACGCTCCCCGACTCACAGGTTATCCGCAAAAGACAGATGCTCATTCAGGAGTTAGCTCCTCTAACGATTTTTCGCGACAAGCTCCTCATGAAATCTATGCTTGCATCAAAAAACGCTACCGAGTCGTGGGAGGGGAAAAAGCTGTTGAACTGGCTGGATGAACATGCCACATCCCGATCACTGCTCCCGCTATTATTCGTATCATTGTCTTTATCGCTACTCACCATCTGCCTTTTGGTGCTGAACCTGTTCGCACTCATTCCTCAATACTGGGTGATTTCGCTGCTGCTGACAATACTCTTCCTTTTCGTGACGAAAGATCAGAGGGGCGAGCTTTTCGAGGATGCCTACCATTTGAGAGATGCCTTCGCACAGCTCAGCCTGATTTTTGAATACCTGGAAACGTACCGCTATGCCAAGGACTCGAGCCTGAGAAGTTTGTGCGAACCTTTCTTCCTGGATCGCGACCAACGCCCCTCGACGCTCTTGAAAAAGATCGCGCGTATTGCTTCGGCAGCGACACTGCAAAAGAATCTACTGCTATGGGTGATCATAAACCTGCTGGTGCCGTGGGATTTCTACTTTGCGCACCGCTTTAACCTGTACAAATCCCAGGTAACGGCACATTTACCTGTATGGCTGGATGTGTGGTTCGAGCTTGAGGCGCTTAACTCGCTGGCAACTTTTGCTTACCTGAACCCTGGTTATGCGCTGCCCGAAGTTGCCCCTTGCGCAGATCAAGAGAATAACTTTCGAGCCTGCGGCCTGGGACATCCTCTCATCCCAGAAGAACACAAAGTTGTCAATGACTTCGCCATCCACAAACTGGGTGAAATCGATATTATTACCGGTTCCAATATGTCGGGGAAAAGCACATTTCTGAGAACCATAGGCATAAACTTGTGCCTGGCTTATGCAGGCGGCCCAGTCAATGCGAGTACATTCCAGGTATCCCTTTTCAGAATGTTTACCTGCATAAAAATTAGCGATTCTGTAACGGAGGGCTATTCCTACTTCTACGCCGAGGTCAGGCGTCTGAAAGCACTGCTGGATGAACTGGAATCGGGCGACAGCCATCTACCGCTTTTCTTCCTCATTGATGAGATTTTTAAGGGTACGAATAACCGCGAGCGGCGTATTGGCAGTGAATCATATATTTCGGCTCTGGCCGGGAGAAACTGCCTTGGCGTGATTTCGACGCACGACCTGGAGCTGGTTAAGTTGGACGCGAAACTGCCCGAGATCAGGAATTATCATTTCAAGGAAGATGTTATTGATGGAGAGATGGTGTTCGATTACATATTGCGGGAAGGGCCAAGCCCGACGACGAATGCGCTGAAGATCATGCAAATGGAGGGGTTGCCTGTCAATATGAATGCCTGGGAAGGTGAGTAGCAATGGCTGCCGCTGTTTACCCGCACGTGTAATTTTCGGATTGCGAAAGCGCTCGTTTTCGTCTAGAATAGCACTTACACAGAGTCTGTGAACTTCCAAACAAATGAGGTGAAACGAATGGACGACAAAGAAATCCTGCATCACATTACGGAGCTTGTGAACGAGGAACACGAACTTATGAATCTGGCAGAAGGAACCGGGCTAGATGATGAACAGCAAACCCGCGTCAAGGCACTCGAGATTAGCCTGGATCAGTGCTGGGACCTGCTGCGCCAGCGCCGTGCCCGCCGGCATGCAGGCCTCAACCCGGACGAAGCCAAAGTACGCGATGAGGTCATTGTCGAGCACTTCCAGCAGTAATCAATATGAGGGGAAGCCGCTGTGCAGTTATAAGCTTAACTGCACAGCGGCTTCCCCCTAACCCTTGTAGGTCAAGATGCGGCCCCACAGGCTCTTGGTTCCCCAGATGCCTGAGCGCAGGCACTCGAGCTGGACAATCTGGCTGTGGTCTACGAAAAGGTTGACCTCTGCGCCATAGTTCTTGATATACCAGGCAAAGACCTCGGGGTCGGCGGCTTCAAACATCACCTTCTCCAGGCCCAGAGCGCCAATGATCTTCGCCACGGCGTCGGTGCGCCAGGTCTTCACATTCTCGGTGATCCCCTCGGATTCGATCATAATCATGTAAGCTCCTGCTTCCAGGAAGCGCTTGGCGTGGCTGATAGCCCACTCTACGTCGCGGGTGCCCTCGGCTTCCAGTTCCTCTGCACTGGTGGCCCCTCCTGCGCCGAACTGGATACCGACCTCTGGCTTGGCTTTGAGACCCGTCTTTTGCACCTTCTCCACTAAACGCAGCCAGTCATCGACAGGGATCGTAATGAACCCGCTCGAGATTTCGAGAATGTCAAATCCCACATCCCGGCACTCTTCGATGTAGCGATGCACTGCCTCTGACCCCTGGGTGAGAACGTGCTCAATAAAACCTCCTGTGGAGACCAGCACGTCGTAGCGATGGGCAAGTTCGATGATCTCTTTGAGCGCTTTCCTGGGCATGAGTGTGAACGAGCCTCCAGCGAACTTCAGTGAGTCGACGTACACACCCATCGTTTCCAGGACATCTTCTAAGTAGCGCTTACCTATCGGGGTATAGTAGGGGCCACGGATCTCGGTGATACCCTGAGTGCGCGGCTTGCCCTCGCGCTGATTTGTGCGCAGGTAGGTAAATCCTCGTTCGTTCTCATTCTCACTCATATCAATCTCTCTTTCTCACCCTGGTTAAAAGATCGGTCAACTGTTGCACTTCGATGATCTCCAGGTGTGCAACTGCCTCTACAATAGCGTGACGCAGCTCATCATCAGAGTAGGGAGCTGCAAGGTTTGCAAACTTCGCCTCTGCCTTTTCCCAGGACATAGGCCTGGTGTAAAATCCCTCGTAGTCTCGCTTCTCGATGCTGAGCGTCTGACCATTCCTGAGGAAGATCTGTATGCGACAGGGCATCTCAGCAGGGAAGAGCTTGCTCATAGCATCGTCGGGTCGAACATTGACTTTGCGGAGTAAGATCTGTACATCTTCACGTACAATCCGTTCCGGCGCATACTGCGCTGGGGCCACCTCTCCATCCAGGAGGGCCACTGCTACCATATAGGGTAAGCTGTGGTCAGCCTCTTCCTTGGTGCGTACCAGGTGCTTGTCTCCCTCCTCGCCACCACCAATGATGTGATAGGACACGTCAAAGATCTCAATCTCGATACGCTCGATCTCCTTCGCTTGCAATTGATGGGATGCTCTTAGTTCAAGGATGCCTTCCAGAGCGGACTGGGAGTGGAATTCGGCGTTGTACTTCTTGACGCTGGTACGCGTGACCGCATCCAGATTCTCCTGCTGCCAGTCAATTTCGAAACGACCGGCGATGCTCTCCATGAAGCCTTTGTTTCCCTCGAAGACCTCGAGCGGACCGGTAATCCCATGCATGGCAAGAAAGGCCGCGTGGGTGGCGCCGAAAGCTGTGTTGGGATAGGCCAGGCCTTTCCAATTGGAGAGCCTGCCGGTACGAGTGACGCGCAGGGCGTTGAACGCAGTGCCACTAATCGCAATAGCGTTTGCTGTTTGATGCTGGTCGAGCTTCAGCGCTTTGGCGACTCCGGCGGCTACGGCGTATGCTCCCTGCGTGGTGTGATCAAAACCTCTGGCTCGCACCGGAGCAACGTCAGAGAGACGGCATTGGACTTGATAGGCCACTGCCAATGCAGTGAGGAAATCCTTGCCACTGCCCCTGGCATACTCGCTTGCGGCGAGCGCTGCCCCTAGATTATCACTGGGATGGCAGGTCTCTCCTTTAGCAAGGTAGCTGTCGTTGTAGTCCAGGTAGCGAACCAGGGCGGAGTTATAGAGCGCCGCCCGGTCAGGAGCAGTCTTACCTCCGCCAATCAAAGTCACGAGAGGGTTTCCACCAAAGTCCTCGAGTTGTGCCTGGAGCATCTTAATTGGCGGGCCATCGAGCGCCCCTATGGCACAACCCAAAGCGTCCAGCACGCGGATTTTGAGTTCCTGGCTAGCTCCGTTTGAGAGATTTTCATATGTGGCCCGCACTACGAAGTCTGAAAGCTGTTCAACCTGGGTCATTTCTCTGTTGCCTCCCACTCGATCAATGTCTTTCCAATCAGGTTTGTCGCAGTTGTCGCGCTTTGTTATCTGCCGCATCAAAGGGAGTAGTTTTTATCGCTGGATTCTCCTTACAAAAGCATTATATCGCTACGGCCTTCAGCACTGCCACTATTGACGGGTGCCCGCTCTTCCCTATCGATAATGTCTGGAACCGCGATATTTCTACTCTTTCCGTGGATCGCAACTCTGCGAATTTCATTGCCAATTCTGGGCAGTAGCCTGCATAATCGGTATCAATTTGTTGAAGTAGTGGCTGTAAATTTGGAGAACCATCCAGAGAAAGCGTTCCAGGTATACAAACGACGGCAGGAGGCGTAGTAGAGATGGGTATAACTGTACTGGTTGCTACCGGTGTAGTTGACCTGATAATGGCGGCTTGCTCCTGGCAGATGGCACAGAACCGATGGATGGTATCAAAACATCTGTAGCAGTTGCACTAGCCTTAGGTCCTGTCGAAGTAGTTCCTCCGCCACGTCTTATTCCCACAATGCCTCCCAGGCCATCGCCATGAAACGGTAGACCAGAAAAATCTTGAAGGTGTAATGGCAAGGATGAGAAGAAAAACAGGGTACCCACCAATCCCAATAAAATCAAGACGATGGTGAGCAAAGAGAGGGCTCGACTCCAGGTAAAGGGCGTGCGCCGGGCGCGCACCTCTATACGTTTTTGAGGTTCAACGGAAACGACCGGCGGAATATCTGAGGCGACTGCAGCCAGCAGTGCCTCGGCCAGGGCATTCGCATTTGGGAAACGTGCAGCGGGGTTTTTAGCAAGCGCTACTCGCACAACCAGTTCTACAGACTCGGGCAAATCGGGCTTCCATTCACGCAATGAGGGAATAGGATCATTCGTATGCTTCATGGCAATCTCGCCCCCACTCTCACCATCATAGGGGAGATGCCCGGCCAGTAAACGGTAGAGGAGTACTCCCACGGCATAAATATCACTGGCAGGCGAGAACATGCCGAGGATCTGCTCCGGGGCTATATAGGCAGTATTCCCCTCTTCAATTTGTGCCACCACCGGCTCGTCGTCCTGGTAAATGTGCTTCATACTGAAGTTGGTGAGGAGCACATGCTCATTACTCTGTACCAGGACGCTTGATGGCTGGATATTCCCATGTACAATCTGCCGTTCATGTACATATTGCAGGGCTGTGCATATTTGCGTAATATAGCGCACTACCAGGGGTATTGGTAAAGGAGTGAGACATTCCTGTCTCTCCGCCTCCTGTAAAATCTGCTCCAGGGTCTCTACTTGCGCGAACTCCGTCACGCAAAAGAGCAAGTCATCGCCTGCACCAAACTCGAGTAAAGGTTGAACATGCTCGTGATGGCAACGCCATACTTTCTCTACCTCCGAGGCAAAGTGCTCCTGGAACCCGGTGGGATCAGGAAATGATGGTCGAAATATGCGCAACTCCACGTCAAACCCACCGCGTGTCGTGTGACGGGCTCGATACGTTTCCACCATCCCTTCACGCCCCAGGCACTCTAGCAAAAAATAATTGCCTACCATCACCCCAGCGAGTTCCGCCATGATTCCCTCTCTTTTCAGTTTATACGGTAGGGCCACATAAACGACTCCTCTCAGCCGCTTGCAACATATTCTTCAGCGGCATAGTACCATTGCTTGTCAGATCACTCGCTCCTGCAACTGTAAAACAGGAGCTGACAGCTGCGACAGATGGTCCGGTACTGCCACCACGACTATTGGATGGGCCAGGAAAGAAGAATGAAGAGAGGAGCGCACCAATCAGGCCTATCAAGAGCAAAATTACAACCAGTATGGGCAGCAGCCTTTTCAGCCGCGAATCTGTAGTTTGCTTCCTTTTTTTCTTCTCTTCCTCTGAAGAAGACAATACGAGCGGAGGAGGCTCATTAGGAGGTACTTCAGGGGCCATTGGCTTGCTACGCAGATAATCGACGGCAGTCAATGGCACAGAACCTGCATGCTCGTTCCCGATGGGAGACCATTCGACAGGACCTGCTGACCAGAACATATGCGTTCCCACATCATCAGCCTTTTGCCCCTTCAGGAACTTTGACTTGCGAATCTCGGTTACATCCGAACCTGTGCTATCTTTGGCAGGAGGCGGTTGCTGAGAAGGTGGGCCAACGATCGGAGATGGATTCGATGGCTCCGCACGAACGGGCGGGGAAGATGAAACAACATGGGCAGGTAACGGGGTCTGTGGACCCTCAGTTGCCACGGTAGACTGGCTGGGTGTGAGTTGGCGCGTCACCGGTGAAACAGACTTAGCAACCGGGGAAGCGAAAGGGGCTACAGCTACAGCCGCCGCCAGCGCATTGCCAAATTCTTCTGCTGAGGCAAAGCGGTCGTCTGAGCGTTTCTGTAAAGCCATGTGCACCACACCATCCACCGCATCCGAGATGTTTGGGTCCAGCGAACGAGCCGAGGGAGCCTGTTGACGTACATGCCTGAGCAATACTTCAACGGGAGTTTGTCCGGTAAAGGGAGGTTGTCCGGTGAGAATACGGAAAAGGAGTACACCAAGTGAGTAAATATCGCTGGAGCGCCTCAAAACCCCCAGCGACTGCTCTGGCGCAGCATACTCCGCTGACCCCCAACCAATCCTCGTAAGCGATTGCTGGCTATCGTCATAACCGCGAGCTATGCCAAAATCAGAAAGCAGCATCCGACCATCTGCCGTAACAAAGATATTGGTCGGTTTAATGTTGCCGTGAATCACATCACGCCCATGCGCATACTGAACAGCGCTGCACAGCTGTTGCATGATAGGCAAGGCCTGCATTGCAGAGAACTTCCCACCCACACGTCTCAAGAGATCCTCAAGCGTTCCGGTTGTCACAAATGCTGTAACCGCGTAGAGGAGATCCTCGCCTTCACCAAATTCAAGGAACGGCAGAATATTCGGATGCTCAAATTGACCTATTTTTTCTGCCTCGGCCATAAAATATTCACGGAAGGACTCGCGCCGGGCATAGCCTGGGCGGAATATTTTGACCGCTACCTCATAGTTTTCTTCTCCAACCTGGCGAGCGCGGTATACATCTGCCACACCTCCTCTACTGATACATTGCAGGAGGAGATAATCGCTGAGCATTGCGCCCTCAAGAAGATCAGACATTCGACACCCCACAATCATACATCTCAGTTCGCAGCAGGATAGAGGCCCTGCACCCTCATAGCGCCATCATGCAGTACACCACAGTAAGCCCCAGAAATCCCAATCATAGGCGATACATCGAACTAAACGAGGTGTGAATGCGTTTTAGGAGACATAACGGTGCGAGAGAACCATCAGTCTGTGAAAGGCCCCCTGGACGGGCAACTAAAAGTACTATGCATCTTCGCCATAACCGCACACATCAAAGCCTAAACGCCAGAATCAACACGATGGTCAAAATGTGCAAGAGTTGATCGACCCAAATCGGTTCAATTACCTTATAGCGCGCTTTAAGGGGATCAACCACGAAGTGAGTACCGAACAAGATAGCAGTAGCAAGTATTGATGAATGTGCAAAGAGGATAAATACCGCTGTATAGGTCGCACAATGATAAAAGTTGACTTCCCAACTTTTACCTTTCTCGACACTCATCCAGGTGCTTTGAAAGGCGAAATCCCCCACGAAATGGCAAGCCAACCAGATAAGCAAGGTGGAAATGGAGATATCAAACAACATTGGCATTCTCCCTGACTACGGTACTCTTTTATCGAGTATAGATCAGGAGTGAGGGAGCAGCAATGAGGTATATCGCCTTAGATATGTGAGGCACAACACAATTTAGCTAATCTGCCGCTGGTCATGGTTTTCTGCACTCGTGTCATGCTTTTGCAGCAAGCTCCCCCGCCACGGCGTTCCCGTTAATACGCGCAGCACAAGCAGAGATGTAACCAGCATCCAGAAACAGAATGCCAGATCCTGCACCAGGAAGGAGCTATCAACCTGCCCCTGGATCAGTGCCGCGAGCATTGCAGCTCCTACACCAAGAGTCATCCAGCGTAGATATGGATCACTTTCAGATTTCGTTCTACTCAGGGAGATGAGGATACGTGCAAAGAGCCAGAAGAAAAGCACCAGGACGGCAATAAATGCCAGTAAGCCAAAGATACCCATGCTTACCCACACGTGGAGAAAGATGTTATGGGGATGTGACAGATCCGGCTCGTATTGCAAGCCTGTCAAAACATGGGTGACCGGGTCTCGTGCAATCAGGTAGTAATGATGAACCATGGCAGGATCGACACAGACAGTATTACTGCTGTAATAGCACAGCCAGTTCTCCATGCCGACGCCAAACCAGGGGTGATCGCCAATCATCCTCAACGCACTCTGCCAGAGGTACAGGCGCTTCGTCAGAGTGCCCACGCCAATGCTACTTATATGATGCTCCAAAAGAAATGCACTGATAGGATCACGGAAGATCAGGAGAACTGCGCCCAGCGCAATGACAAACACCAATGCACTCACGAGCGCTGCCTTGCGGGTACGCAAAGAAAGAGCGACGATAAAGAGTGCTGCAACCGAGATAGCCACCCAGGCACCAAGCGATTGGCTCAAATAGAGTACCAGTAGTAGAGGTATGCATAGTGCTAGAGCAAAGATGCGCAACCACTGTGTTTTAAAGACTGAACGCGTCTTTACCAGCATCAATGCAAAGCCAAGCGGCAAAACATAGTCAAAGAACAGCCCTATGCTGTTGGCGCTCCCATACATGGCGTGCACGCGCCGTACACCATCCGACTCCAGTACAAGCTGTTTCTTGAAAAAGAAATACTGGGCCATACCTAGCAGTGACACGATTAGCGCCGAAGCTAGCAATGCTGCCAGCAGGCGAGCAACATCCTGGCGAGTACGCAGGCAGAAGATTGCTAATAGCAGATAGAGAATCGGGTCGAACACCTCTTCACGAAAAGCGCGCAGGGCAACATGGTGCGCGTATGCAAACAAGACTGAGATTGCCGCCGCCAGCAGAAAAATAATGATAGGCAGAGCAAATGGCCCCAGGCGATCTCGCAGTTCGCGCCACGACAGGCGATAAGACCATTTACCTCGCCGGAGCAGAAATTGCGCCAGGGCTACCAGAACGCAAATCGCCAGGGCAATCTCGGCAATGCTGAAGGAGTAGTGGCTGATTACCGTCTTTTGTTGCAGGTAGTAGGGAAGCGCCAGGGGCAGGAGCGCTACAGCAAAGGACAGGCGATACCAGCCCAGCAGGGCAAAGATCAACAGAAAGGGTAAGGAGAGCAGCGGATTAAGGTGGAAAAGCCGGCCTGTGCCAAGGTTTTCGTTACCAACTATATAGTACAAGGCCATCGACAGGATAAGCCCGGCCTCAACCAGACGGTCATGCCAGAACGGTGAAAGTTTCCTGGATAGCCGGGTGTTAGTCGTCGGCGGACTAAAGGAAGCATTTGAAACGCTTTCAAGGGGGTCCGCTGGTTTCTCTATGTTATGTATGGGATCATCAGGTAGTGGCCGCAAGAGATCCTGGCTGCTCATCTGCTCAACTTCGCAATCCTACATAAAGATGCATGAAGATATAGATCTGCTAACGAAGCAACATAATACAAAGTTACAGAAAATAGGCAAGACAGCTTTAAACTTTCAAGCAGGGTATGAATAGCCGCGCTCTAAAGCTTGCTCACATCTCATATGGAGCTATGCCAGAGGTATGGGTAAGTAGTAGGCGCTGTTCAATGCATCTCGGAAAACCTCGAATGGCATGGCATCTTACTATCAATTCTTACTGAGTAAGACGAACAGTGTGCGCTGGCTGTAACGCTGTCAAGCGCTGAAAGAACTCTTAGGCCACAATGCTAACGGCCGCTGTCTCTCAGGAATTACTTGGGGCGCCAGTCGACCCGTCAGTGCTGACCGCCGGCTGCGTGATGGCGCTGGGTGATGCGGTGGCCCCCGCTACTAATTGTACTGTAGTGATGGGTGACCCGGCGGTGCCTGCGCTTGTTTGCGGTAGAACGCCGGATGAGCGGAATGAGATAAATTTGTTTAGTACATCGAACCAGAACGGCGCACCCAGAGACACAGCAAATGTCGTTGCCAGCAACCCGACGATTTTTAATACCCAGCCCCAAAAATCTGCTGGTAAAGTTGAGGTAGACCAGCCTATTACGGGTTGAATTTGCTCGAAAACTCTCTGTAGCCCGGCAAAGCCTGCATTAGGCTGGGTAGCGGCGGCTCCCTGCGCCGCGGAAACAATGGAAGCCCGTATGACTGTATTGCTTGAGAGGCTGGCGATAAAGGAAATGGTGTCGATATTCAACCCTACAGTGATAACGAGTCCCAGGGCAAAGATGATCAACTGCACTTCCCGTTTGTACCATCCGGAAACACGATCCATCGTGCTGTTGTACCACTTTTCTATGTTGGCCAGCTCTTTTGCAGCATCGTTATTGGCATTTTTGATGACCAATTCAAGGGCTTTTGGAATGGGGATACTCGCTGTATTGGGGTCTTTTTTGTAAGCTTGAACAACATCCGTACTCATTAACGCGACCGCGAAGATGTCCGCAGGGATGTAGGAAGGTTTACGTGGTTTGCCAGACGCTGCATTCTGAGAAAGTCCCTGGATAAGCGGGTGGTCATAGAGTTGTTTGACCAATCCTGGATCAGCCAGCATATTTTTAATGCCATCCTGAAGGATGTTTGCACGCAAATTAAAGAAACGAGCAATCACCTGCTCGTTAATGGTGGAGCAGAGCAAGCTCAAGAACAAATACACAAAAGCAAGCCCGATACCTACCTCGAGAACGTTGGAGCCGAACATAAGCACCTCCGCTGAATAAAATTGGATGGTTGAACACCCATGTTCCTGATGAAAAGGCCGATTAATAAGATCAGATTCTACTACAGTATATACGTTTTTCCTGCTCAAATTTTATGCATCAGTTTTTTCAGGGCATTTTGTCATTCCAGGTGGTTTTTAGGAGAAAAAAGGAAAAAGTGGGAACATCCGGCTTAGGGGCTGCAAGAGAAACTGGCCTGCTCTTTCACCCTTAAGGATCTAGACCCCCTGATAGCTGGAGGTGGCGTGTGGAAGCATGACTAACTTCCATACGCCACCTCCTCTGGTCTTGCCAGGAATAATTCGATTTAATCAGCGAGTCAATTCTGTCACGAACTGGTGGAAAACGTGCGCATGATGATCGATATCCTCTTGCGTATGCTGGATTGAGACCGTCCACTGATCATCGAAGCCAGGCGGGAACAGAATACCGCGATTTGCCAGGAAGAGCCAGTACGCATACGAAACGCGCATGTCGATTTCCCACCAGGCACGATAGTTACGCGCACGCTCGTAACGGAACATGGCACAACCCTTCGCGCCAATCTGGGCAACATGCATCGGCATGTCAAACTCTTCAATGATGCCTATATAGGACTCCGCAAGCTGGTGCGAGAGTCCGTTTGCATGCGCGTGGGCTTCTGGCGTGAAAATCTGTGTGAGCGTCACCAATCCTGCACGCATCGACATGGGGTTGCCATTGAAGGTGCCAAGGTGCAGGACCTCCTGATGGTTGACGTGGCGCATGATCTCCTCGCGACCACCGAATGCACCAATTGGCATACCACCACCAATAGACTTCGCCAGGCAGATAAGATCGGGATCGACCGGATAGAGTTCGGTGACGCCACCTGGCGCAACAGTCACGCCCGTTTTGACCTCGTCGAAGATCAACAGTACGCCATGCTTGCGTGTGATGTCGCGCAAATTCTGGAGATAACCCTCCCCGGGTAGTATGATGCCAACGTTCATCAGTACTGCTTCGGTGATGACCGCTGCTATCTCACCCTCGTGCTCGGTCAGGATGCGGTCCAGGGCCTCCGCATCGTTATAGGGAGCGATAATCGTATTGTTCTTTACATCGGTAGGAATGCCCTTTGAAGCCGGGACGGTGTTTGGTCGATCTGCAGGACCAGCATCTTCAACCGAGGGTTTGGTACTCATCAGGACGGTGTCGTGATGGCCGTGATATGAACCCTCGATCTTCACAATCTTATCGCGACCAACGTGCGCACGGGCCACGCGGAGCGCATCCATTGTCGCTTCGGTGCCAGAGTTACAGAAACGTACCTGTTCGATAGGTGCGAAACGCCGTCTCATCTCTTCTGCCAGGTAGACAACATCGGGAGAGGGTAATGAGTAGAGACTCCCTTTGCCCAGCTGGTCGCGCAAAGCCTCTACCAGAACCGGGTGAGAGTGACCAATGAGCAGACTGCCGAAGGCGAGATGGAAGTCCGCATACCTGTTGCCATCGATATCCCAAATAGAACTACCTACGGCATGACTGATGAACAAGGGATATGGTGGAACAGCCTGGAACGAACTGGAAACACCCATAGGCAGCGAGGGCTTTGCTCGTTCATGCATCTCGAGTGAACGAGGGGTGCGCTTGCGAAATTCCGTTTCTTCACGTGAGACGATCTCTTCCACAAGCTTGCGGTTAATTGTAATTGGTTCCCGAAGCATACATCTCCTTTCGTGGGATGAGAGGAACATACTAAGCTGAAAATAGTAAGGCATTTAGCATGGCATGCCTGTTACCTACCATTGTAACCTACAACTGCTGAATTTAGCAATTATTAGTGGCAAATCGCGGATATTTATACGAATTTCTGTAATATAGCGGATATTTATACGAATTTCGTAATCAGGCAAGCATGATAGTGGTATGCTGGGATACAATGGTGGTACGTAATGGAAGTAGAGAGACACGATATTTTTGTGCCTCTCACTTACTATGCACGGCTTCGAAGATGCTCCTGGGCGGTTGCTGTAGGCGGAGTAACGGGCTTTGTCATAACAGGTTTGCGCGTTAACCGGGCAAACACACTACCCGCGATAGCCAGGTAGGTCACGTAGACTATCCCCTGCAAAACGGTAGGTGCTTCTGCGTAGCCCAGGAACGTATGCAGGATATCGCCTACGGTGCTGCTTTCGGGAAGTATGTGGGCAGTGTTCCAGAGCGGTGCTGTACCAATGGTCAACCAGCCCAGCCCCTGCATATTCTGGATGGCATCGCCAAGCAGACCGGCAGCGAAGAAGATCAGGAGAATACCCATCACGCGGAAGAAGATGCGAAAGTCGAGCCGGTAGCCGAGACGATAGATCAATACGCATAAGCCTACTGCTGCCAAGAGGCCCAAAGCCGCACCAAGTAAGAGCAACATCGCATTCGTCTTGAAAGCAAAAGCTAATGTAAAGACTGCTGTCTCGACGCCCTCGCGCCCCACCGTGGAAAATGCTAGCAGGCCAAGTGCAAATGCAGAGCCGGCAGCACCTGCTTTGACAGTGATCTCTCGTTTCAATGAACGGCTGTGCTGCTGCATCCAGAAAGTCATCGTCGTCAGCAATACGACGGCCATAAAATAGGTTACTGTCTCGAAAACGGCCTGGAAGGTCGATCCATTATAGTTCCGCACAGTCAGGTAAAGAGCAATGCCGCCGAGCAATGAGCCAACTAGTGCCAGGCCTACACCGGCCCATACAGCGCGGGCCTTGTCCATTTGACCAAGCTGGCGCAGCGCTGCAAAGAGGATGCTCACGATTAAGCTGGCTTCCAACCCCTCGCGCAGGAAAAGAACGAATGTTGCTATCATGTATGGCCTTCTCTAAATTTAAGAATTGTAGGATTTACCGCCGCCACATTTTAATTCCTACCTCACCACTCAGATATTAGCATGCCCTAATATGAAAAGTCAAGATAAAGTATCACAAAAAGGTCAAGATTAGATTAAGATTTGCGCGTCACCCAGATTTTGGAGGCAACTGCCTCACTGATACGCACCTCGCGACCTTCAACTTGCAAGCGGAAATCCTCCTGTTGATTATCAGACTTGTTCCCTACATCCTGAGATAGGACTGTTAGCAGCGTTCCTGGTGTTAACCCTTTCTCATGCAGGTAGAGGATCAGCCCTTCCTCGTCCTCTACCACCTCTGAGATCAGGAGAACGGTGGCCGTCTCGCCATGCGCCAGTGTAGAGAGTCGTATAGCGCCCTGATCTTTGAGGTAGGTACGCGCACTGGGTACCGAGCCGGGAATAGGGTTACCGTGGGGACAGGTTGTCGGATTGTTCAGGCTGGCTATGACGCGCTCCTCGACCGCACCCGATATGAAGTGTTCCAGGCGGCCAGCCTCTTCATGTACCTGGTGCCACTGCATCCCCAGCATATCGGCCAGGAAACGCTCCGTGAGCCGGTGCCTGCGCAGTACTGCTTCAGCCGCCCGATTTCCGGCATCTGTGAGTGTTACCTGGCGCTTATTATCCATCTCAATATACCCGTCTCGCACGAGGCGTTTGAGCATTTCAGTTACAGTTGGCGCTGAGACACCAAATTTTTCCGCTAGCCTGGCGCCAATCACGACCTCATTTTCCGCGCTCATGTTGTAGATTGTTTCCAGGTATTCCTCAACAGTTGCGCTCAGAGATTCTCCGGTTTTCAAGGTTTTGCTCCCCCCGGTATACTATCCCTTGCGGGAGTTGGTTACTTTAATTAAAGGACGAACTACATTCACCTCTACTCGCGCTTGTGCCTATCAAAGGCCCTGGGGTTATTATACTACTCCTACGGCAGCAAGAATAGGGCGCAACTGTGGCGCGTTTGCGCCGTATTTTTTTGTTTTTTGGCTTGCTCGTTGCAGCGCATTACACAAAAATCGATAGAGCATCGAATAGGGCGCAACTGTGGCGCGTTTGCGCCGTATTTTTTTCGGCGCTGCTTGCTTATGCTGTGCAAGCACGTGTTGCTCATAAGTAACGCCTCTCCATTTGCTCACGAAGAGTAATTTCCAACGTTTGTTGATCGAATAGTGCGGCAACAAGCCTCAGCTTATTAGCTGCTACCAGACCTATTCCTTTCTGGCCTGTTCGATACAGTAATACTATGAGCGTTTCCACGTTCTCTGGCGAAACAGCCTCGCTGCTGTTCGTGTCCTCTTCCCCTCCCATGGTCTGCCTCCTTCATATCCAGTCTGCATGCGCATCACCTGCGTGCGCTTCCCCTCCTCATCTATTCTAATGATATTTGATCTGTCCATATACCTCATTCGTTCATACGATGCGCGCTGAACTCTCTCCAGGTAGACTATAAGTGGCACTCAGAGAGATTGAGCGAGAGCCGTCGTACTCTTTCATAAAACGCTCCGCGAAACGATTCAGAAACGCTGTGCGTCCTATACTGCCAGTGTTGGATGATGCAAGATGCGAGACGCGGACCGCAAGAGGGGTGGCTCCGGATGCTTGAATCGAAGCTACTGCCGGCTCAATCTTTTAGAAGACCGCTGCAACAGCAGAGAAACACCCTAACCTAGCTAGAAATTGATACTGTGACTCGGGGGAAGCCCCCATCCGATGTTGAACGTGAGGATAATTGTGGGAGCCGAACTGCTCATGCAGACAAACGCTGCGTAAGGAGCAGACCGAATCTTGATCTAACTCGTAACGTTTTTTGTAACGATCAGAGGACGCTTTACCCGTACAATGACGATTAGAAGAAATTAATGACAATGGTCGGAGCGATTCCAACTGGCCTGTCAATAGCTTTTTATCCAAAAATTCAATACACCGAATAACAACAATGTCTATGAAATGCAATGAAGGGAAAAAACTATGTTACAGAATGCTCAAAACTCATCTCGTAAAAACCAGGACATCCGCATGTTTGCGAAAACGATGTCTGAGCAAGAGGCTCAACGCGCGTACCGGCAGTCTATGCAAGAGCTGGCAGCAAGCTTGCATGGCGAGTTGGTGCTTCCTGATACCCCTGACTATGAGTCAGCGCGAGGAGTCTGGAATGGTGCGGCCGATCCATCCCGCTCTGATTGTGCGCCCCGTCAATGCAGCTGACGTCATCACGGCCATCAACTTTGCACGCGAGCAGGACATAGAGGTGTCCGTGCGCAGTGGGGGTCATAGCCTCGCCGGCCATGGCACCAACGATGGCGGGCTGGTGATCGATCTCTCGCTCATGAAGGCCATCACCGTTGACCCAGAACGGCGCATCGCGCGGATAGAACCAGGCCTCACCTGGGGTGAAGTAGCCAGTACGCTCCAGCACTTTGGCCTGGCTCTCACTTCGGGCGATACGTCTTCAGTGGGCGTCGGTGGCCTGCTTCTTGGCGGCGGAATCGGCTGGATGGTACGCAAACACGGCCTGGCCATCGACCGCCTGCGCGCCGTGGAACTGGTTACCGCCGATGGAGAGATTCTGCGAGCAAGTGCCGACGAAAATGCCGAGCTGTTCTGGGGGCTGCGTGGTGGTGGTGGCAACTTTGGTGTCGCGACCGCCTTCGAGGTAAATCTGCACCCGGCCGGGATGGTGCTAGGAGGCGCGGTCTTCTACGATGCGGCAGAGGCCGAAAGCATCCTGCGAGCCTATGCTCGCTACGCAGCCTCGGCACCGGATGAACTCACCACGATAGCGATGTTCATGGCTGCACCGCCCGCGCCTTTCATTCCGCCGGAGAAGCAGGGCACGGCTGTCGTCGCTCTCCTGGTGTGCTACACGGGGGACCTCGCGGAGGGCGCGCGTGTTGTGGCGCCGCTGCGAACGCTGGGAACGCCCATTGCCGACGTGATCTCACCCATGCCCTATCCTGCTATGTTTGCTATGACCGAGGAGGCTACTGTCCGTGGGTTCCAGCACTCTATGCGCTCGCTGTTCCTGCGAGCGTTAAGCGATGATGTGATACACACCATCGTCGAAGAGGCAGCAGCCATCATGTCCCCTATGACGTTAGTGCAGGTCCGCGTCCTGGGTGGCGCCATGAGCCGGGTGCCAGCGGATGCGACCGCTTTTGCACACCGCGACAAACAGGCCCTGGTGATGGCCACCAGTTTCGCGCCGCCATCAGCCGACGCTGAGCCTGCCCGTGTCCGCACGGAGCAGATCTGGCAGGCGCTGCGACCCTACGCCTCCGGTGTGTACGTGAACTTCCTTGGTGACGAGGGTGAGCAGCGGGTCCATGAGGCCTACCCACCAGCCACCTATGCGCGGCTGGCAGCGCTCAAGAAGCGCTACGACCCGACCAATCTGTTCCGCCTCAACCAGAATATCCTACCAGCACGGACAGGATTGCTTGCCGCGTAGATCTGGCAAAGGGAATACTCTGCAAAAGATCGAAGCAGACATCTTCGTGGTGTGTAACGGATACAAAGGAGAAGATCTCATGTCAACAGAAGGAAACAAGCTACTGAGTCGTCGTTTCTTTGAGGAGGTTCTCAAGAACGGGAACCTGGCTGTCGGCGATGTACTGCGTGCTGCCAGTGAAGAGGCTCTTGAGAGAAAGGTCTTCGGGCTGACACTCGCTCTCGCCACAGAGCCGTCAAAACTGGGACAATTCCGTCAAATGCTTGTACATCTCCAAGAACAAAGAGCAATCCCTGAAGACTTCTCTACCTGGGCAATTGGACAAATTGACGAACGAGTGATGTCGATAGCCCTTGAGTATACCCATGACGCCGAGGTCATGTTGCAACTGCTCTCGTTCAAAGGTGGGACCTTTGACAGTCTCAGGCGTGCGATTGAAGACCTGTATCAGCAAGAGAAGATTTCTCAACGGGTCTATGTCAAAGCGAAAATGTTGCTCAGAGCCAATGAACCGCCGAAGCTAGTGTAGCCATCTCGTCTTGTCGTAGAACTGCGTGCATTGTGCAGGCGATGAGGCGAAAGCAAGGTCGGACAATACCCTTCCATAGTCAGAGCAGAAGACGATCAAGAGGAGGGAGACGTATGAGTAATAGAGCGACAAACCCTATGGCCCTTCGAGACTTCAGGGCCTCTCTGCACGGTGAATTGATCCTCCCGGACGACGATGGCTACGACAGCTCCCGCCGGGTGTGGAATGGGATGATTGACAAATATCCAGCCATGATCATCCGCTGTGCTAACCGTGCCGACGTCGCGCACGCGGTCGAGTTCGGACACCTCCAGCATCTTCCCGTCGCCGTCCGGGGTGGCGGCCACAGCGTCATTGGCAAGTCCGTCTGCGATGGGGGCATGGTCATCGACCTTTCTCAGATGAAGGGCATCCGGGTTGATCCCGTTACATGCACGGCTCGGGCCGAAGCCGGACTCACGCTGGGCGAATTCGTCCGCCAGACACAGCCATTTGGGCTGGTGACCACGACCGGGACCGTTGCCGGTACCGGGCTCTCGGGCCTCACCCTTGGCGGCGGACTGGGTTGGTTCATGGGGAAATACGGTTTGACCATTGATAACCTGCTCTCGGTTGACATCGTTACCGCTGATGGGCAGGTGCTCAGAGCCAGTGCCACCGAGCATCCCGACCTGTTCTGGGGCGTGCGGGGTGGTGGCGGGAACTTCGGCATTGTGACCGCCTTCGAATTCCAACTGCACCCGGTCGGTCCGGTGCTGGCGGGCAAGGTGGCCTACCCGGTGAGCAGAGCGCGGGAGGTGCTGCGCTTCTACCGCGAGTACACCAGCAGCGTTCCTGACGAACTGACGGCCTATGCCTCCCTCCTGACCACGCCAGACGGGTTGCCCGCGATTGCCATCAACCTCTGCTTCTGTGGCTCCCTTGATGCGGGCGAACGCCTCGTCGAGCCGGTCAGGAAGTTTGGTTCCCCACTCGTCGATCTGATCCGCCCGAAGCCGTACCTCAAAGTGGTCACATCGGCCGATGCGGGAGCACCGGACGGACGTAACTACTACGAGAAAGCGAACACGCTGAAGCATCTCAGCGATGGGGCGATTGACACGATTGCTGACTACGGTGCAGCCTGTACCTCACCGTCTTCATTGGTCCAGATTCAGCACATCCATGGTGCTGCCAGCCGTGTGAGTCCGACCGAGACCGCCTTTGCGCTGCGGGAGGAGTCCTATGTCATCAGCATAGTAGCCGCGTGGGATGGCGGCGAAGCAGAGCGGCACATCGCGTGGGCCCGTGCATGTTGGAGGGCGCTCTCGCCCTTTGCGAGCAGTGGCGTCTATGTCAACTTCCTGGGCAACGAGGGAGAAGAGCGGGTGCGGGCAGCGTATGGCGTCAACTACGAACGGTTGGTCGCTCTCAAGAACAAGTATGATCCAACCAACTTCTTCTCGCTCAACCAGAACATCAGGCCAACGGTGAAGGAGCCACGTCCATTGGCCCAAGCTTGGAGCGTCCTCGCAGCATGAATGATGTCAACAGGGTCTCGCGCCAGTGGGTCTGGCATAGAGAGATTGAGCTAGCAGCGCAGGTACGGAGAAATGAGCCAGCAGGAATAGATAAAGCAGCGTGGCAGAGCTGGGGACAAGGGTGAAGTTCAGAACAGAAACATTCGATAAAGTGGGCAAAGCGCATGGAACAGATTCAAGGACCAGGCTGAAGAAGTTTCACGTAAGCAGGAAGAAACAAGAAACCATCCAATTGTTGATCCCCAAATTTTCATTTGCTCAAGCGTATATCAGGGGAACCTTGTAGAGAAGGTTCTTTATGCAAGACTTGTAGTGAATGAAAACATACTTAACTCAGAAATGGCAATCGGCTAAATACTTCATATAGCTGTGTATCGAAAGGATCAG
>Ga0209701_10000173_pt1 | contig 33196 bp, 28 predicted proteins | sample CZO8metaG_4_FD_188356 | JGI IMG/M metagenome (GOLD analysis project Ga0209701, IMG submission 188356) | Vadose zone soil microbial communities from the Eel River Critical Zone Observatory, Northern California, USA - CZOApr15con2H3.8 metaG... | ecosystem: Environmental > Terrestrial > Soil >... | reverse complement strand
AAAATGTCAGGGATGACTTTTTCAGAGTTTAATACTCCCCCCCGCGTGCCCCATAGTCGAATTAATGCAACTGGATGATGGGCCAGCCCTGCGCCCGCGCATAATCGAGTAAGATAGGATCCGGCTGCACCGCGACCGGATGGTCGACGAGATTCAGCAACGGCAGATCATTGTGCGAATCGCTGTAAAACCAACTGCCCTTCAACGTATAGTGGTGTTCGTGTAGCCAGGCCTTCAGGCGCTCCACCTTGCCTGCTTGAAAACAAGGGATGCCGCACACCTTGCCGGTAAAACGTCCATCGACTTCCTCAGGTTCGGTTGCAAGCAAGTTTTCCACGCCAAATTCAGCCGCGATCGGGCGTGTGATAAAGCTGTTTGTGGCGGTGATGATCAACAAGGTATCGCCGGCGCGCCGGTGTTTTTCCACCAGGGCGCGCGCCGCCGGTGTGATCATCGGTAATATTTTGGACTGCATGAATTGGCGGTGCCAGGCATCAAGCTGGGCGCGCTCGTATTGTTTCAGCGGACGGAGGGCAAACGCCAGGAACGCGAAAATGTCCAAGGTACCCACCCGGTATTTTTCATAGTAACGCTGGTTTTCGCGTTCATAGCCTTCCTGTTCAACTGCGTTTCGTTCAATTAAAAATTGTCCCCAGGCGTAGTCGCTATCGCCGCTTAGCAGGGTATTGTCGAGATCGAAAATTGCGAGACTCAAGTCAGCTTTCCGGATAGCATCAGGGAACGGGAATGCGGCATAATTCCTCCGGCTTTAGTAATAAAAAGCCAATACGTTGCCGTCCGCCCCGGTTCATGAAAAAATCGTTGCATTCTAGTGGCTTGGGACAGGCTTGTATATGATCGATAAAGATGGTTACCGGCCTAATGTCGGCATTATTTTGTGCAATCAACACGGCAAAGTCTTTTGGGCCCGGCGCTGCAACCGCGACGGTTGGCAATTCCCGCAAGGAGGCATTAAGCACAACGAAACCGCTGAGCAGGCCTTGTACCGCGAGCTATATGAAGAAATCGGTTTAAAGCCGGGCCAGGTCGAAGTCATTGGACGTACGCGCGACTGGTTACGCTACGAAATCCCCAAACAATATTTGCGCACACCGCAGCAGCATTGTTTCAAGGGCCAAAAGCAGATTTGGTTCTTGTTGCGCCTGGTCGGGCAAGAAACGGACGTTCGCCTGGATGCCAGCGAGGCGCCGGAGTTTGATGAATGGCGCTGGGTGGATTATTGGAGCCCGTTGGAATGCATCGTCGATTTTAAGCGCGAAGTATATTATTCGGCGTTGATGGAATTGGCGCCGCTGATAGCAGGTTGTTGAAAAAGGCCATGGAGGGACTTTTTCAACAACCTGATAGTCAAATTCGAGGGGCTAAATGGGTGAGGCCAAAGCCGGTTTATTATAGAAATAACCTTGCGCCCAATTAATCCCGATCTTTCTTACGACCTCGGCGGTTTCGCCGTTCTCCACACATTCCGCCAACGTCACCAGCCCTAGATCCGCGGCGGTATTCTGTATGCCTTGCACAATTGCACAAACCTTGGGTTCAGCGATGCGCTTGATCAAACTGCCTTCGATTTTTAGAAAAGAGAAGGGTAGGTCGGCTAAATATTGAAATGAAGAGTAACCACTGCCAAAATCGTCCAGCGCCAAGCGCAGGCCAAAATCAATGAGCGGCCGCAGCATCTTATTTGCCGATTTAATATCGCCTAAAAACTCGCGTTCAGTAATTTCGATTACCGGCAGGTTTATCGGCTTGTTTACCGATTCGCTATATTCCTTCATGCACGCCAATAATTCCTGCACTATCTCAGGATGGCGCAAAAGATTGCCGGAGATATTGACAAAATAAGTGAGGGTTGGATCGCCTTGTAAAATCGCCAGGCAATGCGCGATCATCGCCTGATCGATTTTGTAGGTCAATTGCAGCTGGCTTGCTACGCCGATAAATTCTTCCGCGTCGATAATTTTGCCTTCGCGGGTAATGAGACGCGCTAACGCCTCTTCCGCTACGACTTTGCCGGTCTGTAAATCAACGATGGATTGATAAGCGGGAACGATATTGTTTTCCCGGAGAGCGGCGTCCAGCATAGCGCCCATGCCGAAAACCTGCTGCTGTAAGTTGCTGGCGTGAATGACGCGGTTGCGGCCGGATTCTTTTGCCTGATATAGCGCGGCCTCAGCCGCGGCAAGCAGGCGCTGAATTAAGTCGCCGTCATCCGGAAAGCAGGCAACCCCGAAGCTTGCTGTTACCTGAACCAGATGGTATTCCACCGGGATAGTTAAAGTCGCAATCAGGCCGCGCAGTTGTTCCGCAATCGCATCGGTGGCTTGACGGTCGGCGCCGGGCAATAGGCAGAGAAACTGTTGTCCGCCCCAGCGGCCGATCCAATGGCCGTTGGCTAATTTTTTCTTCGCCGCTTCCGCCACCGCCCCAAGCACGATATTCCCGCGTTCGTCGCCGAAATCATAGTTAATGAGCTTAAAGCGATCGATATCAAATAAGATTAAACCGAACCGAGCCTGGTTTTGGGCGCTATAGGCCACGGTGGCTTCCAGAATTTCGTGCAGCGCGGCACGGTTTATTAAGCCGGTCAAATCATCGTGCAAAGAAGGCATAATTTTTTAATTTTTACTTATAGTTCTTATACTTATTTTATAAAGTTAAAATGGTACTGAACTAAGAGTAGCTAATAAAATGGTTTTGCGCCACTTTTTTATTTTTATAACATTTCCCTCCTTACCAGCGTCGCGCTAAAGCTTATATAAACAAACCGGCTGCTAACCGGGCAGCACCATAGGCTGCTAATTCGGAGCGGGCTTTTTTTATTTCCACACCTAAAATCCGTTCCCGGATGCGTTTCCACGCCGGGTTTTGGCTGCCTCCACCGGTCGTGCGGACCTCAGTGAGCGGCGGCGCGCCAAGCTTGGTGAGAAGTTGATAGCCCTGCGCCTCAATGCGGGCAATGCCTTCCAGCATGCCTTGAAGAAATGTCACGCTATCTCCGGGCAAAGGCTCTAAGACCGCGGTCATTTTCGGGTTATTCAGCGGGAAACGTTCGCCCACGCCGGCCAACGGATAATATTCCAGGCCGGTAAAGCTTTCTGGATCCAATAAAGGCGTCATTTCGCGTATCTGCTCAACTTTAAAATATTGCAATAGTACCGCCCCGCCGGAGTTCGAGGCGCCCCCCACCAGCCAATAACGGCCGAGGCGGTGGCTATAAACCCCATGCTCCGGGGAAAATACCGGTTTATCCGACAGGAGTTTAAGCACCAGGGTGGAGCCCAATGCGGTTACCGCCTGGCCGGGGGTGCTGCCGCCGGCGGCTAAAAATGCCGCCACCCCATCCGTGGTTCCGGCCACAACCCGGGTATCAGCCGGTAGGGCAAAGGTTTTGGCGATCTCGGGATTGATCGGTCCTAAGGGTTCCCCGGGGGTATGTACCGCCGGCAACAAGGCTAAATTTATTCCCAATGGTTTAAGCCAATTCGGCCAGGCTAATTTGGCTGCATCGTAACCGAGTTTTAGGCAATTGTTGTAATCGCTGACCCCCCATAACCCGGTCAATTTCCCGGTAATCCAGTCTGCCTGATGCAAAAAATGCGCGGCTTTTGCGTCGCTTTGCTGGTCATGCAACCACAGCAATTTAGCCAGGCTGCTGCTCGCGCCGTGGGCGCCGGAATCACGCCCTGCGATCGTTAAGATTTTTTCCGCCTGACTCACGGCACGGCTGTCGTTGTACATGATTGCCGGGGTTAGCGGCGCGCCTTTTTGGTCGCATAACAGGACACTGCCCGAGGTGCCGGCGACCGCGATGGCGCGAACCTGTTGCGGAGGGACTTCCTTAAAAAGGCGCTGCAGGCAAGCCGCGACCGCTTTCCACCATAAATTCGGATCTTGCGTCACCTGATCGTCATGGCGCGCGGGTATCGGGATCGGGGCGCTGACCGCGGTAAGCAGTTGGCCGCTTCCATCAATGGCCACAATATGGCAACTGGAGGTGCCGAGGTCGATACCGAGATAAGCGCTATCCATTTCTGCCGGTGCCGGTTCGGCATCCGATAACATAGGCCCAGACTCGGCGTGCGGGGAAGGACGTAAGGGGTTTCCACTATTCCGGTTGGCTGAGGTTATGCCGGCCTGGCTATTTCTCTGCACGGACGTTTCTTGACCGATCAAGGTGGAGCCGCCCCAGCCTGGCTTCCTATGCTCCACCACAATAGTGGTATAAATACCCCCGCGCACGTTAAACTCCGCGCGCAGCTGCAAGTAGCGTGGATCGGTCGCGGCAACCAGGTCATTTAAAATGGTGTTGGTCACCGCCTCATGGAATGCGCCCTCGTTGCGGTACGACCAGATGTATTGTTTTAGCGACTTGAGCTCGACACATTTGCGATCGGCGATGTATTCAAGGTGGAGGATGGCAAAGTCCGGTTGCCCGGTTTTTGGGCACAGGCAGGTAAATTCAGGGATGGTGATACGGATAAGATAGTCCCGTTCGGGAGCGGGATTAGCAAAAGTTTCCAACTGTTTACTCGGCGCGGTAGGCATTTTGGTTGCTGTATGTTAGTTTTGAACTTTTAAAATTGTAACTTATTTGCACCCACGAATGCGTCTTAAAAAAATTAAGCTGTCCGGTTTTAAATCCTTCGTCGACCCGACCACGATCCCGATTTCCGGTGATTTGATCGGCATTGTCGGCCCTAACGGCTGTGGTAAATCGAATGTCATCGACGCCGTGCGCTGGGTGATGGGCGAAAGCTCCGCCAGGCACTTGCGCGGCGATTCCATGAGCGACGTGATCTTTAGCGGCTCCAGCACGCGCAAGCCGGTGGGCAAGGCCTCGGTTGAATTGATCTTTGACAACAGCAGTGGCGCCGCGCCCGGCCAATACGCGGCTTATGCGGAGATCTCCATCCGGCGCGAGGTCGTAAGAGACGGCGAGTCGGATTACTTTCTCAATAAAACCCGCTGCCGGCGCAAGGATATCACTGATATCTTCCTCGGCACCGGCCTCGGGCCGCGTGCCTACTCCATTATTGAGCAAGGCATGGTGACCCGCATTATCGAGGCCAAGCCGGAAGAGCTGCGCGTTTTCTTCGAAGAGGCGGCGGGTATTTCCAAATATAAGGAGCGCCGGCGCGAAACCGAGAACCGCATTAAGCACACCCGTGAAAATTTAGCGCGCGTGCAAGATATTCGCAAAGAGCTGGACATGCAATTGCAGCGCCTGCAGCGCCAATCCAGGGCGGCTTCCAAATATAAAGAGCTAAAACAGCGGGAACGTTTACTCCGCGCGCAATTACTGAGCCTGCGCTGGCAGAGTTTAAATGGGCGTATCGAGGCGCATGACAGCAAGCTATCGGCGGAAGAAACCGCGCTGGAAGGCGTGATTGCCGGGCAGCGCGGCATTGAGGCCGAAATCGAGAAAATCCGCGCCCGCCAGACGGAAGCCGGCGATTACTTCAATGAAATACAGGCACAGTTTTACGCCATCAGTGCTGAAATTTCGGCGATCGAACAAACTATCCAGCACGCGCGCGACACCCAACAACAGCGCCTACGCGAGCAGCAACAGATCAACCAGTCTTGGCAAGAAGCCGAGTTACACTTGCGCTCGGATAAAGAGCGGCGCGAACAGTTGAGCCAGGCTTTGGAAACGCTGGTGCCGCAGTTGGCTGCGCTTTCGGCCGGGCGTATTGATGAAGGCTCGAATCTCAAGCAAGCCGAGTTGGCCATGGAGGCATGGCAGAGTAGCTGGGAGGAGTTTGCCGGGCTCACGGCTGAATCAGCCAAAACGCTTGCCATCCAACGCGAGCGCATTCGCCAGTTGGAACAGCAAATCAGCCTCTTAATCGAGAGGCAGATGCGGCTTGAAGAAGAGGCCGGCGCGATCGAGCGGGAATTAGGCGAAGAAAATGCGGGTGCATTCCGGCAGCAAGTAGGTGAACGCGACCGGCTCTATGAAACACAAGCTCAGCGTTTGGAGCAGCTTGAGGAACAAAGCCGGCAGACGCGCATCCGGCAAGAAGAGATCACTTTGCAATTGGAAGAACTGCGCGGGAGCCGGCAACAAACCGAAGCGCGGCTGGCCTCGTTGCGCGAGCTGCAGGCCGCTGCTTTAGGCAAGCATGATGCCGGTTTAAACGCCTGGTTAACGCAGCGTGCGCTCGACAGCGCCCCGCGTTTGGCCGGTTTATTATCGGTTGAGCCGGGTTGGGAAAAAGCCGTGGAGCGGGTATTGGGCGCGGATTTAGGCGCGGTATGTGTTACCAATTTAGAGCAATGGGCCGGTGACCTCGCGGAGTTAAAACAATCGGATTTGGTAGTATTCGATTTGGCGGTGCAAGCCGGCGAAAAGCTTGCTATTAGTCGCGCAACGCTGCACGACAAAATCCATTCCCAGATCGATCTCAGCAGTTTGTTATCAGGCGTGTATATCGCGGAGGGATTTGCCGAAGCGATGGCGATGCGCCCGCGCCTCGCGGCACACGAATCTGTGGTCACCCGTTCGGGAGTGTGGTTAGGTAAGAATTGGCTGGGTGTTACCGACGAACAAGGCGCGCGCGCAGGAATATTAGGCCGTGAGCGGGAAATAGAGGCGCTAAGCGCGGCGCTGAATGCATTACAAGAAGAGCTGCGCCGTAAACAAGCGCAATTGGCCGAGATTCAGCAGCGCCGGCAGGCGCTGGAGGCGGAGATTGCCGAGCGCAGGCGGCAATTCAGCGATTACAATCGCGAGCGTGCCGAGCTGCATTCCCAGCTTGGCCATAAGGAGGCACGGTTAGCGCAGCGGAGCCGGCGGCATGAACAAATTGCGCTGGAGCGCACTGAACTGAAGTCTCACCTGGGCGCTAATGAGCAGGAGTTAACGATTGCCCAAGGCCTGTTGCGCGAGGTGGATGAACAATCCAGTGTGCAGGAACAACGGCGCGCGGAGTTATTACAAAGCCGGGATGCGCTGCGCGGCAAACTGGAGCAGGCGCGTCAGGCGGCCAACGCCGCGGGCGAGGCCTTGCATCGCGTCGAGGTGGAGTGGCAGGGAACGCAGACGGCATTGGATTCAACTCAACAAAGCATCGAGCGGCTTGAAGGCCAATTGCAGCATTTACACGCGCGGCGCGCCGAATTGGAGAATTTGCTCACTAACCAGGAACAACCGGAAGCGGAACTTAAACAACGGTTGGAAGAATTCTTAGGCAAGCGCTTACAGATGGAAGGGCGGCTGGCTGAGGCGCGCAAGGCGACGACCGATCTTGAGGCGGCGTTACACTCGCAAGCGCAGGCGCGATTGCAGCAAGAGCAAAAGATCCAGCAAAGCCGCGAGTTGGTGGAGCAAGAGCGCATCGCCCGCCAAGAACTGGTAGTACGGCGCGAGACTTTACAAGAACAAATCCGTGAAAGCGGTCACGAGCCCACGCAAGTTCTACAAGATCTTCCGGAGGCACAATCGGAGGAGAGTTGTCAGACCGGATTGGAGCAATTGTTGGTGAAGATAGAGCGCTTAGGGCCGATTAATCTGATCGCCATTCAAGAATTCGAGGAGCAGTCGCAGCGCAAGGCGTTTTTGGATAAACAATATGAGGATTTGTCGCAGGCGCTCAATACGCTGGAAGAAGCGATACGCAAGATCGACCGCGAAACGCGCACCCGCTTCAAAGACACCTTTGACAAGGTGAATACCGGTTTTCAAATCTTCTTCCCGCGCTTGTTCGGCGGCGGCCAGGCCCATCTTGAATTAGTGGGCGATAATTTACTGGACACCGGCGTGGCGGTCATGGCGCGGCCGCCGGGCAAGCGCAACAGCACGATCCACTTGCTTTCCGGCGCCGAGAAGGCATTGACCGCGGTGGCCTTGCTGTTTGCTATATTTGAATTGAATCCGGCGCCGTTTTGTTTACTGGACGAGGTGGACGCGCCGCTCGACGATGCCAATGTCGAGCGTTACTCCGAGACTCTCAAAACCATGTCTCAGCGCACCCAGCTTATTTATATTACGCACAACAAAATCAGCATGGAGATGGCGCAGGTGTTGCTGGGAGTGACCATGTCCGAACCCGGTGTATCACGCTTAGTCGCGGTCGATGTGGATGAGGCGATAGAGTTGGTTGCCCAAAACCAGCAACCAGGCACGCCTTCGAGCGTACAGGCAGGTACACAAACAGCAGGCACGTAACCATGGAACTGCAATCGGCGTTATTATTATTGGGAATTTTTATTGTCGGCGCGGTTGCATTGAACGTTTATGACAAGACACGGGCGGCCAGGCGCTATCAGGCTGAGAAATCCGCGCCTGCCACAAGCCCGGCGCAAAATAATCCGCCGCCGCAAACAAAAAAAGCGCTTCCTTTCGGCGCCAAACCGGCCGCCGGCTTTTCCGGTTTGGATATTAACCCCGGCCCGCCTGATGAGGCGCATCAGCGATTTTTAAAAGCCGATGCCCCGGTCTCCCCGCCGCAAATTAAGTCCACCGATTTCCTATTAAAGGATGAGCTACAGGATATTCAACATGTCGCGGTGATGCCGGTAAATGTCGATTTCTCCGCAAGCGCACAAATCGCGGTCGCGGGCGAGAATCAGTTTATCCCTGATGAGAGCATCGATTTTATTGTTTATCTTCCGGCCGGTAAGCCGGTGGAGCGCGATCGGGCGCTGGGGATTTACAAGCAAAATGAATACGCACTGGACAAGCCTCATAAACTATATGGCTTACAACATCCGATCGGGGTATGGAGCAACGTTGAGCAAGACCAGGAGGGTCCCAGGTATAGCGACCTTGCGTTGGCGACGCAAATGGCGGATCGCAAAGGACCCATTAACGAATCCGAACTGAATGCGTTCGCCCAGTTGGCGCTGAAGCTTGCCGATGCCCTGCGTCGTTCGACCAAATTTTCCATCAGCTTTGAACAGGCATTGGAGCAAGCAGTGCAACTGGATAAGTTTTGCCAAACCTACGATGTTCTGGCGAATATCCTCATTCTCCCCAACAGCAAAGAAGGGTTTAGCGGCCGTGCGATCGGGCAGGCGGCGGTGCGGCAGGGTATGCAATTCGGTGCGATGAACATTTTTCATATGAAAAATGTCCATTCAGTCGGTTGTCGGCACTTGTTCAGCCTGGCTAACTTATTTCAACCAGGAGAATTCAATCTCAAAACGCTGGATACCTTTAAGACGCAAGGACTGATTTTGTTCATGATTGTGCCCTGCGTGTACAATCCGTTGAAAGTATTTGATAAAATGGTGCTAACTGCAAATGGAATCTGCAAAATTTTAGATGGCCGCATGCTGGATCAAGAGCGTCGTCCGCTGACGGAAAAGGGCTTACTGGTTATCCGCTCGCAGATCGAACAAATCGCCGTCGACATGCAAAATTACGGCATCATCCCCGGGAGCGCCTCCGCGTTGCGCCTCTTTAGTACATGAGCGCGATTACAGATGTTCGTGCGCGCATCAAAGAATTGCGCCGCCAGATCGATTATCACAACCACCGCTATTATGTTTTAGACGACCCGGAGATACCGGATGCCGAATATGACCGCCTATTCAAAGAACTGCAGGCGTTAGAACAGGCCCATCCGGATTTAATTGCCCCCGACTCCCCGACCCAGCGTGTCGGCGCAAGCCCACGCGCGGAATTTGCGCAAGTGACGCACGAGCTTCCCATGTTGTCCCTGTCTAATGCGTTCAGCGATCAAGAGATCGTTGATTTTGACCGCCGTATGCGCGAAAGATTGGGCGTAACCCGCATCGAATACAATGCCGAGCCTAAATTAGACGGGCTTGCGGTCAGCCTCACTTATGTCAATGGAGTGTTACAGCGCGGCGCAACCCGTGGCGACGGCGTTGTCGGCGAGGACGTGACGCATAACGTGCGCACCATCGCGTCGGTGCCTCTGCGCTTGATGGGCAAGGGTTACCCGCGCACGCTCGAAGTGCGCGGCGAGGTTTATATCCCCAAGGCTGACTTCATTGCGCTTAACGAACGGCAAAAGAAAAACGGGCTTAAGGTGTATGTCAACCCGCGCAACACCGCTGCCGGCAGTTTGCGCCAATTAGACCCGCGCATCACCGCCGAGCGGCGTTTGCAGATATTCTGTTATGCGCTGGGCAAGACCGAGCAGGGCGAGATGCCCGGGACGCAATACGAAGTGCTTATGCAGCTGCGCGAGTGGGGGTTGCGCATTTGCCCGGAAACCCGTTTGGTGCATGGCCATGAGGAGTGCCTGGAATATTACCGGCAAATGCAGATCAAACGAACTTCTCTGGAGTATGAAATCGACGGCGTGGTGTACAAGGTCAATAGTTTCGCGCAGCAACGAGCCGCCGGCTTTATCGCACGCGCGCCGCGTTGGGCGATGGCGCATAAATTTCCGGCGCAGGAAGCGCTAACCGTGGTGGAGGCCATTGAAGTCCAGGTGGGACGCACCGGCGTGATCACGCCGGTAGCGCGGTTGCATCCGGTGTTCGTCGGCGGCGTAACCGTGACCAATGTTACCCTGCATAATCCGCAGGAATTGGAACGCAAGGATGTGCGGGTCGGCGACACCGTCAGTGTGCGCCGCGCGGGTGATGTGATTCCGGAAATCGTCTCGGTTGTTAAAGACCAGCGCCCGCCCGGCGCAAAAAAGTATTTGTTCCCGGATAAGTGCCCGGTCTGCGGCTCCGCGATTGTGCGCGAAGGCAACGGCATCATCGCCCGTTGTAGCGGCGGTTTGGTTTGCAGCGCGCAACGTAAGCAAAGCATCAGGCACTTCGCTTCCCGCCGCGCCATGGATATCGAAGGCATGGGTGACAAAATGGTCGACCAACTGGTCGAACGGCAATTAATCCACGACGTCGGCGATATCTATCTGCTTCGCCGGGAGCAGCTGGTGGACCTGGAGCGCCTGGCGGAGAAATCCGCACAGAATTTATTAGAGGCCATTAATAAAAGCAGAAATACCACATTGCCGCGTTTTTTATATGCGCTCGGCATTTCGCAAGTGGGGGAAACCACTGCCCTGGCACTGGCGAATCATTTCGGCGGCTTGCAAGCGATCATGGCCGCGGACCGGGAGGTCTTGCAGACGGTCGCCGATATCGGGCCGGTCGTAGCGGAAAGCATTTATGACTTTTTTGCCGAAAAGCATAATCGCGCGGTGATTAAAAAACTGTTAAATCCAAAAAAGGGCGGCGTGCATTGGCCTGCGATCAAGCCGCGCGAGCAAGCAAATCTGCCGCTGGCGGACAAGGTTTTTGTATTGACCGGGACATTAGCATCCATGACGCGGGAGGAAGCCAAGGCCAGACTGCAGGCATTAGGCGCGAAGATCAGCGGCAGCGTTTCCGCTAACACCGATTTTGTGGTGGTGGGGACGGATCCGGGGTCCAAAGCCGGCAAAGCAGTGGAACTGGGGATCAAAACCTTGGACGAAGACCAATTGCGGAAATTAATTGCAAGTAAATAATATCGCCCGGATTTATTCCAACAATTCAAAATAGAGCAATAGTGTGCGTTGAAAAAACGTATCATTATTATCGCTGATGAGAAAAAATCGATTATTGCGGTGTTGGGCCAATCCCTCGAAATTATCAATGTTGAATCCTTTGCTGCTGTCCAAGGTCACCAGGGTCTCGACAGTCAGCGGGGTTGATGGATTGGCGGGAACGGCTGCGACTTTTTTTAATGCGATGAGGAAGCCACCCAGCACGCTTTTATAGTCGCGTTCGAGGATTAACAGGCCGCGGTTGCCTAAGGATTTCATCGACGTTATGCCGCTGTTTGGTGCGATAGGATAAAGCCAGGACGATCCCGAGAGGCTGAAAATCCGGTTGTATCCTTCCAATTCGGATTTAAGCGGATACTCGGGTGCGGTTAAAATGCCGTGCCTGGCATCGAAAGCGACCGCTTCCAGCGCTTTGTTGGGCCCGCGGTACGCCTTGATCTCTCTTAAGGCAGCGGGCAAAGTATATTCATGCAATGCATGTCCATCCGGACGGTAGCGAACAATGCGCGGGACACGTTCAAAGCTAATCAGAAGTTCGGCGTCGCCTTTAATGCCGTTATGTCCACGCAAAATATCCATACCTTCTGAATCCGTGCGCTTCCCGGTTAGCGTATTATCGGTGCCTAACTCGCGTAACGGCACCGCCTTGAGCAGCATCACATCGACCAGCATGCCATTATGAAAAATAGGGCGTAACCAGAATAAGGCTCCGTGATCGGACAGGGCGTATAACACGTTATCGTCCTCATCCCAAGCCAGATCGGATAAGTCCGCCAAGCGCAAACCGTTAATATTGACGCTGGACAATTCCAGCATGCCGAGCGGGCGTATTTTCCCGATCGGATTTGCCGACTGCGATAGGGCGACGGATTTGGCGGTGATTGAAAAAGGCTTATCCAGCGCCAAGCCAGAACCGGCCGGGATAACAATGACAACCGCTAAAAACCGCGCTAACAGCAGGCAGGGGAGATTAAGCACAAGTGCGGAAAATTATCCCGGTTCATCCGGGGCAAGTGCGCGTATGCTGAGTGCGTGTACCTCTTTAGGTATAAGATCCTTTAAGGTGTCATAGACCATGCGGTGGCGTTGAACCGTCGTTTTATTTTTGAAATGCCGCGAGACGATCGTCACGGAAAAATGCCCGCCGCCGCTTTTCGCGCCGCTATGGCCGGCATGTAAGTGGCTATCGTCGGTAATCTGCAGAATTTCCGGCTCCAAGGCGCTGCGCAGCCGAATTTCTATTAATTCTAACCGCTCCATTTAGAGGCGCCTTTGCATGCAAAAATTATCCGCGGTTGCAGTTAGATGGGCCGGTATCAGTCAGGATTTATCCTTTTCGGCTTTTTCTAAATATTTGCTGAGAAAAAGGCCTTGGGCTAGGGTGAAAGCCAGCGTTAATCCCAGCAAGCCGAACACTTTGAAGTTTACCCAAATGCTGCGCCGGGTTTCTGCATCCAGGTCTGGGCCATAAAAGAAAGCGACATAAAGATTAAGCGCTCCGAGGAGCAAAAAAAAGATGCCCCAGCTTAAGTTAAGCCGCAGCCAAATAGGCCGGGCTAAGGCGAACTGATTGCCGAGCAGGCGCTCGATGACGTTTTTCCTGCCCAGATATTGGCTGCCGAAAATCAACGCGGCAAAAATCCAGTTAATGATCGTCGGCTTCCACTTGATAAAAATATCGTTTTGTAAAGCCAGAGTCATGCCACCGAATACGACCAGGATCGCCAGGGTGATTGAGGGCAGGGGCTGGAAGCGCCGGTGTTTGCCCCAATACCAGCCCACCTGTATGAATGAGGCAATAATGCTCGCCGCAGTAGCGACGTAGATGTCATACATTTTAAAGGCGATGAAAAAGGTTAATAACGGAAAAAGGTCAAACAGAAATTTCATGATGTTTTTGGGCCAACCTTGAAAAAAGAAACACTAAATCTAAATATTGTAGTCCACTGTGGCAGCGGCAAACCGCGATTTTAGAGATTTAGGAAGAAAAATCCAGTTTTTTGTAGCGATCGGAATCGGGAAACAGGCCAATAAAACCTTACCCATTGCTCAGGTGTATGCTACTGTAGAAGTAGCTCGGATAGATTTAAGGTCGGGGCAGCGATTTTTTTTCCAACATCAACATACCCAAAAAGGGGGAAATGTATGGTAGAAAATCAAATTAATATCATCGTGGAATCCGTTAAAAGCTTCTTGATTCAAGTAGGGCAATTTTTACCCCAATTGTTCGCCGCGCTTGTCATTTTGATCTTGGGCCTATTGATTGCCAAGTTTCTCCATTTCATCGTGGTTAGAGGTTTAAAATTAATTCATTTTGATGTGCTGACCCAAACAGCTGGAATCGATGGTTTTATCAAACAAGGTGGAATTAAGAAAACTACTATCGACATCCTGGGCATCTTGGTGTATTGGCTGGTGATCTTGCTGACCTTGCTGACCGCGTTTAATTCCCTCGGATTAGGAGTGGTGTCGGAACTCTTCCGCCGTATCGCATTGTTCATTCCTAATGTTATTGTGGCGGTATTAATCTTGGCGATCGGTTTATATTTCGCCAGATTTATCTCGGACACCGTGATGGCGTACTCGCGCAATGTCGGTATAGAGGACGCGGAGTTGATGGGACGTCTTACCCGCTATGCCATTGTGATTTTCGTCGTCATTACCGCGTTAGTGCAAGTCAATATCGGCGCCGAGATTTTGATGGAAGCTTTCCGCATTTTGTTCGGGGCGACCTGCCTGGCGCTAGCCTTGGCGTTTGGGATTGGCGGCCAAAAATGGGCGGCCGGTGCGTTGGAGAAATTCGTTAAGAAACAAAAGTAATCCTTAAACCCTACACTGTGGGAAAATGGGGGGAGGATACCCCCCATTTTTTTTGCGTAAAAATCGTTAGACCAGCTTGATTCCACGGCAGATGCCGCATGTCCAAGAGTATCCGCCCAGCCCTTGACCGGGGATGCTAACAAGAGTGTAATAAATTCAGTGATATAACGTAGCGTATGAAATAGATAGACCACGACGACTGCCCGCAGCCTGCTGCCGGAGATAGAACGATGCATGCCACAGCGCCCGCGCCACAACTGATCGACCGCTTCGATCGCCACGTCAGTTACGTGCGTATTTCCGTAACCGACCGTTGCGACTTCCGCTGCGTCTACTGCATGAGCGAAGACATGACGTTCGTGCCGCGCGACCAGGTGCTGACGTTGGAAGAGATCGTCCGCTTGGGAACTGCGTTCTGCGAGTTGGGGGTAACCAAAATACGCATCACCGGCGGCGAGCCGCTGGTGCGCAAAAACGTCCTCTGGGTATTCCAGCAATTGGGAACGCTCACAGGTCTTGAGGATCTCACGCTGACTACGAATGGGTCCCAACTTGAAAAACTGGCCCATCCGCTGCGCAAGGCCGGCGTCAAACGGGTCAATATCAGCCTGGACAGCCTTAAGCCTGAGCGTTTCCATCAGATCACGCGTACCGGCGATTTGCAGAAAGTGCTGCGGGGTATCGAGGCCGCTCAGGACGCCGGGTTCCGCATCAAGCTGAATACAGTGGCGATGAAAGGCCGTAACCACGATGAGATTCTGGGCCTGGTGCAGTTTGCCGTCGATCGAGGCATGGACATCAGCTTTATCGAAGAAATGCCGTTAGGCGTCATAGCTGAGCACGATCGCGCGGAAGTTTATTATTCAAGCGATGCCGTGCGCCGCGATATCCAAACGCGTTTTGAGCTCATTCCTACTACCGAGACCACAGGCGGTCCTTCCAAGTATTATAAAGTGGTCGGCAGCCAAAGCCGGGTCGGCTTTATTTCACCGCACAGTCACAATTTTTGCAGTAGTTGCAACCGCGTACGCGTTACTACCGAAGGGCGGCTTTTGCTGTGCCTGGGCCAGGAGCACTCGCTCGATCTGCGCCAGGTGTTACGCCGCGATCCTGGCGACGACGATGGCCTCAAACAGGCGATTATCGGCGCCATGGCGATTAAACCCAAGGGCCATGATTTTAATCTCAGCGCCAAGCCGGTTATTGTGCGCTACATGAATATGACCGGAGGATGAATGACCCAGGCGCAGGAAGCGGCAAAATACTATCGCCCGCAACTGACCGACGCCGGTTTGTCGCCTACGCACGCGGTCATTGCCACCGATGAGTACGGCGCGCAGCGCGAAACCTATATTGCCGGCGAACGCCCGCTTACGTTATACGTAGACAAGCGCGAGATTGTCACCCTCATGACCTTGGGTAACCGGCCCGAGGCGCTGGCGCTAGGCTATCTGCGCAATCAGGGGCTGGTCGAAAACATCGAGGAGATTAAAGCGGTACAGGCGGACTGGGAAACGGAATCGGTAGTGGTGGTAACCCACCATGGCGTTAAAGGCATAGAGCAGCGGATGGCCAAGCGCACCGTCACCAGTGGCTGTGGCCAGGGCACGGTGTTCGGCAGCATGATGGACAAATTGGACGAGGTTAAACTGCCCAAGGTGCAACTGCGCCAGTCTGAGATGTATCGTCTGTTACACAACCTGGCCAACTACAATGAGGTTTACAAACAGGCCGGGGCGGTGCATGGCTGCGCTTTATGCCGGGGTGAGGAGATCCTCATGTTTGTCGAAGACGTCGGGCGCCACAACGCGGCTGACGCCATCGCCGGCTACATGTGGCTGGAACGCATGAGCGGCGGCGATAAGCTTTTCTACACGACCGGCCGGCTTACTTCCGAAATGGTCATCAAAGTGGCGCAAATGGGCATCCCGATATTGCTCTCACGCTCCGGCATAACCCAGATGGGGCTGGAATTGGCGCAAAAAGTCGGGGTAACCATGATAGCGCGCGCCAAAGGCAGGCATTTCCTGGCATTCAATGGAGATATCCTGTTTGACGCGCCCCCGCCCGTGCGGGCGGCCGAGCGCTACGCCACGGATGCCGAGTAACCGCCGTCACGCCGCATTGAGAGCTTCGTACGTTAACCTATTCCAACCCGATTTGGCCGTCAATGTTGAGAGACATGCCAAGCTCGGCGATCTTCACAGTTACCATAGCCTGTAGCCGTTCGTTACCCTTGAGTTTGCCGGTATCCAGACCGGTGCGCACCGCCTTTTCGATCTCACGCTGCGCGGTGATGCCGACTTTTTTTAAAAACTTGCGGACTTCCATATTAAAAGCTTCTTCATTCATGTAAGCGGCTCCTATCAGAGAGTTTTAACCAGACGATGAGTTGGGCTGACCCTATACACGCTGATACTATACCCAAAGGCAAGATCACCGGCGTAATCCTGGCGGGCGGGCGGGCAACGCGCATGGGCGGGATGGATAAGGGTCTGGTCGTTCTGAATGGTATCCCGATGCTGGAACACATACTTGTTACGCTGCGCCCGCAAGTAAGTGATGTATTGATCAATGCCAACCGTAATATTGAGCGTTATGCCAATTACGGCTACAAAGTGGTGCCGGATATGCTGGGCGATTACTTTGGCCCGCTTGCGGGCATGGCGAGCGCGATGCAGGCTGCCGGTACCGAGTATATCCTGACCGTGCCCTGCGATTCGCCGTTATTACCGTCTGATCTCGCGGTGCGCCTGGCCGCCGCATTGACGCGCGATCAGGCCGATATCAGCGTGGCCCATGACGGCGGCCGCATGCAACCGGTATTCAGTCTGCTGCGCTGTAATTTGCTCGCGAGCATGCTGGCGTATTTGGAATCGGGTGAGCGCAAAATTGACTTGTGGTATGCCAGGCACAAACTCGCCATTGCCGATTTTACCGACAGCCCGGAGACCTTTTTGAACGTCAATACGCCGGAAGACCGCGCCGAGCTGGAAGCAAAACTGGTTAAAGCCGGATGATGCTGAAAAACGCACGTTTGCCTGTACTTGGATTCGCCGCTTTCAGCGGCAAGGTGGGCTAGGTAAGGCCTACCAGTTGTTTAGCAAAGACCTGACGCCCATAATGGAAAACTTAAATATTGCCGCCTGAAGGAGGAACGCCATGCCTACCAAACCCGACCCCAGGAAAATCCTCGACGAGGCGATGCAATTGGAGCCCACAACGCGCGCCTTCATTGCGGAAACGCTTCTGGAAAGCCTCGACCTGGAACAGGACTATCCGGTCTCGCCGGAGTGGCTGGAGGAAATCCGGCGCCGTTGCGCCGAGATCGATAGCGGAAAAACCACACTGCTTGATGGCGCGATGGTCATTAACGAACTGCGCGGAAAATACACCTGATGATCCTGCGCTGGCTCATAAAAATGTAGGGTGGGTTAGGCCGAAGGCCGTAACCCACCAAGACGAAACGGCATGATGCTGAAAAACGCGCGTTTACCTATACTTGGATTCGCCGCTTTCAGCGGCACGGGCAAAACTACATTATTAATCAAGCTGTTGCCGCTGCTGACGCAACGCGGATTGCGTATCGGCATGATCAAGCATGCGCACCATTCGTTTGACGTCGATACGCCGGGGAAAGACAGTTACGAGTTGCGCCAGGCCGGCGCCGCGCAAATGCTGATCGCCTCGCGCCGGCGCTGGGCGCTGATGGTGGAGACTAAGCGGCATGAGGAGCCGGCCTTGGATGAACTGCTGGCGGCATTGCAGCAAGACAGCCTCGATCTGATATTGGTGGAAGGTTTTAAACAAACCCATTTCCCCAAGATTGAGTTGCACCGGCCGAGCCTGGGACATCGTTTAATGTATGCCGGCGACCCCTCGATTATCGCCGTGGCGACGGATACGCCATTACGCGACCCGCCGCCGCTGCCGTTGCTGGATCTTAATCGTCCGGAACAGGTTGCGGACTTTATCGTCGAACGATTTATCAAGTCCACGCGGCTGCGTACCGGATAAGTGCTGCGGAACGAACAGGTGAGACCATGAAAAACACGAGCATCAGGATCGAACCGAGTTGCGCCGACGACTACGATCCCAATTCGTTACCGGTTACCGAAGCGCTGCGCCGCATTGATTCCGAAATTACGCCGATCAGCGGCATCGAGCGTGTGGCCGTGCGCAGCGCCCTGGGGCGCGTGCTGGCGGAAGATGTCCATTCGCACATCGATGTCCCGGCCCACACCAATTCCGCCATGGACGGCTACGCGGTCGCCGGGGTGGATCTTGCGGAAAGCGGCAGCCGTGAACTGCGCGTTATCGGCACCGCCTGGGCCGGCCGGCCGTTTACCGGTGTTGTCCGGCCCGGCGAATGTGTACGCATCATGACCGGGGCGAAAATGCCGTCGGGAGCCGATACCGTCGTCATGCAGGAGCGTGCGGAACGCGTTGGCGACGTCATCCGCATCGGGTCCGGCAACCGTCCAGGCCAAAACGTGCGCCAGGCGGGAGAAGACATTGCGAAAGGCGGAATAGTGCTCGCCGCGGGAAAAAAACTCCTGCCCGCGGAATTGGGGTTGCTTGCATCGCTCGGGTTCGTGGAGATAACAGTGAAGCGCCGCCTGCGCGTGGCGTTCTTCTCCACCGGCGACGAATTGCGCTCCGCCGGCGAAGCGCTCGCCGAAGGCGATATTTACGACAGTAACCGCTATACCCTGCATGCGATGCTGACCCGGCTTGGCGTCGATGTCACCGACATGGGGGTGGTGCGCGATCGCCGCGAGGACTTAGAGCGGGCGCTCAAGGAGGCGGCACAGGCCGCCGACGCCGTCATCACCTCCGGCGGCGTTTCCGTCGGCGAAGCCGATTTCATCAAAGAAACGCTCGCGAGCCTGGGCCGGGTCAATTTTTGGAAGATCGCGATGAAGCCGGGGCGTCCGTTGGCCTTCGGCCGGATAGCGAACGCGGTGTTTTTTGGACTGCCGGGCAATCCGGTATCAGTCATGGTGACCTTTTACGAGTTTGTGCAGCCGGCATTGCGCCGGTTGATGGGCCAAACCGATACCCGTTCGCCGCGCATCATGGTGCCCTGCGTTTCTCGCTTAAAGAAAACACCGGGCCGCATGGAATTTCAGCGCGGTATTCTGGAGACCGAGAGCAACGGGCGTTTGGTGGTGCGCAGCACCGGCGAACAAGGGTCGGGAATCTTAAGTTCCATGAGTAAGGCGAATTGCTTCATTGTGTTGCCGATGGAAGCAGGCGCCGTGGAGCCGGAGACGCTGGTGGCGGTCGAACTATTCGAAGGTTTGATATAGACGCGGACACATCTAAATAATAGAAGAGTTATGAACGCCGACTTGAAACGCGAACCGGGGGTTTATAGCGCGGACGGCGATCCTTCTCGTTTAGTAGATTCTTTCCTGCCTTCTCGTTTAGTAGATTCTTTCCTGCTCGTGCATCACTACCAGGGCGGCGAATACCATCTCGCTGATATCGTCGCGTGCTTCGAGCTGGGCCGCCTGGAAAAAGACAAAGGAACAGGGGAGACACAACTGGTGCTCGACGCACGCGAAATCCACCTGCTTAAGACCATGGCCGATGCTTACAGTTTTGACTACGAAGAAGGCTTCATCGAAATGTGCCTCGAGATCCATCAATTCGCGGCCGGGCTCCCGCACGAATCTTTCTGCTTTACCGCCAATTTCTGATTGAGAAAAAAAGAGGCTACATAGTTACGCATTGCGCGCTAAAAACCACATCAAAGACTGTGGTGAACGGTTGCAGGGGGTGGAGTATTATGGTGAGGATACAGAAAGCTGTTAGTCTTACAAAGATATCAATAAAAAAACCATTAAGTAGCAGCTTAGTTCGTGGAGGAACATGGCTAAAAAAAGGGGGGAGGTCACCAAAAAGAACATAGGTAACCGCAACGGCACCAACATCGGTTACGAAGCAGAGCTATGGCAGATTGCCGACCCCATGGCCAGCACCGAGCGCGACAACCCCTCGACCGCATCTACGAATACTTCCTCTTCCACTCCGTCAGTGCGGAGGGCAAGCGCTGGTAGCATGCGCCAACGGTTCGCTGTTCTTAGGCAAAACTATTCTGCCGGAGATCAGGATTTGCGGCAAAGAGACGCCACAAAACAGGGCAAGTAACCGATGGCCATCAAGAAAAGCGAACTCTATAGCTCTCTTTGGCAAAGCTGCGACGAACTTCGGGGCGGGATGGATGCCTCGCAGTACAAGGACTATGTGCTGGTCCTGCTCTTCGTCAAATACGTGTCCGACAAATACGCCGGTCAAAAAGACACGCTGATCGAAGTGCCGAAGGGCGGTGGTTTTGCCGACATGGTCGCGCTCAAGGGTAATAAGGAAATCGGCGAAAAGATGGATAAGATCATCGGCAAACTTGCCGACGCTGGAACCAACCGTTTGAGGGGCGTGATTGACCTTGCCAGCTTCAACGACGACGACAAGCTGGGCAAGGGCAAGGAAATGGTGGACCGGCTCAGCAATCTCGTCGCCATCTTCCAGAACCCCGACCTCGATTTCAGCCGCAACCGCGCTGAGGGCGACGATATCCTGGGCGATGCCTACGAATACCTGATGCGGCACTTCGCCACCGAATCGGGTAAGAGCAAGGGGCAGTTCTACACTCCGGCGGAGGTCTCGCGCGTCATCGCCAAGGTCATCGGTATTCGCTTCGCCAAGAATCAAAGCCAGACGATCTATGACCCCACGTGCGGCTCCGGCTCGCTGTTGCTCAAGGCCGCCGACGAAGCGCCGAAGGGCATCACGATTTACGGGCAGGAAAAAGATAACGCCACGGCGGGCATGGCTAGGATGAACATGATCCTGCACAACAACCCCACGGCCGAAATCTGGCAGGCCAATACCCTGTCGGCGCCACACTTCAAAAAGAACGCAAACCTGAAGACCTTCGACTTCGTGGTGGCTAATCCACCGTTCTCGGATAAGGCGTGGAGCAACGGCTTGCATCCTGAGCAGGACGAGTTCAACCGCTTCGAAGACGGCATTCCGCCTAAGAAGAACGGCGACTACGCCTACCTGCTGCACATCCTCAAGTCCATGAAGAGCACCGGCAAGGGCGCGGTGATCCTGCCGCATGGCGTGCTGTTCCGCGGCAACGTCGAGGCCGACATCCGCCGCAACCTCGTCAGGAAGGGTATCATCAAGGGCATTATCGGTCTGCCGCCCAACCTTTTCTACGGCACCGGCATCCCCGCTTGCATAGTCGTATTGGACAAGGAACACGCGCAGGCTCGCAAAGGCATTTTCATGATCGATGCCTCCAAGGGATTCATGAAGGACGGCAACAAGAACCGCCTGCGCCACCAGGACATCCACAAGATCGTGGATGTTTTCAACAAGCAGATCGAGGTCGGGCGCTATTCGCGCATGGTGCCGTTGGCAGAAATCGCCGATCCGAAAAACGACTATAACCTCAACATCCCGCGCTATATCGACAGCACCGACCCCGAAGACCCGCAAGACATCGAGGCACACTTGAAGGGCGGTATTCCGAAGCGCGACGTCGAAGGGTTGTCCGCTTATTGGCAAGTCTGCCCCACGCTCAAGGGTGTGCTGTTTACCTCTGGCGATCGGCCCGGTTACAGACAGCTCAAGCTGGAGGCGGAGAGGATCAAACCCACGATCTTCGCCCACCCCGAATTCGTAACCTTTACGCAATCCGTGCGCGACCTGTTCGATCAGTGGCGCACCGGCAACACCCGGCGCCTAAAAGGCATCAAACAGCACGACCATCCCAAGGCGCTGATCGAGACCATTTCGGAAGACCTGCTCGAGGTGTTCGCCCAAGTGCCGCTCATCGACAAGTACGATGTCTATCAGCATCTCATGACTTACTGGGCCGACAGCATGCAGGACGACGTGTACATGCTCGTCTCGGACGGCTGGAAGGACGCCAACAAGCTGCGGCTGATCGTCGAAGACGAGGAGAAGAAGAACAAGGAAAGGCCCGACTTCGTCGTCGGTAAGCTCAAATACAAGGCCGACCTGATTCCTCCCACGTTGGTGATCGCGCACTACTTCAGCGAAGACAAGGCCGCCGTTGAAGAAATGGAAGCGGGGCTGGAAGGCATGAGTCGGAAGATGGAGGAAATGAGAGAAGAGCACGGCGGGGAAGAAGGTCTGCTCAGTGCCGTTGTCGATGAGAAAGGCAACATCAGCAAGGGCGCGCTGACGAAGCGGCTGGACGAACTGAAAGAAGACCCGGAGGCCGCCGACGAGCGCAAGGTGCTCGAAGTGTACTTTGAGCTGATCGAGCAGGAATCCGCCGCCGGTAAAAAGGTGAAGGAAGCGCAGAAAGTGCTGGACGCCAAGGTCGCGGCGAAATACCCGAAGCTCACGGAAGCCGAAATCAAGACGCTGGTAGTGGACGACAAATGGCTCGCCACTCTGGCTACCGACGTGCAGACCGAACTCGACCGCGTGTCGCAGGCACTTACCGGCCGCATCAAGCAACTCGCCGAGCGCTATGCCACGCCGCTGCCCAAGCTTACCGACGAGGTGGCAGTGCTCGACGCGAAAGCGGGCGAACACCTGAAGCGGATGGGGTTCGTCAATGCATAAGGGGCTCTTGCAAACTGGCGGTGAACCGTTGGGCGTCGAGGACGCCTCTGCCGGTTATCAAGTGTCAACGGCCAACTCTCCATTTGTTAAGCCGGGGTACAAGCAGACTGAGGTGGGGATAATTCCTGAGGAATGGAACCTAAAGGCACTTCCTGACGTACTCTGGTTCTATAGTGGTAAGGCCCACGAGCAGTTCATCGTAGAGGAAGGGCAATATATTGTCGTCAACTCAAAGTTTGTTTCGACGAATGGAGAAGTGAGGAAATACTCCAGCAAGAATTTCTTGCCGGCCCGTAAGGATGACATTCTCATGGTTATGAGTGATTTGCCGAATGGCCGGGCGCTGGCAAAATGTTTTCTCGTCGGTGAAGATGGCCTTTATGCGGTAAATCAGCGAGTATGTGTGCTAAGGGCGAAGAAAGACGACCCGGAGTACCTATTTTATTTTCTAAATCGCAATCCGTACTTCCTAAGATTCGATGATGGTGTTCAACAAACCCACCTTCTAAATCCAGTCATTCTTTCCTGTCCTGTTGTTGTCCCTCCCAATATCGAAGAACAACGCGCCATCGCCACCGCACTGTCGGATGTGGATGCCCTGATCGCTGCGCAGGGCAAGCTCATCGCCAAGAAGCGCGCGATAAAAACTGCCGCCATGCAGCAGCTCCTCACCGGTAAGCAACGCCTGCCGGGGTTTAGTGGGGAATGGGAGCTGAAGCGGTTGGGGGATCTGCTTTCCGTTCGGCATGGTAAGAATCAGCACCAAATCGTCGTGAACGACGGTAAATATCCAATCCTCGCGACGAGCGGTGAAATTGGCAGAACAAATACCTTCCTTTATGACAAGCCTTCTGTACTGATTGGCAGGAAAGGCACAATCGACAAGCCTCGATATCAAGAGTCACCATTCTGGACAATTGATACGCTGTTCTATACGGAAATCGCGAATGAAACATCACCGAAGTATATTTATTTCAAATTCCTTACGATTGACTGGTCGTCATATAACGAAGCGTCCGGAGTGCCGAGCTTGAACGCTTCTACTATCGAAGCGATTGAGTTTCAGTGTCCAAGGTTTGAGGAACAAACCGCCATCGCCAACATTCTGTCCGACATGGACGCCGAAATTGCCGCGCTGGGAGCCCGCCGCGATAAGACCCAAGCCATCAAGCAGGGCATGATGCAGGAACTGCTGACCGGCAGGATTCGTCTCCAGCAGGAGTCCCGTGACAGGGTCCACGAACAGGTGCAACCATACAAGCAGGAACAGTACGAGAAAGCCGGTCATAGCTGGGCCTTCAACGAAGCCGTCGTTATTTCCACTTTGGCAGCCAAGTTTGGCAGCGGGGAATATCCCCTTGGCAGGGTGCGCTATACCAAGCTCGCCTACCTCATGCACAGACACGTGGAAAACCAACCGGAAGGCTATTTGAAAAAGGCTGCCGGCCCCTACAACCCGGAAATTCGATATAAGGGTCCAGAAGCGATTGCGCAAAAAAATGGCTACATAGAAGCTGCTCGGTCCGGCAAGTTCTCGGGGTTCATTGCCTCCCGAAATATTGATCAAGCCCTTTCCTATTTCGAGAAGTGGTACGGTAAGGAGGTGCTGAAGTGGCTTGAGCAGTTCCGTTATGAGAAGAAGGAGAGCCTGGAGTTACTTACTACGGTGGATATGGCGATTCAGGAGCTGCGAGCGAATGACAGGATGACCACGGTTGAGGCCGTGAAGGATGTTCTGCGCGGCCATCCGGAATGGCAGCCCAAATTGAAGCGGGAAATTTTCGCCGACGCCAATATAGAACAGGCCATGGCCCGTTCCCGGGCCCTGTTTGACGCCGTGCATCCGATGGCCGGACACAAGCAGGAGTAACGGCATGGAAGGCAAAGGCGAAGTGCTGCTGTACGAAACGCCGGACCGGGGCCTGGATATTCAGGTGCGGCTGGAGGGCGAGACCCTCTGGCTCTCACAAAAGCAGATGGCCGAGTTGTTCGATAAGGACAGCGATACCATTGGCCTGCACATCTGGAACATCTACGCCGACGGCGAGCTGGAGGAGGCGGCAACTACCGAGCTTTTCTCGGTAGTTCAGACCGAAGGCAAACGGCAGGTGCGGCGCCAGGTCAGGTTCCATAATCTGGATGTCATCCTCTCGGTCGGCTATAGGGTCAGCTCCCGCAAGGGCACGCAGTTCCGTCAGTGGGCCACGACCCGCCTGAAGGAGCATCTGGTACGGGGCTATACCCTGAATGAGGAGCGCCTTAAGGCCCAGCAGGAGAATATCCGCCAACTGGAGCGCACCCTGACGCTGTTCCAGCAGAACCTCATCGACCAGGCCAGCCTGCCGGAGGCGCGCGGGCTGGTGCGGGTAATTGCCGACTATGCCCGCACCTTCGTGCTGCTCAACCAGTTCGACAGCGAGCGGTTGCCGGTGGAGGGATTCCTTACCCGCATCCATTACGAAATCGGCCAGCAGGAGGCCACCACCGCGATTGCCGCGCTCAAGGCCGATCTGGTCGCCCGGGGCGAGGCGTCCGACCTGTTCGGCAATCCCAAGGACAACAGCTTTGCCGGCATTCTGGGCAATATCGTGCAATCCTTCAGCGGGGAATATCTTTACCCCAGCGTGGAGGCGCAGGCGGCACACCTGTTGTATTTCGTCATCAAGAATCATCCGTTTTCCGACGGTAACAAGCGCATCGGCGCGTTTTTGTTCATCTGGTTCCTGGAGCGTAACCGGCACCATCTCAAGGCCAGCGGCGAGCTGAAGATCAATGACAATGCGCTGGCGGCCATCGCCCTGCTGGTGGCCCAGAGCGACCCGGCGCAGAAGGAACTGATGATTCATCTCATCATGAACCTGATTCGGGGATGATATGAGCACGGTGGGTCAGATCGAGAAGAAGACCCAGCAGCGCGTGGTCAAGTTGTTCCACGGCATCCTGCACTACGACTATCTCGGTGATTGGCACGAGCGCGACAACAACCGCAACATCGAAGAGCACTGCCTGCGCGTCTTTCTGAAGGACGAACAGGGCTACGACGAGACGCTCATCAACAAAGCCCTGTATGAATTGAACCGTGTGGCCGGAGACCAGACCCGTGGTCTCTACGACATCAACAAGGACGTATATAGCCTGCTGCGCTACGGTGTGAAGATTAAGCCCGAGGCGGGCGAGAACACTCGAACGGTGTGGCTCATCGACTGGAAGCACCCGGAGTGTAACCACTTCGCCATCGCCGAAGAGGTAACGGTGGCTGGCGAGAATACCAAGCGCCCGGACATCGTGCTCTATGTGAACGGCATTGCGCTCGGGGTGCTGGAACTCAAGCGTTCCACGGTGTCGGTGGGCGAGGGTATCCGCCAGAACCTTGACAACCAGAAGAGCGTCTTCATCAAACCCTTCTTCACCACGATGCAGCTCGTGATGGCCGGTAACGATACTCAGGGGCTGCGTTACGCCACCGTCGAGACGCCGGAAAAGTATTACCTCACCTGGAAGGAAGACAGCCCAAGCGAGAGCCTGCTGGACCGGCACCTGTCGCAGCTTTGCGAAAAGCAGCGGATGCTGGAGATCATCCACGACTTCATCGTGTTCGACGCCGGGGTGAAAAAGATCTGCCGCCCCAACCAGTACTTCGGCGCGAAGGCCGCGCAGCCGTTTATCCGCCGGCGCGAGGGCGGCATCGTCTGGCACACCCAAGGCAGCGGCAAGAGCCTGACCATGGTCTGGCTCACCAAGTGGCTACGCGAGAACCTGAAGGATTCACGGGTGCTCATCATCACCGACCGCACCGAGCTGGACGAGCAAATTGAAGGCGTCTTCAAGGGCGTTAACGAAGACATCTATCGCACGACGAGCGGGCAGGATTTGATTCGCCGCCTCAACGAGGCCCGTCCGCTGCTCATGTGTTCGCTTATCCACAAATTCGGTGGCAAGGCTGGCGAGAGCGATGAGCCGGATATAGAGGGATTTGTCGAGCAGATGCGCAGCGCGTTACCTTCTGGCTTTAAGGCCAAGGGCAACCTCTACGTATTCGTGGATGAATGCCATCGCACCCAGTCGGGCGAGTTGCACCAAGCCATGAAGCAGATTCTGCCCAACGCTCTGTTCATCGGCTTTACCGGTACGCCGTTGCTCAAAAAGGACAAGCAGACCAGCCTCGAAGTGTTCGGGCGCTACATTCACACCTACAAGTACGACGAGGCGGTGCGGGACAAGGTGGTGCTCGACTTGCGCTATGAAGCGCGCGACATCGATCAGTCCATCACTTCGCAGACAAGGATCGACCAGTGGTTCGAAGCCAAGACCAAGGGTCTCACCGACATCGCCCGCGCCGAACTGAAGAAACGTTGGGGCACCATGCAGAAGGTGCTTTCCAGTCGGTCGCGGCTGGAAAAGATTGTCGCCGACGTCCTGCTCGATATGGAAATGCGCGACCGGCTGGCCAGCGGTCGCGGCAACGCCATGTTGGTGACGAGCAGCATCTACGAGGCCTGCAAATGCTATGAACTGTTCGCCATCACCCCTCTCGCCGGCAAATGCGCCATCGTCACGTCCTATAAGCCATCGCCTGCTGATATCAAGGGCGAGGAAAGTGGTGAAGGTGAAACCGAGCGGATTCAAGAATACGAGATTTACCAGAAGATGCTGGCCGACTGGTTCCACCTGCCGCCCGAAGAAGCCGTGAAGAAGGCCGAGGAGTTCGAGAAGGCAGTGAAGAAGAAATTCGTCGAAGAGCCGGGCCAAATGAAGCTGCTTATCGTAGTCGACAAGCTGCTGACCGGGTTCGATGCGCCTTCGGCTACCTATCTTTACATCGACAAGCAGATGCGCGACCACAGCCTGTTTCAGGCCATCTGTCGCGTGAACCGGCTGGATGATGAAGACAAGGAATACGGTTACATCATAGACTACAAGGACTTGTTCAAGAGCCTGGAGAGGTCCATTCACGACTACACCTCTGAGGCCTTCGATGGCTACGACAAGGCGGACGTCCAGGGTTTGTTGAGCGACCGGCTGGCGAAGGCACGCGAGGATTTGGAAGAGGCCCGCGAGGCCGTAAGGGCACTGTGCGAGCCGGTGGAACTGCCGCGCGATTCAGCGGCTTACATGCGCTACTTCTGCGCCAGGGACACGGCCGACAAGAACGCGCTTAAGGACAACGAACCCAAGCGCCTCGCGCTGTACAAGGCCGCCGCCTCGCTATTGCGCGCCTATGCGAACCTTGCCAACGAGATGGAGCAGGCCGGCTATGCCGGGGCCGAGGCCGAACAGATCCGCAATGAAGTCGAGCACTATGAAAAGGTGCGCAACGAGGTGAAGCTCGCCAGCGGTGACTACATCGACCTGAAAATGTACGAGCCGGCCATGCGCCACCTGATCGACACCTACATCATGGCCGAAGAAAGCGAAAAAATTTCCGCATTCGACGATCTGACGCTGATCCAGCTTGTGGTCGAGCGCGGGGTGGATGCCGTAGAGGCGCTACCCAAAGGCATCCGCGGCAATCAGGAGGCGGTGGCGGAAACCATCGAGAACAACGTCCGCAGGCTCATCATCGACGAGTCCCCTGTCAATCCGAAGTACTATGAAAAGATGTCCAGGCTGCTGGATGCGTTGATCGAAGAGCGCAGGGCGCAGAAGCTGAGTTACAAGGCTTACCTGGAGAAAATCGTCGAGCTGACCAGGAGGATCAAGAAGCCGGACGGGCAAGATTACCCGAAATCCATGAACACACCGGCGAAGCGGGCGCTTTACGACAACCTGGGTAATGACGAGCATTTGGTCATTGCTGTGGATGAAGCTGTCGTCTCCACTAAAAAAGATGGTTGGATCGGGCATGGTGTGAAGGAGAAAGAGGTGAAGTACGCGATCAAGCGAGTCGTCAAAGACGAGCATCAGTCTGAGCAGATTCTTGATCTGATCAAGAAACAGCAGGAGTACAAGTAAATGCACCAGATTTCAGTAGGCGGACTTGTCGTTGATATCGTCCGCAAGAACATCAAGAACCTGCATTTGGGCGTTTATCCGCCGGAAGGCCGGGTGCGGGTGGCAGCGCCGTTACGCGTGAATGACGAGGCGGTGCGGCTGGCTGTTATTTCCAAGCTGGCATGGATAAAACGGCAACGGAGCCGGTTTAAGTTACAGGAGCGTCAGTCGGCCCGCGAGTATGTCTCCCGCGAAAGCCATTATTATCTTGGTCGCCGCTACCTGCTGAATGTGATTGAACACGACGGTCATGCATCTGTAGAGGTTCGCAACAAGACATTTCTTGATCTTTACGTGCCGAAACGGGCCGATACTTTAAAACGGGAACAAGCGCTACTCTCCTGGTATCGCAAGGAACTGAAGGTGATGGCTCGTCCCATGTTCGAGAAATGGGAGGCTATTGTCGGAGTAGAGGTGGCCAACTGGGGCGTGAAAAGAATGAAAACCAAATGGGGCAGTTGTAACAGCGATGCCCGCCGTATTTGGCTCAATCTGGAACTGATAAAGAAACCCGCTCAATGTCTCGAATACATCGTCGTTCATGAAATGGTGCATCTGCTCGAACGCCACCACAACGACCGGTTCACGGGATTAATGGACAAGTTTATGCCGCGGTGGCGGTTGCACCGAGACGAGTTGAATCGTGTACCGCTAGCGCATGAGACTTGGAGCTACTGAATTTCAATGAAGTCAGCGGATGATGGTAAAAAGCTGAAGTTGACCGTCTTCTTAATAAAAGACGGCTACAAGAATATCGAGGAGTTTTTGAGCTTCAAAGATCTTCATGTTGTGCCTGTCGAGAAAGGTGGGAAACAAATCGGGACGCTGATCTACAAAGGTGGTTTCCAGAGTAAGCCATCATGGGTGTCAATCTTCGAAGGGCTCCAGGGTTTTGACTCGAAGTCAATCTTCAATCAGAGCTCAAAGGCGCTTTACGTCCTGAAGCACGAGGGACGATGGGTTTGCTTTACGTTTGGATATGCCCGCCATCTTATCGGCGATCTTGCGTACGAAAGAAATTTCGGTTTGATCGTTACCCTAAATCTCGGTGACCCGGCGGCGATAAAGTCAATCGACAAGACCAACATCAGCCATGTGTCGCTGCACTCTCGGGAACAGGCCGCGAGGGAGATTGAATTAGCCAACTTTGAGTTTGATAACGACATCGATTTGTTGAAGTCAATTACAGCGAAATCACCCATAATCGAGGGAGAAGATCAGGAAACGCTGTCAGGTCGTGACTCTGTGACAATCTACACAACGGTAACCGTCGATGCTTTCCCAGCCATAGCGAAGCGACTATACGACGCGTTCAAGAGCACAAAGTACAAGAAAAATTATCCGTGGCTGGGAAAAATCAAGGAGGAAAGGGATACGCAGGTTATAGATGGGCTCGATAGTGCGTTGGTGTCGAAAATCCTCAAGAAGGAGTTTCACAAGATATGGCTGGCTATCCCGGAATTGGTCGAATGGGAACAAATCAGCGGTTTCGCGTTCAAGCACAAATCGGAAGGGCCGACGAAGCACGGGCCAGTGCTTTATCAGGACTTGGATATTGACGAATGGTCCAAGGTGGCACGGGGCAACAATGAACTCACTGCCAAACAGCTCAAGGGCAAGAAGGTCTTTCTTTACTGGCAAGACGGCAGAGATCCATCGTCGTGGAGTCTGTACCGCTGCTTGAATGCCGAAATTGACCTGAACCACAAGAAGTACATATTGAATGACGGGGATTGGTACAACATTGAATCTGGTTATGTGAACGAAGTGACTGACTTCTATGGCTCCGTTCCAAGTACCAAGATCAAGTTACCGCCGTATGGGACTAACACTGAACCGAATTACTTGAAATCCGTCGCGGTAAACCCAGGGGACTACGCCCTTATGGATCGCCAAGTAGTAATGATTGGCGGCGGGCGTAGTCGAGTTGAATTTTGCGACCTGTATTCGAAAGACAAGAAAGAAATCATCCACGTGAAAAAATACGGTGGCTCCAGTGTACTGAGTCACCTTTTCTCGCAAGCCGTTGTTTCAGGGGGCTGCTTCCTTCACGAAGCCGACTTTCGCGCCCGACTGAATGATCGTCTACCGCATGGATTCAAGCTAAGGAATCCCAAGGAACAGCCTGTCGCCAATGAATACGAGGTATGCATCGCGATCATGAGCAAAGAAAAGGGCCCGCTGGAATTGCCATTCTTCAGCAAGGTGAGCTTTAAACATGCCGTAAAGGCATTGCACAATCTTGGCTATAAGGTGACCAAGCTCAAGATCGAACAGTGATCTCAAGAAATTAACGTATCTTCTGTTGCAATGCTTCACGCGTTAAGGCCAAACTCTTTAGCGACGTCCTCCACAGGTGTGGTGCGGTTTGCTTCGCTGTCGGCGAGTCCCTTCTCGATCTCGCGCCGCGTGACCATCTCATAGACCACGTCATCCCATGTGGCATTGTCGGGGAGCTTGTCGATGAGATCGTGGGCGGTCTGTTTCAGATTGGCGCTTGGCATGGCTTTCTCCTGGTAAATGCGCATGGCTGCTTTCTGTTAAGTATATCAGGGTTCATCCTCTCCTTCCTCACGATATTCAGCACCAGCCCGCGTAGGGCGCAATAGCGTGAGCGTATTGCGCCGAATGAAAGGCGATAACAGGAAACAGGGAATTGAAAGCGACATCCGGCGCATGACGGCTACCGCCTAATGCGCCCTACTTGCTGATGGCCCCCCAGCGGCGCCCTTTGCCGCGGATAACCGGGTAGTCTATTCGCTCCACTTGACCCCACCGAATATTGGCGGATAATTCACCACCAAATGGTGATTCATATGTACCCCCGCTATCTTCAGAAACGACTCGAGGCGGCGCTCGCAGACACGCCCGTTGTGCTGCTGACCGGCGCGCGCCAAACCGGTAAAAGCACACTGGCCCAGGCGTATGCGGCCGCTAAGGGTGCCGTTTACGTCACCTTCGATGATCCCAATGTGCTCGCGGCAGCCAAGGACACAGTGGGCTTTATCAAGAGCCTGGGTGAGCGAGCGGTGATCGACGAGGTGCAGCGCGCGCCTTGGCTTTTTACCGCGGTGAAGCTCACCGTCGATCGCAACCGCCGGCCGGGGCGTTTTCTCTTTACCGGCTCCGCCAACGTGCTATTGGTGCCGCAGGTGTCCGATTCGCTTGCCGGCCGCATGGAGATCCTTCAGCTGTGGCCGCTTTCGCAGGGGGAAATATACGGCAGAAAAGAACGTTTTATTGACGTGCTTTTTGGAAACCATGATTGGTCGTTACGGCCCCAGGAGCCTCAGGATGACGACATTCCGGAACTGCTCGTCCGTGGCGGTTACCCGGAAATGATCGGGCGCGTGGAGTCGACCCGCCGCGAGGCCTGGCTCGTGGCCTACCTCCGGACGCTGATTGAGCGCGACGTCCGCGACTTGGCGAATATCGAAGGATTGGTGGAGATGCCCCGTTTACTGGCGCTGCTGGCGGCAAGGACCGGCGCGCTCATGAACCTCGCCGAAGTGTCGCGAGCGGTGGGCATTCCCCATACCACTCTCAAGCGTTATCTTACGTTGCTGCAAGCGACCTTTATCTTGACTCCATTGCCGGGTTGGTCCGGAAATCTAGGCAAGCGCTTGATCAAGGCGCCGAAGGTGCATTTTCCAGACAGCGCCATGGCGGCCTACCTTGCGCGCTATGATGTGCACCGACTCGCCGAGGATCGGGGCTTTCTCGGCCATCTGCTGGAAACATTTGCTGTCGCCGAGCTGCGCAAGCAGGCCGGATGGGCAAAGCACAATGTGGATTTTTATTACTACCGGACTTCGACCGGCCAGGAGGTCGACATCGTCATGGAAGATCGCCGCGGGCGTCTGGCAGGAATCGAGATCAAGGCATCGGCCACCCTCGACACCAAGGACTTCGCAGGCCTCAAGGCGTTTGCGGACACCGCGGGTAAGCGGTTCGTGGGCGGGATATTGCTCTATACGGGCAGCGACGTTTTACCTTTCGGTAAGAAGCTCTACGCGATGCCCGTAAGCGCGCTCTGGCGAGTGTCCTGAGGCTGCCGACGTCTTGTATGCGCATCTCGGCAACTGCTCCCGGCCGCAGTTCCAGACGCGGCTCCTACCTCCCCAGTCCGTGTGGGTCGCTTACGTTGCACTACCTCCTCCATCCCTGGAGTCCATAGGTATCTACACATCTCGAATAGATCGTCATTCCCGCGCAAGCGGGAATCCAGATACCCCGCGTCAATACTGGATTCCCGCTTGCGCGGGAATGAC
>Ga0209701_10000172_pt1 | contig 33201 bp, 27 predicted proteins | sample CZO8metaG_4_FD_188356 | JGI IMG/M metagenome (GOLD analysis project Ga0209701, IMG submission 188356) | Vadose zone soil microbial communities from the Eel River Critical Zone Observatory, Northern California, USA - CZOApr15con2H3.8 metaG... | ecosystem: Environmental > Terrestrial > Soil >... | reverse complement strand
ATATAGGAGAAAGCCACAGCGAGTACCAGCGCCATCATGCCGGAGAACGCGAGCGTCCGCACGGACTCGCGCAGGCGCTGCCCCTTCACCATGGCTTTGTCACGTCGTTAGCGGAAGCGCTGCAGCAAGAGGTCCCCGAGCCCGAAGAAACTGACCCCGCCTCTCCAATGGAGCGAAAGGTCCTTGATTGGATCCAGAAGACTTCCTTTTTCCAGAAGTACGAGGAAAGGCTAGAGTTGATCGCACAGTTTCCGGTTGGTGATTACCTGCGCCAGCTCGACAAGTTCTATCAGCATCCAGCTTACCGCTGCGATTTCCTGCTTCGGTATTACGGGCAGGATCGGACGGTAAATGTGATAATCGAATACGACGGTTTCGCCGAGCACTTCATCGAGCACAAGAAGCTCCACGAGGGGAATTATGACCAATACTACCGACCGGCTGATATTGAGAGGCAGATGGTAATCGAGTCCTACGGGTACAAATTCCTGCGTCTTAATCGATTCAATTTAGGCCGCGACCCTGTTCAGTCGCTTTCCCAGCGTCTCCACGCCCTGATAAACGCGGCAGCAAACGAGATGGAGCCAAAGGCTGTGGCCAAGATACGTGACGCTGCGGAAGATCTTGCTAAAGGAGAAGCTAAGCACTGCCGCAAGTGCGACCAAGTAAAGCCGCTGGATGCATTTTTCGACCGGAACTTAAAAGGAGGAAAAGGCGGTTACGGCCAAATTTGCAAAGATTGCAAACTGAAGAGGCCGACGATTCGAAAGTCAAGCTGGGGTCGTCGACGCTGGCGTCGAAGATATTAGTGAACCCATGAAGTTCAGGGGCCTGGCTTTGCTTTCTTGGGGGGCGCCTCCGGGCTCAAACTTTCCCTTCTTAACAATTTTTACGGTTAGATTTACTCGCCCAAAAAAACGGCCTGGTCGCCATGGGCGCCAGGCCGCTGAATGGGAATAACGGAGTTGCTGGACCGACGTTTACCCCTCGATGACCTTCTTCCACTTGGCCCGGACTTTTTCCTTCAGCTCGGGGCTGAACTCGGCCACGGGCGGGAAGTCTTTCATCCATTCGAAGGGCCGGCAGGCATCGATGACGGACAGTGAAAGGAAGAGATATGAAAAGAAATAAGAGTTCAGTCTCTAAAGCTCGTTCGTACACGGAAATCGGAGAGTTCTGGGACGAACACGACTTAAGCGACTTCTGGGGCAAGACCAGAAAGGCGAAGTTTGACGTGGATATTGAATCCGAAGTTACCTACTACCCCATAGAAAAGAGTCTCTCCGAAAAAATCCAGTCGCTGGCTCGTAAACAGGGGGTGCCCTCCGATACCCTTATCAATCTCTGGCTAGAACAGAAGATCAAGGAACTGGCGTCTTGAAATAAAACCGCCCCTCCATGACAAGGCCGCCTCGGAGCACTTCAACTTCCTCGAGGAGCCATCATGATGGGTCGGACTTCTTGGCTAGCGAACCATACTCTGCCGGATACAACTGTGCAGGTTACCCTTCAATCACCTTCCTCCACTTGTTCCGCACCTTGTCCTTGAGTTCCGGGCTGGACTCGGCCACGGGCGGGAAGTCTTTCATCCATTCGAACGGACGGCAGGCATCGATGACGGCGCGGGAGTTGAAACCTTTCTTGCCCGGCTGAATGCGCGGATCGAGTGGCCCGCTCCAGCAGCGGCGCAGGATCTCGATCGACTCGACCGGATCGGAACGCGTGGACAAAGCCCACAGCACATCGAAGGTATTCGTTGGATCGATATCATCATCCACCACGATCACGTAGCGGCCGAGATAGGCGCCGGCATGAACCTGAGAGGCGACGAGCATCGCCTGGCGCGCATGGCCGGGATAGCGCTGCTTGATGGAAATGATATTTAACAATCTGCCCCCGCCGGCCTCATGGCACCACACCCCTTTGACATCCGGCACACCGGCCCTCTCGACCTGATCCCAGATCAGGGCCGATTTCACGAAACACTTCGCTATGGAGTAGTCGGACGGCGGTCTCCCCGGCCGGGCGCAGCAGAGGATCGGATCGTTGCGATGGTAGACCCTCTCAACGCGGATGACCGGCTCAGGCCGTGACGAGCTGGCATAATAACCGGTCCACTCGCCGAAGGGACCTTCCTTCATAACGTCGTCTTGCTTCATGAAGCCTTCGATGACGATTTCAGCCTGGGCCGGGAACGGAAGTCCGGTTACCTCACCTTGAACGACCTCGATAGGGCCCCCCTTGAGTCCGCCGGCGTAATCGAACTCGGAGACGCCGTAGTCGATCTCGTTGCCCGAGACCATGAAGAGGATCGGGTCCTGACCGACGGAAACGATAACCGGGCAGGGCTTTCCCTGCTCGAACCATTTACGGCGCTGAATGGCGCCATGCTTTCCCGGCGAGATGTAGAGCGCCATACTGTTCTTGTCGTGGACCATGCCCCGGTAGGCGCCGAAGTTCACCCAACCTTCTTCAGGATCTTTCGTAATGACCAGACAGGCGGTGCCGATGAAGCGGCCGCCGTCGAGCTCATGCATGAAAGGAACCGGGAACTTTAAAAGGTCGATGTCTTTTCCTTTCAAAACGTTTTCAAGAATCGGCCCTCTCTTAACCACCTTGTGAGGAATCGGCTTGTGCTCGGCCAGCTTCTGGCGAAAAGCCTTGACCAGATCCAGGCCGTTCAATTCGAGCGGCAGGCCCAGATTCAAGGCCATTCTCTTGAACGAAGCGTTCTGCGCGAAGAGAGTGCGGTAGCCTTTGGGATAGCCCTTGATGTTATCGAACAGCACGGCGGACACGGGCCCTTTGCCCTCGTGCGCGATAAGCTCCGCGAGCGTTCCCATCTCGAGGTTCCAGTCCACGCCGTCGACTTGCTTGAGCTCTCCCAAGCTATCGACAATCTCCAGCCATTCACGAAGATCACTATAGGTCGGTGTCCTGCCGGCTTTGATCTCCTGTTCGGCGAATTTCCTGGCTTCTAAGGCAGTCATTGAAAAATCTCCTTTCTCCCTAGCTATAGCTGTCAGCCGTCAGCAAAATTAGCCCATCTAGCTGAAAGCTGAGAGCCGATTGCTGATAGCTGTTTTCAATCTCCCATTATGGACTCGTCCATTCCCTCAGTATCCTCAGCAGGAATGCCGTTGCAACTCTGCGGATCCAGATAGAGATAAACCTTCTCTCCCGGGCTCATGTTAAGAAAAGGATGGGTGTGGACCGCCAACAACATGTCGCCGACGGCAATCTGGCAGTGGTAAGCATCTCCCATAAAGATTGCCTCCTTGACTGTCCCCTCCACTACATTATCAAGCCCCTGCGGCTTTTCCTTATGCACCGGGATGTGCTCTGGACGAATGGATATAACCGCGGCTTGGTTCCGTCCCAGAGAAGTGGCAGGAATAAAGGATAAAATCCCCTTCTTGGTCTCTATGCGACCCGGCTTGGAATCCCCTCCCATCTCGATCACCTTTCCCTCGATAAGATTGGTCAGCCCTAGGAAGGTCGCTGTAAACTTTCTCGTGGGCCGAGAATAAAGCTGATGCGGCGTACCGACCTCGATCAGTTTTCCCGCATGCATCACAGCAATCTGATCGGAAATCGCCAGGGCTTCGGACTGGTCGTGGGTGACAAAAATAGTCGTGATGTTGATCCTCCGCTGAAGCGCCTTGATCTCAAACCTCATCTGCACTCTCAGCTTCGCGTCCAGGTTGCTCAAGGGCTCGTCCAGCAGCAAGACTTTCGGCTCGTTGACCAGCGCCCGGGCAAAGGCGACCCGCTGTTGCTGGCCGCCGGAGAGTTTCGGCGCCGGCCGGTCCTCCAGGCCGTGCAGTCCGACAACTTTTAACACGTCTTCGACTCTTCTTTTGATCTCGCTCTTGGGACGCCGATGGATCGTAAGTGGATAAGCTACGTTCTGGAAAACGGTCATGTGAGGCCAGATGGCATAGGACTGGAAAACCATTCCGATGGGGCGCTTGTTGGTCGGAACGTAGACTCTCTCGCCTGAGGCAAAGACAGCGTTCCCATCGATACTGATTTTTCCCCCCTCGGGCCTTTCCAGTCCGGCCACGCATCTAAGCGTCGTGGTCTTTCCGCATCCGCTCGGTCCCAGAAAAGTGTAGAGGGAGCCCTCGGGGATACTGAGCGAGATCCCTTTCAGAACATGAACCCTCTCCTTGTCTTCGCCGAAATATTTCTCCAAGGACTCAATCTGGACCATTTGCCTTTTTTCTGCCATCACACGCCCCTTTTCATTCCGCGATTCCTATCTTCGCCCCAAGTTTGCGCGCAGTATAAGCCATGGCAACCAGCAAGAGAACCATCAAGACCCCAAGGGCGCACACATAAGTGTACTGACCCCCTTCCCAAAGGTCAAAGGCCATAATGGAGAGAACGGTGCTGTTATAGGAATAAAGCAAGATGGAGGTGGAGAGCTCTCTCAGAGAAATGATGCTGATGTAAATCCAACCCGCCACGAAGCCCGGCATGAGCAGAGGAAGAAGAACCTTTCTAAAGGTCTGAAACCAGGTGCCGCCGCTGGCCAAGGAAGCCTCCTCGAGTTCCTTGTTGATCTGGATCATCGAGGCCGAGGCCGCGCGGATGCCATAAGGCATGAATTTCGTTATATAGGCCAAAAGCAGAACCCAGATCGTGCCGTAGATCGGGATCGGCAGGGTGAGGTAAACCCATATCAGGCTAACGCCCAGAACGATCCCGGGCATGGCAATCGGGATAAAGGTCATATTATCAAGGAAAACTCGCCCGGGCAGCTTTGATTTCACTGTAATCCAGGCGATCACAGAGGTCAGTAGCATGACCAGGGTCGCCGAACCGACGGAGAGATAGAAGCTGTTCTGAAATGCGGTGACGGCCAATGGATAGTTCAAAATGTATTTGTAGTTGGCGAGGGTCAGCTTGGCCACTAGCTCTGCCGACGGGATCCCATAGTACGGGATGAAAGAAGACCAGAGAAGGACAAACACGGGAAGAATGACGGCCAGGAAGAAGATCACAAAGGCGCTGGCGCAGGTCGCATATTTCCAAGGTCCAAGATCGATCACGCGCGGGCGATAGCCTTTGCCTGTGACGGTCGCGTAGCGATCCTCCTTTCGAGTGACCCTCTGATAGATCAAGACGCCGACTGTGCTGATGAGCAAAAGCGTAACGGCATAAGCGCCGGCCAGGCCGAAATCGGAAGGAAACTGGTGGATCGCAAGAAAAATCTTCGTGGTAAAGACAGAGATCTTCGCCGGAACGCCCACCAAAGCCGGGACTTCAAAGGCCTCGATGCCGCGCACAAACATAATCAGCATCACGCCGAACATGGCCGGTCGCATGAGCGGAAGCGTTACCCTCCTGAAAGTGGTGAAGGTGCTCGATCCCGCCGTTAGGGCGGCTTCTTCCAGGGAAGTATCCATGTTGCGGAACGCCGCCGACATCAAGAGAAAGACCAGAGGATAGAGGTGAATCGCTTCGGCCCAAACCATACCCCCCATCGAGTAGATATTAAAGGGAGCAGACTCCAGGCCTAAAAGCCCCTTCACGACTATGTTGATCAGCCCGATCTTGGGGCTAAGAAGAAGTATCCACGCGATGGTGCTCAGTATCCCGGGGATAATGAACGGGATCAGGGACATCACCATGAATAACTTCTTCAGAGGGGTATTGGTCCGCTCGCTGATCCAGGCCAGATAGGTCCCGATGAGAAAGGAGATCACGCAGGTGCCGATGGCATACTTGAGAGAGTTCCAGAAGAGGAGATAGAACTCCCGGTCGAAATAGGCCTTGACGTAGTTTTGAATCGTGTAGGCGGCGCCCGGCTCTCCGATGGGGGCGCTTCGAAAGCTCCCATAGAGAAGCATGAGCAACGGAATTCCCGCGAGGTAGAGAACAAAAAGAGAGCAACCTGCAAGGATCAGGGTCTGCGAACTGAAAAAGGGCCTCACGTGCCTCTCTCCAGACCCGTGTCATCAGGAATCGATATTGTGGACGACCTGGTCAGCCACCATCGTTTTCTTAACTTCTTCTTCGATCTGACCCCACACGTAATCCTCGTACTCCAAGAACTTCTTATCCCGTTTGGCCGAAAGCTGACGGGGTCGAGGTATGTCGACCTTCAGAGCATCCTTCACCCGGCCCGGTCGAGACCCAAAGATGATGACCCGATCCGCCAAGTAGATCGCCTCGTTGATCTGGTGAGTAATAAAGAGAACCGTTTTTCTGGCAGCACCCCAGATGCGCAGCAACTCCTGCTGCATGATCTCCCTGGTTTGGGCGTCCAATGCGGCAAACGGCTCGTCCATGATCAGGATTTCGGGATCTACGGTGAGGGCACGGGCCAAATTGCACCGCTGTTGCATGCCTCCTGATAGCTCATGAGGATAATGATCCTCGAAGCCCCCCAGACCGACGAGCTTAATAAAACTGCGCGCCCGCTCTTTCTCCGCTTGCCCGTCATGCCCACGGCATTCCAAGCCGTAAATGACGTTCTTGAACACGGTCCTCCAGGGCAAGAGGCAGGGGTCTTGGAAGACCATCGCCCGGTCCGTGCCCGGTTCCATGACCTCCTTCCCGTCGAGCATAATCTTTCCGGCGGTCGGTTTGAGCAACCCGTCCGCAATGTTAATGAACGTGGTCTTGCCGCAGCCGCTGGGGCCGACAATGCAGACGAATTCTCCGTCTTCGACAGAAAGATTCACATTGTCCAGGGCCAGGAGCCTTCCGCCGGTGCGGGGTTGATAGTACTCCATCCGCAATTCGATCGCCTGTAATTTCGTTCTTGCCACTATCGCCTCCTTAATTTTTTACGTAGAACCGACGTCAACGATACCGGCTTTAGATTCCGCATAGCGGGTCATATTTCCACATATCCTACCCTTATTTCAAGATTCGCCCATCCTTTCTTGACATGGAAGGGAGGATCGGATAGTTTCCGATGCAAAATATTGCATAAACTTTTTCATAACAAATTTCACTCCCATGGCCCACCCATTAAGAAACCCGAAGTCGAGAGGCTTAGAGAACCTCTCGGCTCGAGCCTACTTGGAAATCAAAGCCCTTATCTTGCGCAATGAGATCATGCCGGGTCAAAAGCTCCATCACCAGGAGCTCAGTGAGCGTCTCGGGGTCAGCAGAACCCCGGTGCGCGAAGCGCTGACGCGTCTGGTTCAGGAAGGCTATGCCTCCCTTCTGCCGAATCGGGGTTTTATCTGTAAAGAGATTGGAATGCAAGAGGCTGAAGAGTTATACGAATTGAGGGAGGCTCTGGAGGCCTTTGCGGTCGAAAAGGCCGTCGGACGCCTCGACGGCTCCGCGGTGGAGAGGCTTCAAAAGAAAATGGAACTCTACGGCAACGACACCCAAAAGCGGTTCACCCGGGAACGGCTCATCTACGATCAAAATATCCACCTCGAGATCGCTGCAATTGCGTCCAATGAAACTCTGAAAAGGACCCTAGGCCAGGTCTTTGAGAGGATCATCTTCAAACGGAAGACCGACTCGCTCTACGATCCGGCCCGGGGAGTCATCGCGCACCGGGAGCATCTGAGACTCTTGGAAGCCATGCACAGGCGGAATGTCGACGAGGCCGTCAGAATCATCCGAAACCACATTCAAGAAGGCAAAACAAACGTCCTATCGGACTTAAAACGAAGAAAAGAGATCCGCGATTTCCAGATTGTCGAATCTAGAACTTCATCGTAATCAAGGGAGGGCTTCATGAGCGCAGACTTAGTAATCAAAAACGGATGGGTGGCAACGCCCAGCGAAACCTTCAAAGGCGGGGTGGCGATCAAAAATGAAAAGTTTGTCGCCATGGGCACGGATGACACGTTGCCTCAGGCCAGAGAGGAGGTCGATGCCAAGGGAAGACACATTCTGCCTGGGCTGATCGACGGCCACGTCCATTTTAGAGAGCCCGGAATAGGCTACAAGGAGGATTTCACGACCGGCTCCACGGCGGCGGTCTGTGGCGGGATTACCATGGTTATGGATATGCCCAATGTAGTGCCGCCGACCGCAGACGGCGACAAAGTAAGAGAGAAGATAAAAATCGCCGAAGGAAAATTCTTGTGCGACTATGCCTTTTTCGGTGTCGTGGTCCAAACCAACGCGGATCAGATCCTGCCCATGAAGGAGGCCGGGGTCATCGGCTATAAAATCTTCTTCGGAGAGACCATCGGCAACCTCCCTTTCCCTGATGACGGGATGTGTCTGGAAGCCTTCCGCAACATCGCTCAGTCCAAGCTCCCTCTGGGCATCCACGCCGAGAACCGCCAGATCATGGCCTATCACACAAACAAGCTGAAGTCTGAAGGCAAGAACGATGCGGTCTATTGGGAGGCCTCACGGCCGGACATCTGCGAGGCGGAGTCGGTTCACCATGCCCTCTTTTTCGCCGAGACGTTCGGCACGAAGCTTCATGTCTATCACATGAGCTCCAAGCAAGCGGCCTGGATGGTGCGCGATGCCAAGGCCAAAGGACTGCGCGTGACCGCAGAGACCGGACCTCACTACCTGCTGAGAGAACCTAAAGATATGGAGAAGGTCGGCCCGCTGCTTAAAATGAATCCGCCTGTGCGCACCAAGGATCACGCCGAGGTGCTTTGGGACGGCTTGCTCAACGGCTACGTCGATTCGATCGCAACCGACCACTCTCCGCACACGCTGGAAGAAAAAGGATGCGACATCAACGGAAAGTTGACCAAGCCCGCCATTTGGGATTGCATCTCCGGTTTTTGCGGAGTCGAGACAGGAGTCCCGCTAATTCTCACCGAGGTCAATAAAGGAAGACTGACTCTTAATCACTACGTCAAAGTCGCTTCGGAGAATCCGGCCAAAACCTGGCAGATCTTTCCGAGGAAAGGCGCAATCCGGCTCGGCTCAGACGGAGACGTCACCATCGTCGACATGGACAAGGAGAGCGTTATCGACGTCAACAAGCTCCACAGCAAAAATAAGCCGAGCCCGTGGCACGGCTGGAAGGTCAAGGGGATGCCCGTGTATACGATTGTCCGCGGCCATGTGCAGATGCGCGAAGGCGAACCGGTAGGCAAGCCTATCGGCAAACACCAGCGGCCTAACCCTGTGTGAGGACATTTTGGATTTTGGATTGCCGATTCTGGACCTGGGAATCTTCAGCCAGGGCTGATCCGCCTCAGGCGGAAAAATCCGAAATCTAAAATCGAAAATATGAAGAGACCTGAACCCTTAGAAATATATCAGCCCACTTCCATCCAAGAGGCCTGTCAGATCATCAAGAAAAACGGACCCGGAGGTCACTATCTTGCCGGCGGCACCGACTTGGTCATCGCCATCAAGGAAAAGGGCTGGGTTCCGCGCTATGTGGTCGACATCAAGCGCATCCCCTCTATGAGCGGTATTCGTGATAACCTTGACGGTTCTCTAACTATCGGGGCACTGACAACGATGAGGGAGATCGAGACCTCCCCGTTGATACTGAAAAGGTATCCATTCTTCGCTCAAAGCGCCGCAGAGGTTGGCTCGATCCAGATCCGCAATCGTGCGACCATCGGCGGTAACATGGCCAATGCGACTCCTTCAGCGGATGCCGCCCCCGCTTTAATCGCTCTGGACACAAAAGCAAAGATCTCAGGCGGGCAGGACGAGGAGATCGTTTCGCTGGAAGCATTCTTTGTCGGTCCGGGCAAGACCGTCATGAAGCCGGACGAGATCTTAACCGAACTGATCGTGCCGGCTCATCCGGCTACTCTGCGAGGCGAGTATATTAAATTTTCACCAAGAGAGATGATGGATCTCGCCTACATCGGCGTGGCGGTTGCTCTGGTGTTGGACAATAAAAGAAAAATCGAATATGTGCGCATCGTTCTAGGAGCCGTGGCGCCAACGCCCCTCAGAGCCCGAAACGCGGAGGCCATTCTGACCCATCAAGTCTTGACCGAAGAGCTGGCAGAGCGGGCAGGCGAAGAAGCTGCCAAAGAATCCAAACCCATCAGCGATGTGCGATCTTCAGCTGATTACCGCAGGGAGATGGTTCGGGTTAACACCAAGCGCGCGCTGCTGAATGCGGCTGCCGATCCGAGGCCGATTTCTTGGTTGGAGCGGAGGGATAGAAGATATTAGATAGCCGTCGGCTGAGAGTTTGGACGGCACTGGGAGAAGACGATGAAGAAAAAGATTGAGATAACGCTCAATGGCAAGAAAACGAGCCTTGAGGTGCCAGCACACCGCTTGCTCCTTGACTTACTCCGGGACGAGATCGGGCTGACCGGGACTAAAGAGGGCTGCGGCACCGGCGATTGTGGCGCTTGCACCGTAATGCTCAACGGCAAGCCCGTGAACTCCTGCCTGATCCTTTCCGGAGAACTCAACGGCGTTGACATCATCACCATCGAGGGTTTGAAGATCGGCCCAGAGTTCCATCCCGTGCAGAAAACCTTTGTTCAAGATGGAGGGGCACAGTGCGGTTACTGCACTCCGGGGATGCTGATGATGGCCAAGGCTCTCCTGGATGAGAATCCAAACCCTACGGAAGAAGAAATCCGCTTCGCCTTATCCGGGAATCTCTGTCGTTGCACCGGCTACGCTAAGATTATCCAGGCCGTTCAAGATGCGGCCGCTGAAATCCGGCAGAGAAGAACGGCCCAAACATAAAACAAAAGAGGAGCTTTCAAGATGGCCGAACTCACAGTCGTTGGCAAATCCGTCACGCGCGTGGACGCGGGTGAAAAGGTCACAGGCGAGGCTATCTATGGCTATGATTTGATCCTTCCCAACATGCTTTACGGAAAGGTCGTCTTCAGCCCGAGGCCGCACGCCAAGATCAAACGGATCGATACCGAGAAGGCCAGGAGACTCCCCGGAGTCCACGCAGTTATTACGGCAAAGGACGCTCCTTGGACCCATGGAGAGTCGATCAAGGACAAACCCTTTCTCGCCCAAGGAAAAGTCCGCTACATCGGCGAGCCGGTGGCAGCGGTGGCAGCTGAGGACGAGGATACAGCTCAAGCTGCGGCGAAATTAATCGAAGTGGAGTATGAAGATCTGACGGCGTATCTGGATCCGGAGGAGGCTTGCAGGCCCGGGGCGATGCCTATACACGAAGATTTTCCCAGCTATAAAAAAATGGAATTTGTCGTCACCAGCCCGGAGATGCCCAATGTGTGCGAGCATTTCAAGCTCAGGACAGGAGAGGTCGAGAAGGGTTTCCGCGAATCCGATTTCGTCTTCGAAGAACGCTACTCTGTGCCGATCATCCAACATGCGGCCATGGAGCCCCATTCGTCCCATGCCCAGGTGGACCCCGAATCCGGTCGGGTAACGATCTGGGTGGCTAACGACGCACCCTTCCGCGCCCTGCATGAGATCTCAGAGGCTTTAGGGCTGCCCAAGGAGAAGATCCGCTTTATCAACCCCCTCCAGGGAGGAGGTTTCGGCTCCAAAGGCGGCCTCAAAGTGGAGCCGATCGCCGTCGCCCTGGCCTATCACACGGGCGGCAGACCAGTGCGGGTGAAATTCAACCGGGAGGAGAGTTTCATCTCCACCCTCACCCGGCATGAAGCGGTGATCTACATCAAAAGCGGAGTCAAAAAAGACGGTTCGATCCGCGCGCGTCAGGTGACGATCTTCTGGGGAGCGGGAGCCTATGCCGAAAAGAGCCCGACGGTCTGCATCAGGGGGAGCCTGCCGGCACCCGGCCCCTATCGCATTCCTCATGTGAAGGTGGACGGTTATGCGGTTTATACCAACAAACCGGTCGCCGGCTCCTTCCGCGGCTATGGCATCCCTCAGGGTGCCTGGGCCTGCGAGCAGCACACAGATGAGCTGGCCAGCCGTCTCGGCATGGACCCGCTGGAGTTTCGCCTAAAAAATGTCTATGTGGAGGGCGACACCTCTTACTGGGGAGAAAAGCTTCACGCCGTGGGACTCAAAGAGACACTGATAAAAGCGGCTGAGGCGATAGAATGGGGAAAAAGGGATGAAGGGATCAAGGGTTCAAGGGTGGGAAAGGGACTGGCCTGTATCCAGAAGCCGACCCGGAGCCCAACAACATCTCAGGCAGGCGTCACAGTCAATAACAAAGGAGAAGTCACGGTTCTTGCCGGGACAGTTGAGATAGGCCAGGGATGCAATACGATCCTTTCACAAATTGCGGCGGAAGAACTTAAAGTGCCGATCGAGAAAGTCTGCATGCATTCCCTGGACACTGATTTCATCCCCTTCGACGCATCCACGACTTCAAGCCGCAGCACCTATCACATGGGCAACGCCGTGCGGCGGGCAGCCATCGACGCCAGAGAAAAAATCGCCCTCATGGCGGCTCCCATGCTCGAAGCCAAAAAGGAGGACTTAGCTTTTTCAGACGGGAAGATTTATCTCAAAGATCACCCGGAGATGTCTCTGGCCATCGGCGAGGTGATACGAAGAAAATTGGGGCCCGCAACGCTTCTCAGGGGGGACGGCGCCTACACCTACGAGATCGCAAAGGACCTGGATTTGGAGACGGGACACAGCGACCACGCCTCGGCCTTTTACATGTACGCGACCCAGGCCGCCGAGGTGATAGTGGACGAAGAGACCGGCAGGGTGCGCATCCTGCGCATGTCCGCGGCCCACGACCTGGGGAAGGCGATCAATCCGCTTAACTGCGTCGCGCAGATCGAAGGAGGGCTGGCTATGGGCATTGGCTCCGCGCTCCATGAGCACCTCGTCGTGGACAATCAGGGGAAGGTGCGCAATCCCTCCTTTTTGGACTATCATTTGGTGACCTCTCTGGACCTTCCAAAAATGATTCCGATTATCGTGGAGTGCGCGGAACCAGAGGGGCCCTATGGGGCCAAAGGGCTAGGCGAGCCCGGATTGGCGCCCACTCCGGCGGCCATTGGAAATGCTGTGGCCAACGCCTTGGGAGTCAGGATCCACGATCTTCCTTTGACTCCGGAGCGGGTCTACTGGGCGATTCAGAAAGGTAAGACTAAAGCGGCTTGAAGAATTAAGGTATTCTGCTGGGCAAAATGTAGGTGAGGTAAAAGTGCCTGACTGCATCCGGCAGAAAGAGGGAGGACCAGGTATGGGTTATGAGGCTGCCCTGAAGAAGCAACGTGTCACAGACACCTGCGGTGAGATCCGTAGCCCATACTTCCCTCGATCATAGGCGGTCCAAGCTTCTCCAATTACTCGAAGCCCATCTTCCGGCCCCAGTTCTGGGGATCCTTGAGAAAATCCAAAATCTGCTGGCTCGCTTCCTTGTTAAAGTATTGCTGGCTCAGCCCAGTATCGAGCACATCGTCCCAGTTGGCCAAAGTGTGGAGCTCGATGTCGTGTTTGGCGAGAACCTCTTTTCCTTCATGCAGATTCAACCGCTCGGAACTGTACTCGAAGATGCAAAGGCAATGGGTGATCCTGGCCCCTTCGGCACGGATCCCGATGTTGAATCTTACTTTGCTCAACCCGTCTGTGATCAAGTCCTCGACTAGGAGTACGCGCTGTCCAGCGCTCAGGACTCCTTCGATCTGTTTTGTCTGGCCGTAGCCTTTCGGGTTTTTCCGCACATAGATCATCGGCTTTTTCACTCTATCGGACACAAAGGCCGCATAGGGAATACCTGCCGTCTCACCGCCCGCAATCACATCGATGTGATCCAGCCCGATATCGCGTTCGACCTTCTTTGCCAGTTGTTCGACAATCGCTTCTCTCGCATCCGCAAAAGAAAGCACTCTTCTACAGTCGATGTAGACCGGAGAGAGCCTGCCGGAAACAAAAACGAAAGGGCGATCCCGATAGACCTGGATAGAACCGGTTCTTAACAGCGCTTCGGCAATGGTTCTTGAGCCATCTGACATGGAATCAACCTTTCGAACTCGAAGATTTTCACGCAACCCTATAACACACACCCTTAGGGTTTGCCAGTTTATTTCAAGGTCGTCGCACAGAAACACAAATGTCGATTTGTGCCATTCCGAGCGCGGCGAAGCGCGCTTTGATGCCTCCGGTAAAGCTGATAAAATAGCGTCGATGCTTCGAGGAACGTCGGAAATAAGCATTAATAAAGAGCGGCTCATCCATGATCTCAATGCCATATCAAGAATCGGCCTTGGCGACCATGGAGCCGTGACCCGTCTCGTTTTCTCCGTCAAGGAGCTGAGGGCCAGGCAACTCTTGATTCACCTGATGAATCACGCTGGGCTCAAAGTTCATGTTGACCGGATCGGGAACATCTTTGGGCGCCTGAATGGAGCCAACTCCAAAGCTCCCGCAGTTCTAGCGGGCTCACATTTAGATACCGTAGTTCAAGGTGGCAAATTCGACGGTCCCGTAGGCGTGATCGGCGCTTTGGAAGCGGTAAGGACTCTAAGAGAAAACAATGTTGCCCTTGCCCACTCCGTGGAGGTGGTCTGTTTTGTCGGCGAGGAGTCCAGTCGATTCGGATTTTCCACTCTCGGAAGCAGCTTAATCGCGGGCGAAGTCAAACTCGAGGATCTCGCTAACGCTGTGGACGCTCGTGGAACAAAACTTGAAGATGTCCTGTCCAGCGTGGGCATCTATCGGCATAATCTAGCCTCCCTAAAACGCGACCCTTCAACGCTCAAGGCCTATCTAGAGCTTCATATCGAGCAGGGCCCAATCTTAGAGGCAAAAGAGAAAAAAATCGGGCTCGTTACTTCCATAGCCGCGCCGACTCGATTGAAAGTAATCTTTACCGGACAGGCAGATCATTCTGGAACAACGCCCATGGAAATGAGAAAAGATGCCCTGGTCGCTGCTGCTAAGCTCATAAGCTATATTGAAGATGTCTGTCTGGAATTTTCCCATATGGATAAGGGGAGAGTTGTCGGAACAGTAGGCGCCATGAAAATAGAGCCGGGGGTCATCAACGCTATTCCCGGAAAGGCGGAATTATCAGTCGATATACGCAGCATCTCAGCCGCATCCAAAGAGCAGGTGGCGAACCTAGTCACAGAGCAGGCGCGGGAGATAGCCCAAAGGAGAGATATCTCTGTAGATATTTTACCTATTCGGAACGAGCTCCCAGTACCCCTGGACGAAGGCCTGCTTCTGTTGATAGAGGAAAGCTGCAAGAGAAAGGGTATTCCTTACGAGATCATGCCCTCGGGGGCTGGCCACGATGCCATGCAGATGGCGAAAATAACTCGTGCCGGTATGATATTCGTGCCCAGCCGAAGGGGGATCAGTCACAGCCCCTTGGAATGGACGGATCCTGAGGATATCTTTCTGGGAAGCCAGCTTCTTATGGAAACGATCGTGCGCGTGGCCAATGAGGACTAGGTCAAAAGAAGTCCGAGTTTTAAGCGGTCACCAGATCAAGGGAAACCTCGAGCGGTTGTGCAGAGAGATCCTCAAGGAGCACAAGAGTCTTGATCATCTAGCCTTCATCGGCATCAGGACCAGGGGACTTTATCTGGCCAAGCGACTCTGTGAGATACTGAAAAGGCTGGAGAAAAAAGAGGTCCCCTTGGGCGAGATGGATATCACTCTCTACAGGGACGACTTAAACACCCTCCTGCCCGACGGCAAAGTGGATCACACGCGCATCCCGTTTGATATCAACAACAGAGCGATTATTCTTGTTGACGATGTCTTAAATACTGGCCGAACCGTACGCGCGGCGGTGGACCACCTTATCGATCTGGGACGCCCCCGCATGATCCAGCTTGCTGTCCTCATCGATCGAGGAGGAAGGGAATTCCCTATATCCGCTAATTTTGTCGGGAAGAAGATAAAACCACCTGCCCAGGGTGAGATCAAGGTACGACTCAAAGAGGTAGACAAGGTGGATTCAGTAGTGATCGTTGAATGAACCCCGTACCACCGACTTACGTCCGCGACTTTTGGGGCACCGGCCTTCAGACAAGTCCAGAACATTCATGCCCGCAATCACCTGCGGGCTGTGCCGTGGTACGGGGTGGACAATTGCAGTTGAGGGTCGAAAGAAAAAAGATTAGAATCCTGGAAAAGAAAAAAACCTAGGGGAAGAAGTCATGAAAATTCCATGCGCCATATATCGGGGAGGAACCAGTAAGCCGGTTTTTTTTCTAGAAAAGGATCTGCCTCGGGATGCGGAGAAAAGGGACCAAGTCGTCCTGTCCGCGTTCGGCAGTCCAGACCTCCGCCAGATTGACGGATTGGGCGGAGCCGACCCCTTGACCAGCAAAGTCGCTTATATCGGCCCCCCGACCATTCCAAACACGGATATCAATTATACCTTCGGCTATGTTGGGATTGTCTCGCCGGTGATCGATTATACCGGGAACTGCGGCAACACCTCGGCCGCTGTCGGTCCCTTCGCATTGCTACGGGGCTTGATCAAATCCGTGGAACCGGTCACTAAAGTCCGCATCTACAATACCAACACGAAAAAAGTCATCGTGGCCGAATTCCCCGCACGGAGTGGGGAATTTTTGAGCGAGGGGGATTTCTGCATCGATGGCGTTCCCGGCTCCGGTTCCAAGATTCTTCTGGACTTCATCAACTCCGGCGGCTCCGTGACAGGGAGACTTTTGCCCACGGGGAAAGTGAAGGAAGAGATCAAATTTCCGACTGTCGGGGCACTGACCGTCTCTATGGTGGATGCGGCCAATCCCTTCGTTTTTGTCCGGGCTGCCGATTTGGGTCTGAGGGGCAACGAAACCATGGAAGAGATCTCCGCCAACGACATCCTTTTGAATAAGTGCGAAGAGATTCGGTCTGTTGTTGCGGAGATTATGGGGATTGCTAAAAAGGAAGATGCAACTCAAAAAAGCCCGGGCGTCCCGAAGATCGCCTTTGTTTCACCTCCCACTTCCTATCGGACGCCCAAGGGGAAGGTCGAAGCTAAAGAAGTCGACATCGTTGCGCGAATGACCGCCTTGCAGAAGCTTCATAAGGCCTACGCGGTCACCGGCGCGGTTTGTCTGGGCGCCGCCGCTAAGATCGAGGGAACGATTGTGAACGAGATTTATCGTCAGGTGCAACCCGGCAATCCGCCTGGCGTTAGAATCGGTCACCCTTCGGGCTCAATGCAGGTCGAGATGCAGGTTGAGAAAAAGAACGGTCAGGTAGAACTCACTAAGGCGGCCCTGGCTCGCACGGCCCGTCTGCTCATGGACGGGTACGTTTATGTTCCCCAGGGGTAGTCGGGATCAAGAGCTGTTGGACTTTTTTCTGAATTGCACCGTAATCCAGGACCGGCTTTGCAACGAAGTCATTGCATCCTGCATGGAATGCCTTCGCTCGGTCCTCATCGCTTGTGTGAGCCGTTAGGGCGATGATCGGCATCCCCTTGCCCCATTCGGTCTCTCGCAAAGCCTTCGTGGCCTCCCACCCGTCCATGATCGGCATCTTGAGATCCATGAAAATCAGATCCGGTTTCGACCGGGCGGCAATTTTTAGCGCCTCTATACCGTTAGAGGCCTCCAAGACATCATAGAAACCCATCGCTTTAAGCCGCAAGACAACAACATCCCGGTTGTCCTCGTTATCTTCCACCACGAGAATCCTCTTGGGGGATTTTCCCCCTGTTTCCGCAATGGTCATCACAGGGTTGTACGTCTACGTCAATTCCTCAACCATGTATAACTTCGTGAGACGGAGGGTCATAACACCATCATCCTCGAGATGAGCGCTTATAAATCTCTTTATCTCCTCAATTTCCTCTGGGGAAAAGTGGGACTGACATCTTTCCATCAAGGCTTCCTTTGCCGAAGGTTCCAAACGACCGTACTCAACGAGAGAATCGGCGTAAGAGTGGCCGCATGCTTCAATCTCATCCGAGTCCAGATCCGCCGCCACCTCTTGAAAGAGCTTGATAAATAGCTCGATCTTCTCCTCGGTCATGGGCGATGACAGACTCCAGGGAAAATGGTATTTCATCTCCTTGCGAACCTCATTTTCCTGAACCTCGACAGAAACGCCTGCCGGAGTGAGCCGACCTTGAAGCAATTCAAAGCTTAGGGGTTCTTCGATATCCTTGCGAGAGCTCCGGATAAGAAAGAGATCCTGGCCGTTCGTTACTTCGATGTAATCCACCTTCATAGGGTCAATGGTTTGACCTGATGCCAGATAGCCGTCGCCGACACTTTTTAAACCTTCAAGCCTGTGGCCGGTATGTCGCCGCATGAAATCACCCCAATCGTCCCTGGGTATTTCTTTGACTTCTCCTCCAGCCCAAATATACTCGGGGGCCTTATCAAAAGGCGTGACGCGGTGGACCTCGCTGCAACGCCAGCAGCAGATATATCTTTCTTCAACCATCAATTCGCAACCCTGATATCCTCCATCGCGATGTTATCGGCATAAGATTTGGCGATATAGGGCAGACTGATTACAACATGGGTCCCCGCTCCGGGATGGCTATTGACTCGGAGGTCGCCTCCCAGAAATTCCGTAAGCCGGCGGGCCACTGTTAGTCCAAGCCCTAGGCCCGAAAACTCACGCTGGGAGGAGCTGTCCATCTGCTGAAAAGGCTCAAACATAGCTTCAATCTGATCCTGATCCATCCCCACCCCGGTATCGATAACTTCAAGTTCAATACATCTCCCATCCTCAGAGCGCTGGGCCTTAATAGTGATTTGCCCATGCGGAGTAAACTTAACCGCGTTGTTGAGGAGGTTCTTAAATATCCGTTCCACCTTGGATCGATCGCTGATAATTCTTATTTCTTCGGGAGGCAACTGCAGTGAGAGTTGAACCTCCTTTTCTTTTAGCACTCCTTCGTAAGTTTTTACCGCGTCCGCCACCATTGCCACGACATCAAACTCGTCCTTACCCAGAAGAAAATCACCAGCATTGAAAGAAGTCATCCAAAGCACGTTATCGATGAGATCAAGGAGCTCTCCGGAATTTCTATAGACTTTCTCCAGGACTTTCTGTTGCTCATCCGTGAGCTTCCCTATGACTTGATTGAGAAGGAGATAGACAAAGCCAACGACCACGCTGAGCGGAGTACGAAGTTCGTGCGAAACGTTCGCGAGAAAATTGGACTTGAGTTCCTTCAGTCTGAGCTTCGCGTGCCTCCGCTCCAATGCCCGTTTCACCAACGTCAATATGTGATTCACATCGAACGGCTTATCGATGTAGTCAAAAGCGCCGAACCTGATGCCTTGAACCGCCGTATCCAGCGATCCGTAGCCGGTAATGACGATTGCCTCAATGTCTGGATCGTGCTGTTTGATCTGCTCCAAAACCTTAATGCCAGGGAGTCCGGGCATTTTGAGATCTACTGTAACCAGATCGATCGGAATTTGATTGACAAGTTCAACCGCCTGGCCACCTCTTTCCGCGGTGTAAACGTTGTAATAGGGTTTGAGAATCATCATGAGAGATTCCCGCGGACCCCTTTCGTCATCAACAACGAGAATATTGGCTTTGTTGTTCATACCTACGATCCAAAGAAGATTTTACAAATGATGGGTTGCAAGGTATGTGCCAGTGGGCGGACCGCTGTAACCGGCTGATCTAAAATGGATTTTGACAGTAAAGCTCAGGTGCGGGGAGCTTAAGCAGCGATGAGAGGTTTAGAAACTATATCTAGTTGAAATTTCTATACAAAGACACTAAATATTGTGCTTTCATAGACAGCCCAGGGAACATTATTGGCCACTATTCGGACACTTTTGTGAGGTTTGAAGCTAAGTTGTCTTCGCTGATCTTGAGCTTTTCCATCCTATAACGGAGAATTCGCCTGCTTGTCCCAAGCAAGGATGCCGCTTTGGTTTGGTTGAAGCCGGTTTTCTCAAGAGCTTTCACGATCACTTCGCGCTCGAACTCGTCTACGGCCTCGCTCAGTGGACGCGAACCCTTGAGGACCTCTTCTTTCAAAGCAGAGACATTGTCTTGAGTCCTTATTCCCACAGGCAGATCTTGAAGCATGATGGTTTCACGGGGTGAGAGAATAGTCAGTCGCTCGACAAGGTTCTCTAACTCTCGCACATTTCCCGGCCAAGTGTAGGACATAAAAAAATCCACAACTTCGGGCGAAACCATCTTCGGAGATACCGAATGTTCTTGGGCTTTGAGCCGGAGAAAATGATCCAGAAGAATGGGGATATCATCCCTTCGCTCTCTCAAAGGAGGAAGTTGCAATGAGACCACATTCAACCGATAAAAGAGGTCGGGACGGAACTCTCCGGATTTGGCCGACTTTTCAAGATCGCGGTTGCTCGCAGCAATGACCCTGACGTCGACTTTGCTTTCCTCTATCCCCCCGAGGCGAGTAAAGGTCTCCGTTTCGATCGCCCTAAGGAGTTTGGCCTGTGTTGGGAAGTTAAGCTCTCCAATCTCGTCGAGGAAAAGAGTCCCTCCATGCGCCAATTCGAAATGTCCAACTTTTTTTTGATAGGCATTGGTAAAAGCGCCCTTTTCATAACCAAAAAGCTCGCTCTCGATCAGGGTATCCGGCAGGGCGGCGCAGTTCACTATGACAAACGGCTTGCTCCGTCGGTCGCTGTTATAATGGATGGCGCGGGCGATCAACTCCTTTCCCGTTCCACTCTCGCCGGTGATGAGGACTGTGCTTTTCTTGCTTGCCACCAAGCTTACAGTTTTAAAAATATCGAGCATCGATCTGGATGTCCCTACTATGTTGCCGATGCCATATTTACGCCCCACCTCCTCTTTGAGCCGCTCGAGCTCCTTGGAAAGTTGAATCTTTTCCAGTGCCCGAGTTACCCTCAAGCGCAGGGCATCCACATCAAAGGGCTTCGTAACATAGTCGAAGGCCCCCGTCTCCTTAGCCGAAAAGGCGGTGCGCGCTGTATTGAGGGCCGTCAGCATAATGACCTGTCCCTCAGGGTGGATCGCCTTGATCCGCTTCAGAATCTCGAGACCATCGGAGCCGGGCATGAGGATATCCAGGAGAATGACGTCTGGCTTGTCCTCATTGACTTGCCGAATGGCCTCTTCACTGGACTTCGCCTCTCGTATCTGGAAGTCTTTGCCAAAAATAAGGCGCAGGGACTCCCTTACGCCAACCTCGTCATCAACAATCAACAGAGATGATTGAATCATAATGTCTAGACTCAAGGTTCGATTAAGAATCTGCTAGTGTTATCCCAATCAGCGCCTTTCCTTCTTCAAGGTAGTTGACCTTGATCTCTCCATCGCTTCTTTCGAGAAGGATCTTGACAAGAAGGATTCGCAGCGGCAGGGCTTCCTCCATCGTCGAAGAAAGACCAAGATAATGTGTGAGCGGGCTAAGTCGGCCGCCCTCACGGACATAAGCGAAAGTGACTTTGCCTTGCCCTTCAACTTCGATCCCGATTTCACCTTTTGGCTGAATCTGCTCTAAGACCGTCCGGAGCACGTTCCTAAGTATGTATTGCAACTGCTCCCGATCGGCCAGAACCTCCACGGTTTCTCCCCTTCTCCGCCAGTGTATGGCCGCCTCTCTCTTTGCGCACTCAGGGAGCATCTCCTGCAAGACTCGCTGCAATTGCTCGAAAAGAAGAATCTTCTCCTTCATCGGATGAGTAAACCTGGAAAAATCAAGCAAGGCTTCCAGCAGCCCGTCCATCCGCTCTATATCGCTGGCCACCGTTTCCCGGAATCGGATGCGGAAGGCCGCGTCATCGAACCGGTCACCTAAAAGCTGAGCGAAGGTCTTGATGGTAACCATGGGGTTCTTCAGCTCGTGGGCCAACTCGTTGATGAGAACTCCACCATGCACAAGACTGCCGTTTCCGAGGTTGGATGCGACTGGCGGCTCTCCTGCCCCCGGTTGAGTTTGAATGCGAGAGACATCCTTTGACCCTACATCGATCGAAGCAGATCTCTGCTCGGCTAAAACCGGCAAGTGAATCTCTCCCTCCTCGACGCCCAGAACCAAGTCGGAAGCCTCCACAATTTGCTTTCTGTGTGTGGCAAGGGTTCTGGCGATCACAACTTCCATTTCATTTAAGTTGCCAAACCAAAGATAGTTAGAAAGCCGATCCAGCGCCCCGGGTGAAAAGCTCACCTCCCCGATGCCGAGACGCTTACCATACTCGCCGGCCAAACATGTTGCGAGAGGCCGTATGTCATTGCGCCTTTCCCGAAGGGGAGGAAGACGAAGTGTCAAGGTTGCCAGGCGATAGTAAAGAGGGGCCAGAAACTCTCCTCGATAGACTCTTTCCAACAGATCCACGCTGGAACTGGAGAGCATCCGGAATGACCGGCCTTTTTCCTCCTCTGCCTCTTCCAAGAAAACTAACAGAGAGGACTGAGCGGAAGCATCCAGAGTCTCTAAACCATTGAGAAAAAGGGTGACCCTTTCGCTAGATCGCCGTTCTCCTCCAAAATTCTGAGATAGGCATCCCCGGAGATATTCCCTTTTCGCCTCTGAAGGGTAGACAGAGACCCAGTGGCCGGCCTTGCCATTCAAAGAGTGAATCGCCCGGGCTATTCGCTCTTGACCCGAGCCGATTTCCCCCACAATGAGCAGGGGAAGAGCCGTAAGGGCAAATCTCTTAGCCAAGGCGGATGTGGACGCGGGCAGATAGGGAAACTCTAGGTAGTGACCGCTCTTCTCCCTCTCCAGAGAGCGTGGGCCCCGCGGCGACCCTGACCGGAGACTCGCGCGGCCAAGAAGCCGTACCACCTTTTCCTTTAATTCGTACGGGTTAAAGGGCTTGGCCAGATATTCCATTCTTTCATCGCCATATTCAATGCCGACCGTGGACCTCGAGTCAATGAGAAAGAGAACCGGGCGGGTTGATTCGGACGCAATTTCGAGAAGAATCGAAGGTTGGCTTCCCAAAGCGGCAGACACCCCGAAGATTAGAAGGTCGATCTCCTCATCCGGATAAGTGAAACTCTCTTTTTCCAGATAAGGGCGCTGAATGACAACGAAGTCTCGCCCCAGGACCAAAGCTAAAGTTTCCCGAACCGCTCGAGACTCATCAATGACCAGGATTTTCTTCATTGAACTGAGGATGAGTCCTTGCTTCCTGCGAGGCTGGACGCTTAACCGGCAGGTTGATAAAGAAGGTGGTCCCGCGCCCCACCTGACTTTCCACCATGATATAACCCCCGTGCTCCTGCACGATCTGGTGTGAAATGGAAAGGCCCAGACCCACACCTTCCTTTTTCGTAGTGAAAAATGGGTTGAAGATATTCTCCAGATCCTTTTGCGGAATTCCTACGCCGGAGTCGCGGACGCCGATCTGGACAAACTCGTCGGAGCCATCTTTGGTGAAAGGTCGGGTGGCCACCTCGACCACTCCCTTACCTTGGATTGATTGAAGCGCGTTCAAAATAATATTCATGGATACCTGTTTTATCTGTTCCTTGTCAATAAGGACCTTGGAAAGATTCGTGGCAAGCCGGCGATAGATCTGAACCCCTTTTTCCTTGGCCTCAGTCTCCAAAATCCGCACGATGCCGTCTACAATTTCATTGATGTTCTCGGCCGATACATTCGGAGCTGACGGGCGCGCGAAGCTCAGAAGATCGTTCACTAGCCCACAGATACGGTCCACCTCCTTAAGGGCAAGGGATTGAAAGCTGTTGCGAAACTCCACATCCTGGTAGCGCTCGGGCAGAAGCTGGGTAAAGGTACGGATCGCAACCAAGGGATTACGGATCTCATGAGCTAGGCCGGCGGTCAGTTGGCCGAGAGAAGAAAGTCTATCCGCCCGCCGGATAATGCTCTGGGACTGCTTGAGGTTCTCATAAAGGCGCGCGTTTTCTATGGCTATAGCGGCCTGGTTGGTCAAAGTTGACAGAAGCTCCAGATCCTCATCGGAATACATCTCACGTCCCTCTTTATGTCCCAAGTTCAGTATTCCAATGAGCCTATCCTTGGAGGTGATAGGTAAACTGATTTCCGCCTCCAGTTGACGCATCCTGTCAGCCACCGCCTTTGTTTCAACCCCGTCGCGTACCATCTCCACTTCCTCTCTGACAATCACCTTCGGCCTGCTCATGAGCTTCTGCACAAGCAGATCATCTCGAGGCAGGATGACCTCTTTAAATTCATCCAGGTCCAGGCCAGTCGTGGCCTTGAGGCCGAGTAAACCCTTGACATCGTCAATGAGAAATAGAGAAGCCTTTTGAATACCCAGCGCTCTCCCAATCGTATGGACAAGGCTGTTAGACAAGGCATCAAGATCCACCATGGAAACCATATCTTTGCTGGAACGCGACAAGGTTTCTCTGTAGTTATATCGCTTTTTAAAAAGTACCCTTTCTAACGCCTCCTCGGTCTGGAATCGCAGCTTGGGGAATACAAATCCTACGATCATAAAGAGGACCAAGGTGAAGATGGAGAAGAAGTAGTTGATGTTTCCAAAAACTAGCTTCTGTCCCCAGATGACTACCACGTAGCATGGGAATAGTAGAAGCAACAAGAGGAGGGCATAGACAAGCGTCTTCTTAATGAAGAGGTTAATCTCAAGCAATCGGTACTGAATGATAGCGTAGGTAATAATGCCTGCGTGAATGTTGGTAAAGACAAAACCGATGGGATAAAGTTCGATCCCATAGTTAGTAAGAAAATCCACTGCTGCGAGGGAGTAAATTATTGTGGACACAAAAATGTAAGTGGCTTGATTAACCCTCATCGGCTGGTCGACCGCTTTTCGTCGGTAATCAACCAAAAGATAAAGCCCAGTAAAAAGCATTACGGAGAGTGTCCCTACGTAGAAAATATGAAGGAGGCCTACTTTAGGATAGAGCCCCCAATAATATCGGTAGACTCCGGACACGAAAGTGTCAGTGGTCCACAGGCTAATCGCGAAAAGGCCGCCTAGAATATAGAAGAAATACGATAGCCTTTGCTTGCCTTCATTCTTGGTAAATGCAACCACGAAATGAAAGAAAACAATCGGGATAAATATAATACCGGAATAGCCTAAGCGAGCTAACTTCTCCGCGACCTGCAAGTCGTGGATGTTGAAAAGCACAGTCCATATACCTTGCCAGTAAGTAGTCAAAAAGCACCATAGAGCAAATGTGCGATTCAGGACAGATTTCCAATTTTTCGATAAAATGAAGAGTCCGAGTAGGAACGAAAGGACGGCAGAAAAAAGTGTAGGAATGGAATAAAAATTCATGACTCAGGTTCAAATATCAAAGCACATCACATTCACGGATAACACAAGCGGCGTTGTACCCACCAAAACCAAACGATACCGAGAGCATCGTATCTACTGTTCGCCAACAGCCCTCATTAGGTAAGTAGTTAAGATCGCACATCGGGTCCGGCTCCCGATAATTAATAGTCGGGTGGAGATAACCATGCTGCATCATAAGACAACATGCTATTAGCTCCAGTGCTCCACCTGCTCCCAATGTATGTCCCGTAAGCGGCTTCGTGGCGCTCATGGGAATTTTATAGACAGACTCACCAAATGCCTTTTTAAAAATAGCCGTCTCACCGCGATCATTTTCTAAAACGGCTATTCCGTGTGGATTAATGTAACCCACCTCTTCTGGCCTAACGTGAGCCTCTTCCAAAGCCAACCGTATCGCGGAAACTGGTTGCTCCAGAGATGGTTCAAAGACCATCACGTGGTAAGCGTCGGAGGAACTACCAAATCCAGCAACCTCGGCATAAATTTTAGCGTCGCGTCGTCGTGCGTGTTCGAGGTCTTCTAATACTAAGATCCCAGCCCCCTCACCCAAGACAAAACCGGCAGCATCTTTACTGAAAGGCCTGAAAGAACCTTCAGGGCAGCCGTTGTCTACCGAAAGGAGTTGAATCGATGATAAGGTTGAAAGCACTAGAGGCGTTATGGGCGCTTCGGACCCTCCCGCAAGGACAACATCGCTTTCCCCGGACCTTATATTATGAAAAGCCTCACCAATACCCCAGGTAGAGGATGCACATGCAGTGGTTATGGTCTTGGAAGGTCCCTTGATGTTTAGGTTAAGCATAATCTGGGTGGTGGCACTACTCGGTATTACAGAAGTAGCAAAAAAGGGATTTATCCTCCTTACTCCTTTTTCATAAAAGAGTGCAATTTGTTGTTCAGCATAACAAAGCGTTCCAACAGAAGTCCCAAGTATGACACCAACTTCCCTCTGATTCCTTTCATCAATCTTAAGGCCCGCGTCCTCAACAGCTAGTTTTGCCGCCGCTAGTCCCATCTGAGCGAATCTGTCGATTCTTCTGGCCAGTTGAGAAGGCATAAAATCAACAGGATCAAAGTCGCTGATCTCTCCAGCAATTTGGCAGGGGTACGTGGAAGCATCAAAGCTTGTGATTTTCTTGATTCCCGACTTCCCTGTCCGTAGGGAATCCCAGTATGCTTCTTTGCCAATACCGATCGCTGAGACAACGCCTAAACCAGTGATAACCACCCGGCGTCTGTTTGAGTTTCCGTCACTCACTGGGATTAACCTTAAATGTCATTAGGTATCGCCACCAAACAACTAATTACTAGGTTGCTACGTCCTATGATCTGAAGAAACGTTCATATTTTTCTTCAGCCATTGTTCAAGCATTTTTCTCTCAAAGCGCCATTGATTGCCAACCCGGAATGCAGGCAGCTTTTTCTGAGCGACCAAACGATAGACAGTGAATTTATCTACCTTTAGATACCGCGCAACTTGCTGGACGGTTAAGAGTATTTCTTGCATTTTAGCCTCTCTTATGGCACTCTTTGGTAACTTTTGGCACCGGTATATAGTAGTTGACTCTAACAGTCAAGCGGTCATAGGACTTGCAAAAATGCCCCTACCAGCAATGAAACTAATTGCCTTTTTCCTTCTATTTCTACTTTGGACTTCTGGTGAGGCCTCTGCCGGCGGTTACGCGATACCTCCTCAGACAGCAAGAGCTGCGGCGATGGGTGCCGCTGATACGGCTGGTGTAGATAATCCCTCGGCGGTTTATGTTAATCCAGCCGCTCTGACTAACATTGACGGGAATCAGATTATGGGCGGGCTAACCTATATCAACACCATTAGCGGTATAAAAAATAGTGACATGAAATCCCGAAACATTCATGATGACGACTTCCTACCGAATCTATTTGCCAATTATCATATCCCGAATTCCAAAATTACCCTGGGAATCGGTAGTTATACCCCTTTTGGATTGGCCACAAGTTATAAAGCTGATAGTTTCACCAGGTTTGCTGCGGTTAGGTCGGAGCTGCGAACTATTTTCGTTACTCCCGCCATCGCGTGGGAACCTCTCCCATATCTTTCAGTCGGCGGCGGAGTCAGTTTCGTTCATTCCTCCGCTCTCCTGTCTAGGGCTATTTTCTTCGGACCTTTCGGTGACGGCAAGATCAGAGTCACGGATACCGATAATGGTTATGCCTACAATCTTGGAATTCTCGTGAAACCAAATGACCGGCTTCAGCTGGGACTGACTTACAGGAGCAACGTTAATCTCACCTTTGACTCCGCGAATGTTAAATTCGCCGATGCCCCCGCCGCAGGAGGCCTTTTGACTCAGACAAAGGCATCCGGGATTCATGTACCCCTACCTCGAGTCATCAACGTTGGTCTCCATTGGCAGGTCAATCCAAAATGGGGCCTGGAGTTTGAGTACAATTTTACGCATTGGAGCGAATTCGGCCATTTAAAGGCAAATTTTTCCTCGCCCCTTCCAGGCTTAGGGGGACTTGCTCCTATTAGTGGCTTTTTCATTCCCCAAAACTGGAAGGATACAAGTACCGTTCGTCTTGGGACATCCTATCGCTTGAACAAAAGCTTTGAACTCCGAGGCGGAATAGGCTTGGACGAGACACCCATTCCAACAAGCACTCTAGGGCCAGCTATACCGGGGGCTGATTATCTGACTCTCACTGGCGGTATCGGTTATACCTGGGAGAAGCTAACGATTGATCTAGGTTACATGGCCGTTTTTTACAAGACGAGAAGAGTAAGCAATAATGTCCTAGAGACAGGGGGTGATCCCAGTAGCCTGCCGTTCCCAGGTGCTCCAGGCGCTGATAAATATCAAACATTCCAAAATTTGGTTGCTATGCATCTTAGGTACCGTTTTTAGAAAAGATGCGGGTCTTAACAGATTCCAGTCATCTACCCGAATATTTTCCGTAACCTTCCTCCGCGTTTTGTGGATCAACGAAATTGAGTTTCCCTGCTGTGCCCTGTAACAGTTGTGTTAATGAAACAAGTATAACAAGCCGATTCGTTTTAAGCCCTGCGGGGTAATTGGCGCACGCACTACCCTCTTTGACTAAGTTTCCCGCAACCTACCCCTTCTTCTGGGCTCTCTCGATCTTCGCCCATGAATCACGCAATGTGACTGTTCGGTTGAATACAAGCATTCGGTCGGAAGAATCAACAGAATCAACGCAGAAATAGCCCAGTCGTTCAAACTGGTAGAGATTGCCGCGGGCTGCGCTAGCCAGAAAAGGTTCAACGCGACACGACGTCAATGTCTCCAGGGAATTCGGATTGATATTGCTCAACCAATCAGCGCCTTCCTCGACATCGTCCGGGTTTTCCTCGGTGAAGAGATGATCGTACAGGCGGACTTCGGCTTCGATCGAATGCGCCGCCGAAACCCAGTGCAACGTTGCTTTGACTTTGCGACTACTCTGGGCCGAGCCGCTTTTGGTGTCCGGGTCATAGGTGCAGCGCAGCTCGGTCACCTCGCCGGTCTTGGGATTCTTAATGACATCGACGCACTTAATAATGTACGCGTAGCGAAGGCGCACCTCACGACCGGACGACAGACGAAAGAACCCCTTGGGAGGCTCTTCGCGAAAATCCTCCTGCTCAATATAAAGCACGCGTGAAAACGGAACCTTCCGTGTCCCCATATTGGGATCTTCGGGATTGTTGACGGCCTCGAGTTCCTCCACCTGGCCTTCCGCATAATTGGTGATGACAACCCGAAGCGGACGCAACACCGCCATGACGCGCGGAGCCCGTCGATTTAAATCTTCGCGTACGCAATGATCGAGCATGGCGATATCGACCGTGCTGTTTCGCTTGGCCACGCCGATACGCTCGCAAAAGGTTCGGATCGATTCCGGTGTGTAGCCGCGCCTGCGGATACCGGCCAGCGTAGGCATCCTTGGGTCGTTCCACCCTGTAACGTGTCCCTCTTGCACCAGTTGCAAGAGTTTTCGTTTGCTCAAAACGGTGTGCGTGAGATTGAGGCGGGCAAACTCGATTTGCTGCGGATGGTGGATCTTCAGTTGGTCAAGAAACCAGTCGTACAACGGTCGATGGTCTTCAAATTCCAGCGTGCAAATCGAATGCGTGATTCCCTCGATAGAATCCGACTGCCCGTGGGCGAAATCATACGTCGGATAGATGCACCACTTGTCGCCGGTGCGGTGATGGGTGGCGTGAAGGATGCGGACCATGACCGGATCGCGCATATTCAAGTTTGGAGACGCCATGTCGATTCTTGCTCGCAGCGTTCGGCTGCCGTCCGGGAATTCACCCGCCCGCATGCGCTGAAACAGATCCAGGTTCTCTTCGACGGAACGCGCGCGATACGGACTGTCCTTGCCTGGCTCGGTCAAGGTGCCGCGATACTCCCGAATCCGGTCTGCGCTCAAGTCGCAGACGTACGCCTTGCCGGCGTTGATCAACTGCACGGCGAACTGATAGAGTTGCTCAAAGTAATCCGATGCGTAGTACTCCCGGTTAGCCCAATTGAATCCCAGCCAGCGAACGTCTGACTTGATCGATTCCACATATTCGACGTCCTCCTTGCTTGGATTGGTATCGTCGAACCGCAGGTTGCACAGCCCGCCGAATTCGGCGGCGAGACCGAAATTGAGGCAGATGGATTTCGCGTGGCCAATATGGAGGTATCCATTCGGCTCAGGAGGAAATCGCGTATGAACTCGGCCGTCATTTTTGTTTCTCTTCAAGTCTTCCGAGATGATATTTCGGACAAAGTGAGAAGGGGTAGAATCCGTCGCGGCCACGGTAGCTTTGTCGTTTCCTTCTGTTGCTGTTTTATTCACGACCTTTTCTCCCGAATCCAGATATAGTAACACACCCAGCGTTTTTTGTGACAAGGAAACATGAAGGATTCGAATATGGTGGCAATGAATCTAACCAAATTATCAACCCGCATTCAAGATTCATAACCTCCCGTTGACGCTTCCCTCACTCCTTGTTAACTTGAATCTATGACATCGGTCCGCACTCGTTTCGCTCCCAGCCCCACCGGATACCTCCACATCGGAGGCGCGCGCACCGCTCTATTCAACTATCTTTTTGCCCGCCACCACGGGGGCAAGTTCATTCTCCGTATCGAGGATACAGATCGGGAAAGATCGACACCCGAAGCGATCGAAACGATCCTTCAAGCTCTGAAATGGTTGCAGCTCGACTGGGACGAGGGGCCATTTTATCAAACGCAGAGGTTTCCCCTCTATAGGGAAAAAATCGAGAAGCTTCTGGCGAATGGCAAGGCCTATCCCTGCGTCTGTGCTCCCCAGGAACTGGAAGCCAAGCGTCAAGCAGCCCAGAGAGAAAAAAGAAAGCCCGCTTACGACGGCACCTGCCGCCCGAAGGAAGAAATCATTCCGCCTTTGCCTGAAGATAAGCCTTACACTGTGCGCTTCCGTTCTCCTCAAACCGGAACAACAGTCGTGGACGACGCTGTCAAAGGCACGGTGGTTTTTGACAATCGAGAACTTGACGATCTCATCATCGCGCGGTCCGATGGCACGCCGACTTACAACTTTTGCGTCGTCGTGGACGACATCGACATGGCTATTACGCATATCATCCGAGGCGACGACCATCTGGCCAATGCTCCTCGACAGATTCTCCTCTATCGCGCTCTGAGCCATACCCTTCCCCGATTCGCACATGTGCCATTGATTCTTGGTTTGGACAAAGCCCGCCTCAGCAAACGGCACGGCGCTACTTCGGTCATGGCCTATCGGGACATGGGCTATTTTCCGGAGGCGTTGATCAATTATCTTGTGCGGCTCGGCTGGTCGCATGGCGATCAGGAGATATTTTCTCCGGACGAGCTCATTGAAAAATTCTCCCTGGATGCCGTGGGAAAATCCGCCGGAGTTTTCAACCCGGAAAAACTTCTATGGCTTAATTTTCACTATCTGAAAAGCCGGACGCTGTCCCAACTCGCCGATGAGGTTATTCCTTTTATCGAAGCTAAGGGCTACCCCCGGCCTCAGCATCGGGAGTGGTTGGCAAAGATGATCGGCACCTTGAGGGAACGGGCCAAGACACTTACGGAGCTGGTGGACTTAGCTCATTTCTATCTAAGCGACGATATCGACATCGAGGAAAAGGCGGCAAAGAAATTCCTGACCCGGGAGGTTTTCGAACCCCTGAAACAGCTGATCCAAAAACTTAGCGCCCTCGATGATTTTAGCGTTTCAAAGATCGAGCATGCATTCACGGAGATCCTTCAGGAGAGAGGCTTGGCGCTTGGAAAATTAGCCCAGCCCGTCCGCGTGGCGTTAACCGGCTCCACAGTAAGCCCCGGCATCTATGAGGTCATTGCCGTGCTCGGAAAAGAGCGGACGTTACTACGGCTCAAGAAGGCGCTGGAACATATCGAGCGCCTTGACTCTCCCCGGTAATTCTTTTAGTTTAATCTGGAAATTTTTGAGGAGTCGGCTAATTGGTAAGCCACCTGACTCTGGATCAGGCGATTGTAGGTTCGAGTCCTACCTCCTCAGCCACGGTCCCATCGTCTAGCGGTTAGGACACCGGCCTCTCACGTCGGTAACACGGGTTCGATTCCCGTTGGGACCACCAATCTTCTAGCTTGGCTGAGAACCATCTTGCGATGGGGAATTCCGGCCTCCTCAAAACCCGGCCCCACACAACGAAAGCCCATCTTCTCGTAGAAAGGGATGACCGGCACCTGAGCATGAAGAAAAATCACTTTAGCGCCTCTTTTCCTCGCTAGTGTCACCACTCTCTTCAATAGTTTCTTCCCGACTCCTCTTCTACGATACCCTCTTAGCACTGCCATGCGCCCGATCTTTGCTCGGCCCCCCTTGATCACCAGTCTTGCAGTGCCAACGATTTTCCCGCCGAGCTCGGCCACAAGATGCATCGCCAATTGATCGTCCTCGTCCAGTTCTATTTCCCGAGGCACACCCTGTTCACGGACAAAAACACGCAAGCGGATCGAATAGGCCTTTTCGAGCTCTCCCCGAGACACGACCCTCCTAACTCTCACAAGAGCTGCCACAGCCTCTATCTCTTTAAAGATAACCGGAAGGTGAGGATCAATCGCTGGAAGACGACCTTATCTCTCGATCGGGCCCGGCTCCTGGTAGTCATTCCGATAATACCAGTCAGCGATTTCCCAGCCCGTCGCACACCAAACTCCCTTATGGGAACAGATGTACTCCAGCGCCTTATCCAAATATTTGATTCGAAACGGAAGACCAATAACAAAAGGATGTAAAGGCAAGGCCATCACCCGGCCGCGTTCCGCTCCTTCCCGGTACAAAGTGTCAAACTGGTCGCACACCATCCGAAGGTACGCTTCGGGAGTGTAGTGGGAGTGGAGCAGCGTGGAGATATCGTTGATGCCTTGCTGATAGGGAACGATGATCATCCGGCCCTTGCGCACGCGCATGGGAACGGGCTGGTCGTCGCAGCCCCAGTCACACAGATACTCAAACCCTTCCGCGGCCAGGTGGTCGGGGGTATCGAACGTTTCGGAAAGTCCCGGACCCAGCCAGCCCTTCGGCGCCCTCCCTATGGCTCGGGTGATCGTCTCCTTGACCTGCCGGATGACCTTTCGCTCCTCTTCCGGGGGATAGTCGCTCATGCGCGCGTTATTGGTCATGCCATGGCCCAGCCACTCCCAATTCCGCTTCTTCCCTTCCTCAATGATAGCGGGATGGTGCTCGCACACGTCGGCATTGAGCAACACGCTCGCTCTGATCCTGTATTTATCCAGGACTTCCATCATGCGAAAAACACCGATCCGAGAGCCGTAGTCCCGCAGTGAATAACCTTGGATGTCCGGCAAGTGGGAGCTCGAGGCCGCGGGGATCGGCTTATCGATGTGAAAATACTCGATGTTCGGACAAACCCAAAAGGCGAGCCTTGCGCCCGCGGGCCATTTCAATCTCTTTCGCTGAATGATGGGGGAATAATCGTAGCGGCTATTTTCCATGAGGAAGCCTCCTTATACCACGCAGACAACCGCGTTCCACAATCGGTGAGACTCTTTCCCTGCTTGCACAAGCGGAGGCATACCTTTACCTAATACAAACGCATTAAGTAATGTTACAATCTCGGGGAAGAAAGCCTTCGGGCCGTGGGCAATGGGCCTCTGCCTCGAGGGCCACTCACGCCAACCCC
>Ga0209701_10000168_pt1 | contig 33328 bp, 27 predicted proteins | sample CZO8metaG_4_FD_188356 | JGI IMG/M metagenome (GOLD analysis project Ga0209701, IMG submission 188356) | Vadose zone soil microbial communities from the Eel River Critical Zone Observatory, Northern California, USA - CZOApr15con2H3.8 metaG... | ecosystem: Environmental > Terrestrial > Soil >... | reverse complement strand
GTTAAGCGGTTTCGGCCACCAAGCGTCGTTGTGCAAAGATCTTGCCGGCGCCGAAGGCGACACCCGATACGGGTGTCTGCTCGAGCGTGGCCATTCGCATCAACCCTTGGCTTCGTGCCCTCACAATGTCTTGCCGGGAGCATCCCAGCAGAGTCTTGCATTCCTGGTCGGAATACCCTTCGAGGACTGACATAACAAAAACAAATCTCTCGAATGTCTTGAGGCCAAGCACCGCAGCGCCGGGGACGTTACTGTCAGATGTTTTCAGTTCGCCAGTATCGGCCGGGGCAGGCGCCGGTTCCGAATGCTTTCGAGTCGGCTGCATCAATCGAACTGCATTCTGAATGATGGTGCGTCGTGCCCAGGACTGTGCCCACTCTTTAAAAACTCGATTTGACCCGATGCTATCCTCCAAACCCGAAACAAAACATTCTTCGGCTTTCGTGGAGTTTGCGGTTAGCAAGAATGACAGCCAATACAGCCCATTCATGTTCTGAGCGAAAATGCGACAGAAGTCGCCTGCAACTGCATATTCGGCTCGTGTGACTTCGGACTTAATCCCTACCTGCGTCATCATGTGCCTCCGTGGAACATGACTCTAGCGATCGTTGTTCTGCAGTTACTCTCGACAACGGGCATGACACCTGTGTGCCAGTTGCTTGATCACATATTTTGTGAGAACGCCACAACAGGAAAACTTTGCTCCTTCTTTCATCAGTTCCAAGAGCTCATCCTTGCCTTCCTGGCTAATGACAGTGGCATTGCTCAGGTCAATGACGAGCTTGCGTCCCTGAAGATCCTCTCCGGCGCTGCGCCATGTGCTCCTCAGTTCCCCGATCCAGGGTTGAACAAGCTTTCCTTCGACGACCAGGCGCCGTTCCGATCTTCTATTGATGGTTGATATCTTGAGCATTGCGCTGCACACTTCGACAGTCGCAATAGGCTTGCCAAACCCGGTGGGAACGCCAGCGCTTGTAACTCGGTGAAAGAAGGGCACGATTGCTGGATATCGGTAGAGCGGTGTCGAAAAAAGTCGACGACAGTGTCGACTCGCAGGGAGACTGCAATCAGGCTGCGCGGTTTCGGTGCTGATGCCGTTGCGGAGTCACGAGTTCCAATCCACTTTTTTGGCGTTCTACGATGCCAGGGGCGCGATCATGGCGCAGTTCCCGCACCATGGCATTGAAGAACGTCAGCATGAACGCAACTGCGGCGACGCTGATGCCCTCGATGAAGATAAGGATCACGTCGGGAATAGAGCACCGGGCGTGCCAAACTCGCCGTACGTGGATTCAATGGTTATGGACGGACTTGCCGGGCGGTAGTGTCGATAATGTCGACTGTCATGACAGTTGTCGGGAATTGATCCCCAATTTGTTCATGCGGGAGATCAGCGTCGTGCGCTTGAGTCCGAGACGTGCGGCAGCGCCTTCCGGTCCACCGACCTTCCCGCGAGCGCCCTTCAGAACTCGTAAAATTTCATCGCGTTCGCTTGCATCACGAGTTGCCAACGGAGGAATTCCCTTTGCACCGTTCGTCAACTCACTGATTGGCACCTGAAGGGCCGAGCCGTGGGTCAAAATCACGGAACGTTCAATAAAATTCTCGAGTTCTCGTATGTTACCGGGCCAATGCCAGGTCGCAAGTTTCTTCATGGCGGCCGCCGGTACTGACTCCACCTGCTTCTCCATACGCCGGCCGTATTTCTGCGCGAAGTAGCGAACCAGCAGCGGAATATCTTCGGGCCGCTCCCTTAGGGGTGGGATGCGAATGGGGAAAACATTCAGGCGATAATACAAGTCGCTGCGGAACTCGCGGGTTTCTATCATCTTCTCCAGATCACGATTGGTGGCGGCGACCAACCGCACATCGACCTTTTTGGTTCGCGTACTCCCCAGACGTTCAAACTCGCGTTCCTGCAAAGCGCGCAGCAGTTTCGGCTGTATCTCAATCGGGATGTCGCCGACCTCATCCAGGAAAAGCGTTCCCTGGTCCGCCAGTTCGAGTCGTCCGAGCTTTTGAGTAATCGCCCCCGTGAACGCGCCGCGCTCATGTCCAAAAAGCTCACTTTCCAGCAGACCGGTAGGGATGGCGGCGCAATTGAGCTTTACAAATGTTCTCTGCTTGCGCCGGCTACGATCATGAATCGCGCGCGCGATCAATTCTTTTCCTGTACCTGTTTCGCCCAGCAACAGGACGGTCGAATCGCTGGGGGCCACCGTTTCTACCAACTGCAGAACGTGGCGTAGGGCTGAGCTCTGTCCGACAATGCCTTCGAAGTCCATCTCACCGCGGATCTCTTCCTCCAGATACAACTTTTCCTGCGCCAGCCTGTCTTTCAGATCGGCAATCTCGGTGTAGGCGAGGGCGTTCTCGACTCCAATCGCCACCTGCTTCGCAACCTGTGTCAGGAAAGCTACCTCATCCTCGTCAAACGCGTTCTCCTCTCGCCTGGCGACCGCCAAAACTCCGAGCATCCGATTCTTACTGATGAGGGGCACGTCGCAAAATGAGTTCAGACCTTCGCCGATCGCCTTGCGATACATCTCAGGTGGCAGTTCAGCGGGATTCAGCCGGTTCACTACTATGGGCTTTCCGGTCCGAAACGCATCTCCCGGTAACGTTCCCTCAATGGGAACGAGAGTGCCTTCAGTAAAGACTCCGCGGCTCTCCGGGAAATCGAGCGCGTGTATTCGTAAGTGTTTGCCCTCGGCATCCGCCAGCATGACCGCCGCTGCTTCACACCGCATTACCTGACGCACGCTCGAGGAGGTGACGTGAAGGAATTCATTAAAGTCAAGGTTAGACACCACCTGGTTGTTTAGATCGAGGATCAGCTTCAGTTGGTCTTTCACACGCTGCGATACGCAGAAATTCAACGCGGCATCGATCGCGAGGCCGATTTGATCGGCAACCAGACAGAGGAAACGAACTTCCTCATCATCGTAAGCGTTTGGGTAAAACCTGCCAAGAGTCAGCACACCGAGGCGACGCTCTCCCCGCTTTAGAGGCAATGTGCAAGTGGACGAAATGCCCAGGTCGGTAAGAAATGATTGATGTTGCTGGAATTGCGTTTCGTGGTTCCAGTCGTTGGTTACCAGGAGTTCGCCAGATTCGTACACGCGGGCAATCGGGGTACCTTCCAAAGACGCCGCGGCTTCGCGGGGAACCTCCAATCTTTTCCCGCTTGCTTCGAACAGCTGCCAGGCGGGATTTTTCGTGCCATCGTCAAAAGCAACCAGGTGGAGATAGTCAAATGGGGTAACATCTCGCAACCGCGCGGTGAGGGTGTCGAAAGCGTCGCTGCAATCACTGTTAGCGATGGCACTGGCAGCGCGCAACAGCGCTAAGTAACGCTCCTCCTCGACCCGTGGATAGGTCTCCGCTCTTGTGGGCATGAACATCCGCTCTTTGAAAAGATCTTTTGCCTGTGGCGTTAACGTAGCCAACACTTTTCCTGAAGAGACGAAGGAGAGTGCTGCTTTTTTAATCTGATGCCGCGACCTCGGGGAAGGCTTCTCAAAGTGTCAGAAAAGTCGACTTTTGTCGAAATCTGGTCGAGGACCTCGACAGTGCTCTCCCAGACCCGCTGCCTTACTCCTTCCAACCTGCTGGCATCAAGCGCTTTGCACGAACCCAGTCAGTTTGGTATGCCCGGTGCTTGGATCAAGCCGAATGTGTCAGCCGAAGCATCGTGAGCATAGCGAGTCTGAGGCGGAGCATAACGATTTGTTAAGGAGAGTTTTAAGCATGCGAAAGATGGCAATGATGATTGCAAGTGTCGCTATCCTGCTGGGAGCCAGCGCGGCGGCACAGGAATCTCGTTCTGAGATCAGCCTGCAGGGAACCGGGTTGTTTACAAAAGATACAACTGGTCAGGGAACAATGCAGCGCGCTACTGAGACCGGTGGCTTTCTGGTTGGCTACCGCTATCATTTCAACCGCTGGCTTGCTGGGGAAGGCGTCTACGGATACGGTCGCAGCACCCAGCAGTTCTTTGCGCCGGCTGGCCTTTCCAGGATCCAGGCTAACGTCCATCAAGCAACTGGAGGCTTCGTCGTTAGTTTGCCCGCTCCCGCGAGGTTCAGAGTCCATCCTTACGTCCTGGCGGAGGGAGGAGCGCTGGTGTTCGATCCGACAGGAAATACTTTCGGAGCGGTCCCCGGCGCACAAAAACAAACCGTCGGCGTGTTTGCCTACGGAGGAGGAGCCGACCTTCCGATCTTCAATCACATCTCGTTGCGAGCGGAGTATCGCGGCCTGGTGTACAGTGCACCCGACTTCGGGATCAAAGAGCTGAACACTAACACGATTACCCACGCGGCCCAGCCATCCGCGGGAATTGTGTTTCGATTTTGACGAGGAATGAGAAGGACCGACGGGGTCAAGCTGCTGTAATGCGCGCTCGTTCGCCCTCCGACTGATCGGCCGTCAGTCGTGCTACTCGTGTTTGCGCAATCTGGTTCGCCATCTTTGGGTTCGGAACCAACGGTCTGGCGCAAAGGACCTCGATTGGATCCTAGTGAGCGAGGATGGTGTGGTGATGCCAGTATTCGGCAGAGGTACTCCCCTGCGTGGACGGTAGGGAAACCCATAGTTTCGGTTGGTTTGCCTTGGGCGCAGGGGGTCCGTCGCTCAAATCGGCGCGCCCCGACCAGTATCCCCTGTAGCATCACCGATCAGGACCAGACGAGCGTAGTCACTGAGTTCTCATCCAGTGAGATGTCGGTCTGTCTTTCTTCCATCTGAACGCTGGCGGTTTGGGCACCGGCTGGGTTGGTCACGACGAGTACGCGACGCCCATCGGGATGTTCGACTGCCACATGACCCACGTCCGGCGCCGAGCTTTCAGAAGCAAACCGCCTGGCGCCCCGCCGAATGAAGCGGGAAAATTGTGCGAATGCCCAGTACTGCCCACTGCGGGTAATTTCTTTGCTCTGTGAGTTGATGGTCACCACTCCACCACACGGAAATGGGCCGATATTTGGGCGCCCTTGCTCGTCGAGCGCAAGATTCCAGCCGGTAATCGACTGGCATCCGTTACGCAACACATCCGTGAATACCTTGGCCCACTTGGCCCAATCCGTCAGGTAGTCGGGACTCGTGTAGTCGGGACCACCCTCGGTCCAGTGCATGGCGGCATCGGGATGAGCCTCGTGGAACTTGGTCATCATTTCGGCGGCGCCGACGTAGCCGTGCCACGCGACTGCGTTCGAATACTGGCGCACTTGAGGGTTGTCGAGTTCGCAAACGGCTCGGCCCCAGAGGTTGTAATTGTGATCGAGTATCCAGATCTCAGTTGCGAGGCCGTTCTGCCGGAGCGCAGGACCCAGGTGCTGAACAAATTCAATTTCATATTCCTGCGGCCAGATGCAGGCCGGCATCTTGCCATCCTGGTCGGTGTCAACTTCATTTTGCGGAGTGACGGCTTGCACAGGCACACCCTCGGCTGCATAGCCCTGCAAGAACTTGATGAAGTATTGCGCGTAGTTGGGAATATATCGCCGCCGCATCGATCCACCCAGCATCGATCCACCCGACTTCATCCATCCAGGGGGACTCCATGGGGACGAGAACAAGAACAGTTCCGGATTCACGCTTCGCGCCTCGCGCAGCATGGGCAGGATGTAATCGCGGTCGTGTGCGATCGAGAACCGTTCTAGCTGCGGATCCGCGTCTCCTTCATCGTAGCTGTAGACGCTGGTGGAGTAATCGCTGGCACCCATGCAGGTCCGGCAGACGTTCAGGCCCATCTCGGCGGGATGGAACATCTCGTGGAATAACTGCGTCCGCGCGGGGGAGGAAAGCTGGTTGAACACGTAGCAGGAGGCGTCGGTGAAGGCCGCACCAAATCCCAGCACGGTCTGGAATTGCTCTTTCGGATCGAGCGCGATCATCGGCCCTGCCGGAGCGGCGGAACGCGCTTTCCACGAAATGTCCTCGGCTCGCGTGCAATGCGTTTTTTGATTCGTTACCCAGACTTCCACCTTGCCCGATGCTGGCGTATTGGCCGTGCCTGATTCCGCGGCGGACTGCTGCGTAAGCGTGGCCGTTGCGGCCAATCCGGCAGCGGACATTTTGAGAAAATCTCTTCGGGTGGATTCGGCCGACATTTTTCCTCGCAAAAAACTGATGTTCAATTTCGGAGAATACACCACTGCCCAGCAAGTTTTTCGGAAATGTGAGCGAAAAAATCAGCGGAGCGAACACTATACAAAAATATAGTCAGACTCCCATGCGACCGTATGATAGACAGTGCCAGATTCGTTTCATAGAGTCTGGGCGCGACTGCGTCGTCGACGACCTTAAAAATCAATACTGTCGCATCGAAGAAGAAGAGGAACCATGACCAAGAAGGTACCGAATTGCCTTTTCGTTTTGTTGGTCTTGCTATCCGGCGCAGTGTTCTGCGGCGGTTCGTCCGAGGCTTGGGCACAACAGGCGAACTATGCTCTCGTTTGGAGCGACGAATTCAGCGCTCCTAACGGTTCCCCGCCCGATTCTTCCAAGTGGATCATGGAAACCGGCGGCGGCGGCTGGGGCAACAATGAACTCGAGTCCTATACGAATCGAGGCCAGAACGTCCACGTGCAGGATGGGAACTTGGTCATCACCGCCAGCGAGGAGACCTACAAGGGGGTCGACGGCATCACGCGTGAGTACACTTCCGCACGTCTCAAGACTCTGGGACTGTTTGAGCAGAAGTATGGACGCTTCGAGGCCCGTATCAAGATTCCGCGGGGACAAGGGATATGGCCAGCCTTCTGGATGCTCGGAAACAACATTGGCACTGTCGGCTGGCCTGGCTGCGGCGAGATCGACATTATGGAAAACATTGGAAAGGAGCCGGACAAAGTGCATGGCAGCATGCACGGCCCCGGTTACTCGGGAGAAAACGGCCTCACTGGGACCTATACGTTACCGTCGGGAAAGTTCGCCGACGGCTTTCATATCTTTGCTGTCGAATGGGAGCCATCCACCATTCGCTTCTATGTGGACGGCAACTTGTACGAGACCCGCACGCCCGCTGATCTTCCTGCGGGAAGGACCTGGGTCTTCGATCATCCGTTTTTTATCTTGCTCAACGTGGCGGTTGGTGGAGGCTGGCCGGGGAATCCCGACAGTAGCACGGTCTTTCCCCAGCGGATGCTGTTGGACTATGTGAAGGTTTACGCCAAGAAATAAATGCGTGCCTGCTTGCCTGTGGAAAGGCCGACCAAACACTACACGACTCTACTTGCCCGGGCCCACGGGTTTCAGCACGGCAGTATTCCGTTCGTCGCTGGCAACGATGCGATAGAATTTCTTGAGCTCTTCCATTCGTTCGACGGGCACACTCAATTCCTTGACTTCAAAAGTTCGCGTGTAGTGAATCACATCGCCTTTTGCTTCGGTCCGCGAGTGGTAGCTGGCGAAGCTGTACTCCGAGTCTACGGGGGGCGGCAGGTCGTCCACTTCGTAGCCGGGTGGAATTGTAATTTCAAAACTGTCGGTGTCTCGCACGGGCCCCTCGAATTCGACTGGAAATTTGCGCGGCTCCTTGGTCTCCAGAATCCCGGACGATTTGCTGCCCATTACTCTTGGTCGCAGCAGGAGCAGGTTGCCGGCATTCTTGGCGTAGCTGTCAGACTCAAACGAGTAGTCAAAGCCGAAAGGCTGATCGGTGTGCTGAAGGTTAAGGACAGAGGCATGCGTGATGCGAAAACTCGAGAGCGAACCGGCGAGCAAACTTTCGATTGGCTTGATCCGGTCGATGTCCTTGGTTACGGTACGCAGTCGCCACCGTTCGGATGAGGCGCGGTCGCCTAACCGCACCTCCTTCACATCTCCTTTCAGCGTGCCGGTGGTGTCGAGGGTCAGTTTAGCGGTGCGCTGGATGCTGTTCATCTTGGAGGGCTGCTGCGGCAACTGAGTGAGTTCTCCGCCTTCCGGCGTTATCAACAAGCCGTAGTTGGCCTGCAGCGGACCCCGGATCTGGCCAAAGGGCGTCATCTCGTCGGTGGGATCGAAGAACAACAGCTTTCCGAGTTTGGGATGCTGCACGGTTGCGATGAGCGAGGGATCGGTAAGGCCATCGGGTAACTTGATGGCGGTGATTACATGATTAAAACCGTTGTGGGCCGGTGCTTCACGAGTGACGGCTCCCCGATCGCTGTTGATAACCAAATAAAATGAGTCCACCCCAATCTCGCGGAGCATGGTACGCATCAGTGCCGCTTTGTCTTTACAGTCCCCATACCGGTTGGAGAAAACTTCCGGAGATGCATGGGGCTGCCAACCACCGATCCCCAAACTAATTGAGACGTAACGGATATTGTGCTGCACGAATTCAGCGAGACTCTGCATTTTGCCGAGAGTCGCGCTTTTCGAAGTGCTGAGCGTCGCCACTTCTTGCTTGATCTGGGCCGTGGAATCGAGCCTTCCCTCGGCCAGATTCCAATACCATTTACCCATGTCTTTCCAGTTTGCAAACTCGTTCTTCTGAGACGTGCCACCCGGCGGAAAGAAGGAGACAATCATCTGGCCGACAACTCCGTGAGAGGGAGGCATGTCTGGCTCTTCCCGCACTCCCTTTACGTCGCTAACCGCCCATTGCCAAACGTTGGCGCCCGCTTGGGCCGGCTTGAGTTCCCCATGATTGAGCCAGGATACCTTGTATTCCCAACCAGAAGGCAGTTCCAACGAATAGCGGCTCTCTTTCACAGGTTCGGTTCCCTGAAAGTACCAGACATACTGCAAGAAGAATGGCTGCTCCTCTACCTCATACTCATACCCGATGATGTTTCCGGGATCAGGAGCGGGGATATGAATGATTTTGTATTTCACATCCGAGATAAGTTCGCCTCCCTCGGTGGGTGGCGAGACTTCCACCGCGTCCTTGTCCTTCACCTCAAAATCCTTGCCCTGAGCAGGAATGCACCACCCGTGCAAACTTTTGAGCTTCCTTTGCGGATTAAGGTAGACATAGGCGGTGCCGCGGTCACGGCCGCTGGGGCGGAGAACCTTGTATGCTTGGCGAACGCGTGTCCTGATCTTATCTGTCGACAAGACAGTTACGTTCGTTTCGGAATACAACAGGACTGCGTCCGTCTTTTCGTCGTAGGACGCCAGCGGCACACCGACCAAAGCGTGCATCCATTGCGGTGCGTCCGCGCTCGCCGCCGCAGGCGAGACGCAGGCCAGAACGCAAGCAGCAATCCGCAGGAACCACGCTGACCCCTGACTAGTTGCTGGCGGCCGTCGTACCGGGCTGCAACACGATCTGCTCTTCATCTCCCGACCTCACTACCTGGAAGAAATTGCGCAATGCCGTATAGTACTTTTGTTCGAGGATCAGGACATCGACGCTTAATTTCCGCGTCAAGTGCAACGTCCCTTTGTTGTCCTCGACTTTCAAGTTGTATACAACGACGTGTCCATCTTGATTCTGTGCATTTGGCATACTGCTGATTCGCCATCCCGAAGGGAGTTCAATCGTCACGTCGTCCACCTTCTCGAACGGGTATTCGAAATAGATGGGATGGACGCGGTTGGCATGTTCAAAGATGCGTTTCTCGGCGGCCGTAAAGATGCCGACGGGAACGACAGCCCGTCTCCCAGCATTCGAAGCCCATCCGGGGATCTTCAGGTCAAATTCAGCCACCAGTGGCGTCTCCGCGCTGCTCCAATCCGGTTTGTTGGTCAATTCCACCTCCGCGGCGGCGGGGATCTGCTCCTTCAACGCCTCTTCCAAAACTTTCTTGCGTTCCACTTCATCGGTATTGCGGTTTTCTAGCCTCGGGTACATGGCCTCCAGCCCGGTGTAAGTGATGGTCAGTTTTCCTTCCAGGTCACCGGTGTCAGCTAATTTCAGCTTTGCGTTGCGCGCAATTTTCGACTCGGAACTTTCCGGCAGAGTAGTCCGGATCCATGTTCCTCCGTCCTTATCCAAACGCAATCCCTGCGTGCCGGTTTCCGGCCAGGTCAGCATTCCAAAAGGCGTGAAGGCCGCTCCCGGATCGAAATAGACATCCTTTCCGTTCAGCTTAACGAGGACGACATTCGAATTCAGCTTCTGGCTTTCCATGGTCCCCGGCACGAAAAAATAATCGTGTCGGTCGGACACCCAGCACCCGTACGCTTCGAAACCTGCGGCTCGCGCCAAAGCGAGGAACAACCATGTCAGCTGGGTGCCATTGCCATAGCCGCGCTTCCAAAGCTCCTCGACATTGTCTACCGGCTTCTCCTTGGCACGCTTTTCCTCCTGCTCCGTTTTCCGGACTTCGTAGGAGGTGTTCCGGATCGCTTGCACGCGATCGTAGATTTTTCGAAGCTTCACTTCTGGAGCATCATTGGGCGAAACGATCTGGGCGACCGCGCCTTCCATCGCTTTTCGCTTTCCGACAAAACTCTCCAGAGAGTCGTTCCGCTTCTTTCCGACGTGCCTCCAGAACTTGTCCGGCTCCCGCTCTGTGAGATCGTCTTCGTAGATAAAGTCCACGCGCGACTTCAGTTCGTTGGCTGGTGGCATGAAATCTTCGGTTTGGAAGGCGGCAATATTCGTCGCCTCCATCCGGACGATGTGGTCAGCCCCTTCTTTGGGATCGGCGCCCGGGGGCAGGCGTTGCCAGGTCCAGCGGAGTTGAAAATTGTTTTCGAAGGTACTTCTATAGGGCTTCAGCGAAAACTGGGCTCTCTTGGTGAACAGTTCGTCGCTCAGGATCCAGTGGGAGTCGAAGAGAGAAAACTCTTTGAAGTCGTCGGTGTAGTAATACTCGATGATCCCCCCGACTTGGATATCGGGAAGAGTGAAAGTCTTTGCCAGATACTTCACGCCTTTCGCTTTGTGAATGGTTTTTTCGAAGACTTTTCCGTCGAAGTTCACGATCGAACCATCCGGCTTGATGGTTCGAGCTCGGATATTGGTGATGCTCTCGCTTTGCTTCAAGAACGGAATCTCGATGTCAGCGTACTTGCGCCCCTCTTCGGTCAGGATCTTGATTCGAAAGTAATTGTCTTCATGGGAAGTACGGCCATTGTCATCCCGGTCCACTTGGCGATAGAGCAGGATGGCAGCCGCCCCCGGCGCCATCGGCTCGCTGGTCATTTTAAGTTCGTCAGGGGAAGCCGGCAGGAAGCCCGCCCACGCTTCTTGAGCTGAGAACATCCACATCCCGACTAAAAACAATGTAATCAAGTACTTAGCGACGGAATGGAAAACCGGTTCCCAGGCAGGAAGGGAGTGGGACCAGAACCCTCGGCCAGGAACTTCTTTGAAAACAGGTCGGGGCCGAGCATCGGGATCAAGCAGAAGCAGCTGCCAAGCAAGCATGTTGCCTCCTCCGAAGTTCCGTGCCCCCTCAAGCCGGAATTCGGTCAACTCGTTAGACGCTGAGTATATTCGGAAGCCGGCGTCCGTCAAGGACGAAGATCACAGTGCTGGTGGGTTCGGTCGTTTGGTTCTAGAGCTCGTACTTCTTCATCAAGTGGCGGAATGAGCGGTAGGAGATGCCCAGGATGTCGGCGGCTTTGACCTGGACGCCGTGAGTTTGTCCGAGAGCGGATTGCAGCAGGGAGCGCTCGATCTGTGCGACGTAATTTTCCATGTTGACGCCTTCGGGCAGGACGGAGCCCGCCGGGATGGAAAAGGGTGTCTCGGCGCCTGCGGCCACGGCGCGCGCTTTGGCACGCTCGGCGGGAAGCTCGACCCGCAACTCGCTGCCGAGTTCCAGAGCTACTGCGCGTTCGATGGTGTTCTCCAACTGGCGAACGTTGCCCGGCCAGTCGTAGCCGCAGAGGGCCTGGAGAGACGCCTTGTCCACGCTGTGGATGCTCTTCCCGGCTGCCGGGGCGTACTTCTTCATGAAATGGTTGGCGAGCAGCGGGATGTCCTCCCGGCGCTCGCGTAACGCCGGCACGCGGATGGGAATCACGCTCAGGCGGTAGTAGAGGTCTTCGCGGAAGGTGCCTTCGGCCACCTGTTTGTCGAGGTCGCGGTTGGTAGCGGCGATGACCCGAACGTCCACGGCAATCTCGCTGGTCCCGCCCACTGGACGGACGCTGCGTTCCTGCAGCACGCGCAGCAGCTTGACCTGCATGGGCGTGGTCATTTCGCTGATCTCGTCCAGAAAGATCGTGCCCTGATCGGCGACTTCGAAGAGTCCGCGCTTGTTCTGGTTGGCTCCAGTGAATGCGCCTTTGACGTAACCGAATAATTCGCTTTCGAGGAGGGTTTCGGGAAATGCGCCGCAGTTGACCGATACGAAACCTTCGGTAGCGCGCGGCGAGCAGGTATGAACGGCGCGCGCAACCAGTTCCTTTCCCGTGCCACTCTCGCCATAGACCAGGATGGTGCTCTGGGTGGAGGCCACCGTTCGGATAGTCTGCTTCAATTTGTCCAGAGCCGGGCTGACGCCGACGATGTTGTCGAGTGAGTTGCGGGTGGCGGCATCGCGGCGAAGGGCGAAATTCTGGCGGCTGAGCGAAACTTTCTCGAGGGCGCGCGCGATTCCGAGCTTCACTTCATCGACCAGACCGGGGCTCTTGCGGATGTAGTCAGTGGCGCCACCGGCTTTGACGGCCTGTACGGCGGCTTCGTAGTCATCTACGGCGGTCATCAGGATGACGGCGGAGTCGGGCGAAACCTGGTGAGCGTATCGGAGCACCTCGACGCCATCCACGTGCGGCATCTTGATGTCGGTAACAATCACGTCGAAGAGCGCGCTCTCGATCTTGCGCCGGGCCGCTTCGCCGCTGGTAACGGTTTCCACTTTGTGACCTTCGCGGCGCAGGGCAATGTCGAGCAATTCGCAGATGGAGCGCTCGTCGTCGCAGACCAGGATGCTACCCACGAGGCGCTCCTCCCGAAGCAGCTGCCGCGGCGGCAGATTGTGATGCCAGGGACGGTGTAGAGGAGATACCCACGTCCATCCGCCGCAACCGCACCACGAAACTGGTGCCCTTGCCTACTTCCGAGCGCGCCCAGACCTTGCCTTCGTGGGCTTGTACGATCTGGTATACGATCGCCAGGCCCAATCCGGTGCCGCCTTCAAAGTTGGACTGGAAAGGCTCGAAGATTTTTTCCGTCTGTTGGGGGCTGATGCCGGGACCAGTGTCGGTAAAGCTCATCTCCCAGTCCGGGCCGCGCTCCACCAGGGCGGCCGTCAACGTGCCGCCCGTCTTCTTCATGGCGCGAACCGCGTTTTCGCTGAAGTTCCAGAACACCTGCTTGAGCTTGTCGCCATCGGCCAGCACCCAGGCCTCGGAAGATGGAAGGACTCGCATCAAGCGGATGCCGGTGTTTTCGGCCGTCAGGCGATGTTCGAGCAGGGTGAGTGTGTCTTGCAGCAGAGGGATCAGATTGACCCGCTCGAATCGGTATTGCTTGCCGCGAGAGTAGGCCAGGAAGTCGGTAATGATGTTGTTGAGACGATCGGACTCGCGGGTGACGATTTGCAGAAGCTTACGCTGCTCTTCAGTCAAGGCTGGTGCGTCCGACAGCATGCTCACCGATCCGGCAATCGAGGTCAGCGGGTTGCGGATCTCGTGTGCGATCGCGGCGGCCAGCCGGCCGACCGCGGCCAGGCGGTCCTGTAGACGCACTTCGCGCTCGAGACGGCGGATCTCGGTGAGATCGTCGAACGTGTAAACGAACCCCAGTTCACCGGGCACGTTCACATTCAGTGCGGAAACCATCACGCGAAACGTCTTGCGGAATCCATTGCCGGCGGCGCACCGGACTTCGGCATCGCTGCGTTCGGAACCGATATGGGGCAGCGGATCGAGAAACAGACTGGCGACCGAACGGCCGAGCAATTCCGTCTCGGAAATGTCCAGCAAGTGCTGGGCGGAACGATTGACGAGGGTAATCCGGCCGTCGAATCCGGTCGTGATCACGCCCCCACTCATGGACTGCACGATGTTTTCGTGCAGGGCCTGCAGATTCTCGAGCGCTCCGCTGGTGTCCTTCAGCCGGACATCAGCCTGACGCAACTTGGTCACCAGCAAGCCGGCCAGATAAGCAATTGCGAAATACGCAAACAGGTTGACAAACATCACCACCTGCAGCGCTTTCAACTTGGGGTGCGATGTGGCAAACGATGGAATCACCCCGTAATAGTCAAGTTCCAGAATCGTGCCAAAAAGAATGAACGCCAGGGCCCCGATCAGAAAGCCCCAGGAACGAGGCAGCAGCATGCAGGCGACGATGATCACCAGTGGATAGAGAAAGTTGAGAGAGCTGTCGATACCACCAGTGAGTTGGACGATGAGCGTGACCATGGCCAGGTCGCTTAGAACCTGCAACATGGCCTGGAGCCGGCTCTCGGTCCACACCGAGACGAGAAAAAGGAAGAACAGCGAGAGCACGAACCACAGCACCATCGCCGTGAGGAAGGGCATGATGGGCAGCGGACTCGGGGTGAGGCGGATGACCGCCAATTCGATGGCGAGCAGGACGGTCAGAATCAGCAGGCGAACCTTCACCAGCCAGGTCAGCCAGTTCCGTTCGTCAGAGATGGAATGCATGGAGTTCGTATTCGCAAAGCGCTTCTCGCGCTCAGTTGCTTCGAGCTTCGAGCCACGAGCTTCGAGCCGGCATTTGTCCTCGCCCGCTCACAGTTCGTAGCTCGTAGCCCGGGGCGGCCCCTAGCCTGCCAGTTTCGAAATCATCGAGAACAGTGGCATGTAGAGCGAAATTACGATGCCGCCAACGGTGACGCCGAGCAAACCGATGATGGCCGGCTCCAACATGGCCAGCATGTCTTTGGTCGCGGAGTCGACTTCGTCCTCGTAGAAATCCGCGATCTTCTGGAGCATGGCGTCCATCGCGCCGGTGGCTTCGCCGACGCCAATCATCTGCGTTACCATGTTGGGAAAGACGCCGCATTCGCGCAGTGGATCGACGATGGTCCGGCCTTCTTCAATCGCCTTGCGCACTTTCATCAGTGCTTCTTCCAGCACCGCGTTCCCGGAAGTGCGGGCGGTGATAGCCAAGCCTTCCAGAATCGGGACGCCAGAAGTAATCAGGGTGCCGAGGGTACGCGTGAAGCGGGCCACGGCGATCTTGCGAAGCAGCATGCCAATGGCGGGCAACTTCAGCAATGCGGCATCGAAGTAGTAGCGGCCACGCGGATCTTTCCTTATCTGCTTCATTCCGAAATAGAGGCCAACCGTCCCGGCGATGAAGAACCACCAGAAGTGACCCACGAAGTTGCTGAGCCCGATGACAATTCGCGTGGGCAGCGGCAGCGCGACGCCGAGGCCGACGAACAAGTTGGCGAAGATAGGCACTACCCATTTGAGCAGTGCGCCCACGATCACGACCGCAATGGAGACCACGGCGACGGGATAGATCAGCGCCGACTTAACGGCTGACCGCAGCTTGACCGCCTTTTCGACGTACTGGGCCAGGCGCTGCAGGATGATGTCGAGAATACCGCCCGTCTCGCCTGCCTCAATCATGTTGGTGGTGAGGTCATCGAACACTTTGGGGTACAGACGCATGGCATTGGCGAGCGTCGCGCCGCCCTCGACCGTGGTGCGGACGCCGGTAAGCGTCTTCTGGAAATTGGGGTTCTCCTGGTTGGCAGCGAGAATTTCCAGACACTGCACCAGCGGCAAGCCCGCATCGATCATGACGGAGAATTGCCGGAAGAACACCGCAATGTCCTTCGTCTTGACCTTGGAGCTTCCGAAGGTGGGCATGGAGAACTCTTTGCCCTTCTCGCGGATGGACCCGGGCGTAATGCGCTCGCGCCGGAGCGCGGAGGCCAGTGACTCCTTGTTGGGGGCTACGCGTTCTCCCTGGACTTTTTCGCCATTATTGGTCTTTCCTGAAAATGTGAAAACCGGCATGGTTCTCTTCTCCTCGCTGCTGTTGTTCCTGCTTTCGATCAAAGCCGCTGGATTACCAGCAAGCTACCCCCACCGTCCTGGGCCCGTTAGCGGGCACTCGTCGTCATCTCTTGGTTGGCGCCGCTGCCCTGGCCATCGTCGTTCCGGCCGTCGTCGGCCGGTTCAGCAGGTTGGCGCCGCGTGAAATCATCTCCGTCAATTCGTCCTGGTTACTGGATCGCGCCATAGCCACTTCCAACGAGATCTGTTTCTGGTAATAAGCGCTGGCTAACGACTGGTTGAACGTCTGCATTCCGTATTTGTCCTGACCGGATTGCATGGCCGAATAAATCTGGTGAATCTTGTCTTCACGGATCAGGTTGCGGACGGCCGCGTTCGGCACCAGGATCTCCATGCACATGGCGCGTCCCTTGTTATCGCTACGGGGCAGAAGGCTTTGACACATGATCCCTTCCAGCACCAGCGAAAGCTGGGCCCGGATCTGCGATTGCTGGTGCGCCGGGAAAACGTCGATGATGCGGTTGATGGTCGAAGACGCCGAGTTGGTGTGCAGGGTGCCGAAAGTCAGGTGGCCGGTCTCAGCGATGCGCAGCGCCGATTCAATGGTTTCCAGATCGCGCATTTCGCCGATCAGAACCACGTCCGGGTCTTCACGGAGGGCAGCGCGCAGGGCGTCCGTAAACGACTTGGTGTCGGAGTGCAGTTCGCGCTGGTTGACCAGGCAATTCTTGTTCATGTGCACGAATTCGATCGGATCCTCGATGGTGAGGATGTGATCATGCCGCTCGGTATTGATCTTGTCGATCATGGCGGCCAGGGTCGTGGACTTGCCGGAACCGGTTGGCCCGGTGACCAGCACCAGCCCGCGGGGCTTATCGCAGAGTTTGCTGACGACGGGGGGCAGTCCCAACTGATGAAACGACTTGATCTCGAACGGAATGAGACGGAAGACGCAAGCTGAGGCGCCGCGCTGGTTGAACACGTTGGCGCGGAAGCGAGCCAGGCCCTTCAGGCCGAAAGAGAAGTCGAGCTCGAGGTTTTCTTCGAAGCGGTGCTTCTGCGAATCGGTCATGACGCTGTAGGCCAGTTGCTTGGTTTCGGCCGGCGTCAATTGCGGCAAGTCGAGGGGCACGAGGTGACCGTGCACGCGGATTTGGGGCGGCGAGTTGGTGGTGATATGCAGGTCGCTGCCGGACATTTCCAGCATGCGGCGGAGCAAATCGCTTAATGAGAGCGCCATGGTCTTGTTCTTCTTTCTCCCGCTTTATTAGTGGATCGTCTCGCGAGCCACTTCTTCCAAAGTTGTAAAGCCTCCCGCAACCTTGATCAGCCCGCTACGACGCAGAGTGATCATGCCGCGTTCAATCGCCTTTTTCTTCAGTTCCAGCGCCGAAGCACCTACCAGAACCAGTTCTCTGATCTCGTCGTCCACTTCCATCACTTCGTACAAGCCGGTGCGGCCCTTGTACCCGGTCTTGTTGCAAGTTGCGCAACCTTTGCCCTTCATAATCTGGACAGTCTTCGCTTCTTCCGGCGAGTAGCCTTCCTCGATGAGAGTCTGCACCGGTACTTCGACCGGCTCGGCGCAGTCTTTGCAAATTCGCCGCACCAGTCGCTGAGCACAGATCAGGTGAACCGAGGTCGCGACCAGGAAAGGCTCGATGCCCATGTTCATCAAACGCGTAATGGTTTCCGGTGCGCCGTTGGTGTGCAGAGTGGACAAGACCAAGTGGCCGGTAAGCGCGGCCTTGATGGCAATCTCCGCCGTTTCGAAGTCGCGGATTTCGCCCACCAGGATGATGTTGGGGTCCTGCCGCAGGAAGGCGCGCAGAGCAGCGGCAAAGTTCAAACCGATCTGCTCCTTCATCTGCACCTGATTCACACCGCCCAACTGGAATTCGACCGGGTCTTCGGCGGTCATGATGTTGGTGTCAGGCTGGTTGAGCCGGGAAATCGAGGAGTACAGCGTGTTGGTCTTGCCTGATCCTGTTGGCCCTGTCACCAATACCATGCCGTAAGGCTTCAGGATGGCCTTCTCGAACTTGACCAGCGACTCGGGCTCGAAGCCCAGTTTGGTCATGTCGAGCCGCAGGTTTTCCTTGTCGAGCAACCGGAGCACGATTTTCTCGCCCCACAGCGTCGGCAGAGTGCTAACGCGGAAGTCGAGCTGCTTTTTCTTGCCCCCGATCTGCATCTTCAGCATGATGCGACCGTCCTGCGGGAGGCGCTTTTCGCTGATGTCGAGCTTGGCCATGATCTTGAGGCGCGAAGTGATCGCGTCCTTGAGCTTGAGCGGCGGATTCATGATGGATTGCAGCACGCCGTCAATACGGAAGCGGACGCGGAACTCCTTCTCGTAGGGTTCCATGTGGATGTCGCTGGCGCCGCGCTTCACGGCATCGGTGAGTACCAGATTGACGAGCTTGACGATGGGAGCTTCGTCGGCCGCTCGTTCGAGTTCGGCCAGCTCGATCTGCTGTTCTTCGGCCTGCACTTCGACATCGGCGGCGTCGCCGATGTCGTTCATCGACTGCATCACCTGCTCGAGCTCTTCTTCTTTCGAAGTGCCGTAAGCCTTGTCGATGCCCTCGATGATGGAACTCTCCGAAGCGACCACCGGCTCGATGTTGAAGCCGGTCATAAACTTGATGTCGTCCATGGCGAAGACGTTCGTGGGATCGACCATGGCGATGGTGAGCGAGGCGCCCACCCTGCTGAGCGGTAGAATCTGGTAGCGCTTCGCAGTTTCGTAAGGGATCAGCTTGACAACTGCGGGATCAATTTCGAAGTAGGAGAGATTAATGGCGGGCACACCATACTGGCGCGACAGGAAGTTTGTGACGTCCTCATCTGAGAGGAATCCCAACTTCACCAGAGCTGAGGCGAGACGGAGGTGCGCCTCTTTCTGGAGCTTGGTCGCCTGTTCCAACTGCTCGGGGGTGATGACCTTTTCTTTTACGAGCAGGTCGCCCAGCCGTTGAGACATATCTCTCCTGTTTCCCGCGAACTCGGGGGTAGGCGAAGCCGCTGATTTCCGGGGGGATCAGCGGAGGGTTTTTCGCACTGACACAAATTGTCAACGCAATGGCTATTCGGAAAAAGTAACTTAGGTACCTGTACTTAGTGGCAGAACACGGCTGGGGCCGCTGGTTAAGGGTTTTCTGGCCAGAAATTGGCGATCTGTGGAGAGATTGACGTGCCTCGGTACATGTTCTTCGGTGTGCAGCGTGGGTTGCGGCTCCGAACTGCGGGCCCGGAACTAGTTGCTCCCAGCTCGCATCCTGAAGCTCGCGGCTGAGTGCCGACCATCATGAGGCGTCCAAAGACCGATCAGATCCGCGCGTACTACCACACTCTGTTTTCAATGTGGGGACGTCAGCACTGGTGGCCGGCGCACTCGCGCTTCGAGGTTATCCTTGGCGCCTACCTCACTCAGAACACGTCGTGGATCAACGTCGAGAAGGCGCTTGCGAGCCTGCGTACGGCTGGGTTACTCAGCCTGGACGGAATCCGGCGAACACCACTCGCGAAGCTGGAGAGCCTGATTCGATCTTCCGGCTACTTTCGTCAGAAGGCCCAGCGACTGAAAACGTTCGTGCGCTTTCTTGACGAGCGTTACCGAGGATCATTGGAGCGGATGTTCGCGCAGCCGGTTATGAAACTTCGAGAGGAACTGCTTGCGCTAAACGGGGTCGGGCCGGAGACCGCGGATTCGATTCTTTTGTATGCCGGCAATCAACCGGTTTTCGTCGTGGACGCCTACACCCGCCGCATTCTGGAACGGCACGCGCTGATCGGTTCTCGTGCGACCTATGACGAGATCCGCGAACTGGTCGAGCGGGCACTTGCGTCCGCTGGCGCTGACGCCGCGGGGCACCGGGCAAAGTTGGGGCTGGCTAATCTCACCGCGGGCCCGCGAGGCACCAGCCATTCGCCTTCCCGGATGAGCCAGGCTTCGCGCACGCCGCTCGCACAGGTGTTCAACGAAATGCACGGATTGCTCGTCGGCGTGGGCAAAAACTACTGCCTAAAGTCACAAATGCGCTGTGAGGAATGTCCTTTACAGAAATTCCTTCCTGATAAATCCTAGCCATACTGTGCGGCGGGTAATTCGTGGTTTTGCGTGGATCGCCTGGTTGACGTTAGTCGTCGGGCCCGCTTGTTCACAGACGCTCCGTGAAACAGCGAAGAGATCCGGAATACTGGTGGGCGCGGCGGTGCGCCCGGCACAACTCTCCGAACCGTTGTATGCGTCCACACTGGCGCGCGAATTCAACCTGCTTGAGCCAGAAGATGCGATGAAGTGGGAAGTGCTGCACCCCGCTCCGGCGACGTTTGATTTCTCTCAGGCGGACCGCATCATCGCATTCGCGATCTCACATCACATGAAAGTTCGTGGCCACACGCTGGTCTGGCATCAACAGAATCCACCCTGGTTGACGGAAGCACGGCACACTCCCGATCAGCTGGCCCGGATTCTCGAACAGCACATCAAGACCGTAGTCGGGCATTACCGGGGCAAGGTATTCGCATGGGATGTAGTCAACGAGGCGTTCGATGAGGGCGGGGCGGAAAGATTACGCAGCACCATCTGGTATGACAAGCCCGGAATCGGCCGGGTAGACAAAGGCTACGCCTATATTGAGGACTGCTTTCGCTGGGCGCATGCGGCCGATCCGGACGCACTTCTTTTCTACAACGACGCCGAAGCCGAGGCGATGAACCCGAAGTCGGACAAAATCTACGCTATGGTGCGAGATTTCCGGCACCGCGGCGTGCCCATCCATGGCGTGGGCTTCCAGATGCACATCAGCAACCTCCATCCGGATATCGATTCCATTTCTGCAAACATCGGCCGCTTCACCGCCTTGGGAGTGCAGGTGCAGATTACCGAAATGGATGTGGCGCTCCCGCTGGACGCTGACAGCAACCCCACGCCTGCAGACCTTCAACTGCAAGCTGACGTTTATCGCAAGATTGCTTCCGCCTGCCTCGCTCATGTCGGCTGCACGGCGATTCAGACCTGGGGTTTCACGGACAAGTATTCCTGGATCGGATCGCATTCGAAACACACGCAGGGATCGGCGTTGCTCTTCGATCGCGAGTATCGTCCCAAGCCGGCGTATGACGGGCTGCGGAAGGCGCTGGAGCGGGTAGAACGTCGTTAGTCATTGATCGCGGTCGTTTATGGCGCTGCGTCGTCGGTCCTTCCGGGGATGTGATTCGACGTTCTGAAAACAAAGGCCCGAGCGACTGGCGACCAACGACCGACGACGCCCGCTCTATAATGAACCACGCAAACACTTGGACGCACCTATTCCAACTCGTCCCGAAGGCAAGACTTCCGGCCGCCGGAAAGCCGTGATCGCGCTGGCGGTCTCCGCTTTTCTGCTGCTGGCTATTCTGATCTCGCAGGGATCGTTCAATCTGAAATCCATCAATCCCGACAGTAATCAGCAACTTCTGTTCTTTGCCGGACTGTCAGCTCTAGTCTTCCTGCTCTTCGTCGCGCTCACAGTAGTTCTGGGGCGCAATCTGCTGAAGCTCTTCGCGGAGCGGCGGCTGGGTGTTATCGGCTCGAAGTTCCGTACCCGTCTGGTGGTGGTCAATCTGCTGCTTTCGTTCTTGCCGGTCATCGCGCTGTTCTGGTTCTCCTATGGATTGATGAACCGCTCCATCGACAAGTGGTTTTCGCAGCCGGTGGAGGAAGTGCGAGCGGACACCGCTGCGATGGCATCGCTGATTTCCGACTATGCCGGCCAGAACGTGACGACCGAGGCACAGGCGATCGCACAATCCGAAGAGGTTAAAAACGCATTCGCGAACCGGAGCTTCGCATCTGCGCTCGGGGAGTTCCGCGAACATGAATCGACGCTGCAAGGTGGATTTGTTGTGGCCTTAACAGATGGGAATGCCGAGGCGAGCCAGTCGATGCCAGCGCCCTGGAACGAGATCAAAGATCGGTTCCCCCTGCAACAGGCTCTGCGGGGAGAACATCCGCACTTCCAGTGGAACCAGACGGACTACATTGTGGGGGCGGCTCCGGTAGGCAAGGACGCGATTATCGTGGCGATGCCGCTGCCCGCGAAATTCGCCGAGACCGAGAAACAGATTCAGGAAAGCCAGCAGCGTTATATCGAGCTGGCGAAACAGCGCAAGCTGGTGCGCCGGACCTACATCGGATTTCTGTCGCTGCTGACGGTATTGGTGCTGTTCGCCTCGACCTGGCTGGCGCTGTTTCTCTCGAAACTCGTCAACCGGCCAGTGGCAGCGCTGGCGGCGGGCACCGAAGCGATTTCCAAGGGACAACTCGATTACCGCGTGGATATTCGCGCCACCGACGAACTGGCGGAACTGGTGCAGTCGTTCAACAGTATGGCCGAGCAGTTGGAGTCCAGCCGGGGAATGATTGATGCTTCCAGTCGCGAACTGGGAGCCGCCAACGAGGCTCTGGAGAGACGACGGCGCTACATCGAAACGATTTTGGAGAGTATCCCCACCGGCGTGATTTCAATTGATGCTGCACGCCGGGTAACGCTGGTGAATGCGGCGCTGCTGCGAATGTTCCATCCCGATCGGCCCGAATACGCGAGGCCGGGAGCGCTGACCAATGCTCCGCTGAGCAACGTTCTGCCCGACGACTTGCTCGCAGACCTGGAACCCCTATTGCGCCGCGCCGACCGCATGGGCATGACGGCGGCGAACCTGGAACTGACTCTGCCGCGCGCGAAGTTTAGCGTGGCCGTGACCGTCGCAGCGCTCGAGCACGGAGCCGAGCGCGTGGGCTACGTGCTGGTGTTTGAAGATTTGTCGGACCTGCTGCGGGCGCAGAAACAGGCGGCCTGGCGTGAGGTCGCGCGGCGGGTGGCGCATGAAATCAAGAATCCGCTGACGCCGATTGCGCTTTCCGCAGAGCGCATTCAACGTCATCTCGCGAAGGGTACCGCGCCCGACGAGGCTTCGCGGTCCGTGATTCGCGCTTGCGCCGAGACGATCGGCAACGCGGTCGAGACCGTTCGCGCACTAGTGGACGAATTCTCGGTGCTGGCGCGGTTTCCAGCTTCCCACCCGCAACCCGCCAGCTTAAACAACCTGGTGGAGAGCGCGCTCACCATGTTCAATGGACGGCTGGAGGGCATCCGCGTGCAGACCGACCTTTCGGCGGACTTGCCCAGCGTAATGGCTGATCCGGAAGCCATCAAGCGGGCTATCGCCAACCTCGTGGACAACGCCGCCGAAGCGATGCAGGATGCGATCGTGCGTGAGATTACGATCTCTACCTCAGCGGTGGCGAGCCGCGACGTCGTCGAACTGGTGGTTTCCGACACCGGGCACGGTGTTTCCCGGGAAATGAAGGAACGGCTCTTCCTACCGTATTTCTCGACCAAGCAGCGCGGCACCGGACTGGGTCTCGCGATTGTGAGCCGGATCGTGGAAGACCATCATGGATCGATCCGCGTAGAAGAGAACAAGCCAGTGGGCAGCCGCTTCGTGGTGGAGCTGCCGGTGGCGGCCGAGGCGGTTGGCACACCGGCGGCAAGTTGATGGCGCAAATCCTCATCGTTGACGACGAATCGGGAATCCGCCAATCCCTCACGGGCATTCTCGAGGACGAAAGCTACAAGACCGCCGCTTGCGCTAGCGGCGAGGACTGTCTCGAACTACTGCGCAAATCCAACTTCGACGTGATCCTGTTGGATGTGTGGCTGCCGGGGATGGACGGTTTGGAGGCACTGGAGAAGATCCGCGCGCTTAACGATCCGCCGGAGGTAATCATGATCTCCGGCCACGGCACAATCGAGACTGCGGTGCGAGCCACCAAACTGGGTGCCTATGATTTCGCGGAGAAGCCGCTGTCGTTGGAGAAAACGCTCATCCTGGTCAAGAACGCGATCGAAGCCCGGCGGCTGCGACATGAGAATCGCGATCTTCGAAAACAACTACAGGTGAAGAGCGTGATCGTGGGCGACAGCGTGCCGATGAAAGCGCTGCGCCAACAGATTGGGATCATGGCGCCCACCAACGGTCGCGTTCTGATTTATGGCGAGTCCGGCACGGGGAAAGAACTGGTGGCGCATGCCATCCATACGCAAAGCCTGCGCAAGGATGAGACATTCGTCGAGATCAACTGCGCTGCGATTCCCGAAGATTTGATCGAGAGTGAACTGTTCGGACATCGCAAGCTCTCCTTTCCCGGAGCGACCGATGACAAGGAAGGCAAGTTTCAGAAAGCGGACCGCGGGACGTTGTTTCTGGACGAAGTCGGCGACATGAGTTTGAAGACCCAGTCCAAGGTCTTGCGTACCCTGGAGCAGCAGAGATTCACGCCGGTGGGGAGCGATACCCCCATTACCGTCGACACGCGTGTGATCGCCTCGACCAACAAGGATCTGGAGGAGGAGATTTCGCGCGGAAATTTTCGCGAGGACCTCTTCTACCGGCTGAACGTGATTCCGTTTGTGGTGCCGCCGCTCCGCGAACGAAAAGAAGACATTCCGCTGCTAGCGCGCCACTTTCTGAAGGAATTTGCGTCGGCCTATGGACGGCGCCCACGAGAGATTACGGAGGATTCGATCGCGGTCCTTATGCGCTACACCTGGCCAGGTAACGTGCGCGAGCTTCGCAACGTGATCGAACGCATCGTGATTATGAATCCTACAACCTCGCGCTTCGAACGGAAGCATCTGCCTCCCCTCGTGTATCGCGACGGCAGCCGGCGGGCGGCTGGCACTGAGGGATCGACACTGCACCAGGCGCGCGCGGCCTATGAGCGCGACTACATTTTGAAGAAGCTAGACGAGAATCATGGCAACGTCAGCCGCACAGCGGAAGTGCTGGGGCTGGAACGGAGCCATCTGTATCGGAAGATGAAGAGTCTGGGGATTGCAGCGAAAGAGTAGAGCAGGTCTCAGGTCTCAGGTCTCAGGTTGCAGGTCGCAGGTCGCAGGTCGCAGGTCGCAGGTCGCAGGAAGAGCAAAATGCATCCGCAGCAATGTCAACGAATGTTTTTGATTTTCCTAAGACCTGAGACCTGCTACCTGACACCTATCTCTTGATCATATGAATCTCAGTCCCATTTTTGTGGAACTTGACTTCATCCATCAATTGATTGATCAGGTAGATGCCGCGGCCGTGGCTGGCAAAAATGTTCTCGCCGGCGCAGGGGTCGGGAAGCTTGCTGACATCAAAGCCGGGGCCGGGATCGCGCACCACGATGAGCACGCCGTGCGTTTCGTCGCAGGCCACATCGCATTCGATAATCTTGGTGGGATCCGAGTGCGCGCCGTGTATGACGGCGTTCGACAGGGCTTCGGTGAGAGCCAGTTCGATGTTATCTTCCCGTCCCTCGGCGCATTTCATTTCGCGGACGATGTTCATCACGCTCTGCACGACGGGGTCGACAGCCTTGCGGTCGGCACAAAGGGTGACACTGAGTTTGAGGATCAGCTTTTGGGAATCGAAGTTGCAGGCCGTTTGCGGTGAGTCAGAAGAGGAGGAAGAATCGGACATAGGCGGCTTGGGCGTTCGCTTCTCGGGCCTCGTATTGCGGCTACCGGATAGTTAAGATGCACAAGGCCGCTCTGAGATTCTAGGCATTCACGGGCCGGGATGCAAATTTTCCTCGGCCTTCGGTTTTTAGCTTTAGTATCTACCCTTTAGCTTTGGGTCCTGACGTAACGGGTAATGCGGGCGATTGGCTCTCCGGCCGGGGCGGACCAGCAATCTGCTCCAGTTGCCGCCGCCAGTCGAGGTCTTCCACAAACTGGCGCGACTCCCGCCAGCCCGGCTGAACTTTGACAAAGAGCTCCAGAAAGACCCGGGTGCCGACCATTTTTTCTATGTCCATTCTGGCGGCCGTCCCGATCTTCTTCAACATTTGACCGGCTTTGCCGACCAGGATCGCTTTCTGGCTGGGGCGGTCGCAATAGATAGTGGCGGCTATGCGGGTTAGCCTTTCGCCTTCCTCATACTGGTCCACCATCACCGAGACCGCATGCGGGACTTCGTCCCGCGCCTGGAACAGGACATGCTCACGGATCGCTTCCGCCACCATGAAACGCAACGGCTGGTCGGTGATCTGGTCCTCGGGAAAATAGCGCGGGCCTTTCGGCAAGGCTTTCAGAACGCATTGCAGCAATTCGTCGAGTCCCTTCTTCTTCAGGGCGGAGATGGGAATGATCTCCTTGAAATCGAGCAAGGGCTGGAACTGGGCGATCAGCGGCAGCAAGTCGCGCTTGTCGGCGAGCAGATCGATCTTGTTGAGCAACAGAAAAACCGGAGTACCGGAGCGTTTGACCAGATCGAGAACGACAACGTCTTCGGCGGTCCATTTGCGCTTGGCGTCGACAATTAGCAGGATGAGCTGGCAGCCATGGAGAGCATCGTGAACGTCGGACATCATTTTGCGGCCGAGTGACGAGTCGGGACGGTGAACACCGGGAGTATCAATCAGTACGATCTGTCCCGCATCGTGGCCCTTATTCTCCGGGACGTTGAGGATCCCGAGGATGCGGTTGCGCGTGGTTTGGGGCTTGGGCGAGATGATAGCGATCTTTTCGCCCACCAGCGCATTCAGCAGCGTGCTCTTGCCCGCGTTGGGACGTCCGAGGATGCAGGCGAATCCGGAGTGGAAGGGCATTAGACTCTAGGTTACTCGCTTATGCGGGCGTCATGCTGACGATCAGAGACGCCATTTAGCGAATGACGTGTATTCGAACACCCAGCTTAAGGCCTTTCCACGATCTGTCAGCAGTGTAAATGGGAGCGTTGAGCACAATTCCCAAAGCTAAACAGGCACGGTCACCCATCGACAGGCCCAAAACACGGGTTTGGGCAACCAGACTGCCCGCAATTTTCGCCTGCTCTTCGGTGAACGGCATCGCCTCACTGATGGGGCCCAGTGTGTTTGCCCATGCCTGATCGGGGCTGACGCCCCTGCTTACAAGTTTGGCTTGTACTTCGGCAAGATTGACGGTGCTGCTCGCAGCATTGCTCAACAATTCCAAAGTCAGCTTGTCTGCGCCGAGCTCGTTGTTGAGCACCGCGAGCACCGCGGAAGAGTCAAGCACGACCCTACTCACGCTTCGCGGCCTCGCGGCGTTCAGCAATCAATTCATCAACCAGTGACTCGCCGGGTTTTACATATCGGCGAACACTTTCCTGAGCTCGCTCGATACGCCGTTTCAGGGTTGTAATTCGTAGTTCGTCGTCTTCGATCCGCAGAACGACTTCGTCCCCGACATTGATGCCGAGCGCCTTACGGAAAGACGCGGGGATCACGACGCGGCCGTTCTCATTCACGCGCATTCTGGTTTCGGTGTCCATTGTCACTGCTCCTCAATGTGACACTATTATATACTTCTGTCATTACATCTACAAATGACACTACGAACACTACTGTCAATACCTCGGGAGCGGTCGTCATTGACGGCCAAGCGCGCGTCGCGCCTTGGAGTAGTCTCCGGTGCGGCTCGTCCAGTTGCTGGCTAAGGTTGCAATCGCCCAGATCACCGCGAAGATCAGAAACGGCTTGCTCGCAGGAACACCTTCGCGCCACGCGCAAAGCGCACCCAGAGTTGGAACCAGAGCTGAGGAAGTCACTCCCGCCGACCACATGATTGCTTTCGCCGTTGGGCTGGCTTTCTGCATCGAGGGCTTGTCGGTCTGAACGCCGAAGAACGGGAGATGCTCGAACACCCATCGCAGGCCAGCGGGATAGCCTTCCGGATTGCCGGTTCCTCCGAGGGTGTAGAAGGAGAAGCGAATACCGAGCAGGCGTCCGACGACCCAGTGCGCGATGCCGTGGCAGAAGAAGTAGAGGAGGACCCAGGCGGCGATCATCGCGGCGATGGCCGCGGCCTTCGAGGGTGCGGCTCGCGCCGCGGCTAGGGCAAGGCAGGCGGCGGCGATACCGATTATCTGAAGCGCATTTCCGGTGAGGATGGAAAGTCGGCCGAGGATCTTTCGATTGGGAGTGCGGTTTAGTTCATTCATGCTTTGAGCGAACGAGGGTGTTGCTTAGTTTCCCGAAATTGACCTTTGAAGGCTGCTCCATTCACAGAATACGTTGTCGGCGGCAAAGGATTCCGTCACTGGGGCTGCGCACTCGTTTTGGCAGCCTCCAGGGCCTTTGCCAAGTCGGGATGTTCAGAAAGGACTTCCGTCATGCAATCCTGTCCAAGCTGTCCGCCCCATTTCTGCCCCGCCGACTGCAAATCAGCCATCAACCGGGGAAGTACCGCCACCATCTTCTGCCCCAGCGGCGTTCTATAAAACTCTATTAGCCCCTTGATCTCCTCATGGGTGTAGTACTTGTCATAAGCTGGGACGGCCAAATCCAGAAGCTGTTGCGCTCCAGCCTTGGAGTGAAATTTCGCAAAGAAAAGATCAATCAGCTTCTCGCGATACTCTCCCGGCGGAAAAGAATTGGTCATCAAGGGTTTGATGTTTTCTTCCATGCTGTCCATCATTTGAGTAACGAGCACTCGGGTTCCCACCAGATCCATTAGCCGGCGGATATCGGCTTCCTTGGCGGAATCAATCTTCAACGGTTCAACAGAATTGGTGGGCGACGCCTTCCTCGATTCAGCAGAAGTCTGTGGGGACAAACTTTTCGTTTGAGCACCCAAAGACTCAATGAGCAAGAAACAGGCAACGGCAATACCAATCTTCACGGATGCCTCCTAGTGTCGTTTCAAATCAACTTCATCTGCTTCGGCTCGACCACAGTGATCCGCACGCGCTCGACCTTGCGATCGGTGGAATCAAGCACCTCGAACTTCAGGCCATCGTCTTCAATGACTTCGCCTCTTTTCGGGATACGGCCGGCGAGTTCGCTGACCAGGCCGGCGATGGTTGACGATTCGCGTCCTTCGGGACGAATGCCGAATAGTTCGTCGAGACGGTCGACATCCATGTTTCCGGGGACCACGTAGGAATGCTCGTTCTCGCGGACGACTTGTGCCTTCTCGTGCTCGTCGCCGATTTCGCCAACGATCTCTTCGACCAGATCCTCGATTGTCACCAGGCCGGCGACGCCGCCGTATTCGTCCACCACGATCGCCATGCGGACGTTGCCGCGCTGCATTTCGCGTAGCAGGTCGCTGACCAACTTGCTCTCGGGAACGAAGTGGACATCGCGGCGCATCAGGGTATCTACGGTGCGAGTATGGGCTTCGGAGTCGGGGACCTGGAGAATGTCCTGGGTATAGAGAATGCCTTTGATGTTGTGGATGGAACCTTCGTAGACGGGAAGCCGCGAGAAGGGCTTGGCCTTCAGCAATTCGATCACTTGTTCGACCGTGGCGTTGACGGGGACGGCGACCATCTCGGGCCGGGGCTTCATGGCATCGCGAACGGTCTTGCCGCTGAACTCGACCACCGACTGAATCAGGTCGCGGTCGCCTTCCTGGAGAATTCCTTCTTCCTGGCCCGCTTCGATGAGGGCATCCACTGCTTCGGCTGGCGTTTCAGGCGCTTGATCTCCGTGTTCGCGGGTCAAGGCGGCCACGGACTGACAGAATCCGAGAACCAGCGTGATGGGCAGAATCAGATAGATGAGCAGGCGCAGGGGCAACGCAAAGTGCGCCAGCCAGCGGCCGCTGGTCCGGGAGAAAAAGACAAATGGCAGCAGACGGTTGAAGATGATGATGATCAAGATCAAGGTGAGTCCGGCTTCGAGCACGGCATAAATGTCCCAGGCACGTTCCCGAAAGACGGTGAAACCGACGATCATGGCGATGGACGCCATGGTCAGCTGTGTGAGGATGGCCATCGAGAGGGCGGCGCGCTCACGGCCCACTCCCAGACGCGGCTCGACGATCTGCTCGAAAGAATCGATGTTGTCCTGAAAGTCGCGGGAAAGAAATTTCCCGATTTCCTGATACACGCGATCCACGTAGGAGACAAGGGTGAGCAGGGCAATGAGCAAGACGAGAGCGAGGCCGGCGCCGATCACGTGCGCCTCCCGGGACGAGAGCCCGGCTGCGCCGTTCTCTCAATCAGGCCAACGGGAAGGCGAAGATCGCGGCGCAATTTTTCTTCCCGGCGAGCCATCTTGCCCCGGTCGCTCTCGTGATCGTAGCCGCGCAGATGCAGAATGCCGTGGAGGGCCAGGATCTTGATTTCTTCGGCCGCGGTGTGTCCCATGGCACGCGCATTGTGGGCGGCTATTTCTGCCGAGATGGCGATGTCCCCTGCGTATCGCGGTTTCAGGCCCGGCAGGGCAGGAAAGGACAAAACGTCGGTAGGCTGATCTTTGCCGCGAAAGCGCCGGTTGAGTTCCTGCAGTTCTGCATTCGAAGTCACGAGAACATTGACGGCCGCGCGCAGTCCCGCGACGCGGCGGGCGCGAACTACAAAGCGGTCGAGCGCCAACTCGGTCAATCCCACAACGCGTTTTTGCAGAATGACCAAGGCGATCCAGGACGAAGTGCCGCTGTCAGGCAACGCTTATGACCTCAGGGGCTAAAGCCCATCGTCAAAGAGGCAGTTAATGCAGGCTGAACCGCTGCCCCACCCAAAATCCGCTGCTCTACCCAAAAATCTGCTGCTCCACCCAAAATCAAGACACACACCATACACCAAATCAAAAAGGAGGGACCGTGACGGCTCCCTCCCTGGGGCTTCGAACTGACTAATCGCGCACGCGGGACTCATCGGCGAGTGGCGTGGGCGGTGGTGACGCAACATCCTCGCTCGTACGATTCTTGCCGTTGGCAGCAGGCTTCGCTTCCCCCGCGCTCACTTTGTTTTCCAGGAGAGGCAGCTGCGGTCCGGCCAGCCGTGTTTTGAATTCGTCGTAGGCGCGGATGATGCGTTGCACGAGATGATGGCGAACGACGTCACTTTCGTCGAAGTGAACGAACGCCAAGCCATTTACGTCCTTCAGGATGTCGATCGCTTCGAGCAGGCCGCTGCGGCGCGCGTTGGGGAGATCGATCTGCGTGATGTCTCCGGTGATAACCGCCTTGGAACCGAATCCGAGGCGGGTGACAAACATCTTCATCTGCTCCGAAGTTGTGTTCTGCGCTTCGTCGAGAATGACGAAAGAATCGTTCAGCGTACGGCCGCGCATGAAGGCGATGGGCGCGATCTCGATCACGTTCTTTTCGAGATAGCGCTCGACGCGCTCAGGATCCATCATGTCGAAGAGCGCGTCGTACAGCGGGCGCAGGTAAGGATCAATCTTCTCTTGGAGAGTTCCCGGCAGGAACCCGAGACGCTCGCCGGCTTCGACCGCTGGGCGGGCGAGGATGATGCGGTTTACCTGCTTATTCAACAACGCAGAGATCGCCATCGCGACGGCGAGGTAAGTCTTGCCAGTGCCGGCCGGGCCGACGCCGAATACCATGTCATGGCGCTCGATGGCCTCAAGATAGCGGCGCTGGTTGGGACTCTTGGGCTGCACCGTCTTCCGACCAAAAGATCGCTGCCGCCCGGCCTCGGCCAATCCGCGCAGGGTGACATTCGGGTCGCTCACCAGCACGCGCAGCATGCTGTTCAGGTCTCCATTCTGGAATTGGAAGCCGGTGCGATGCAGGTGATCGTAGTCGGCGAACAGTTGCTCGGCGCGTGCCACGTCGCGGGGCGCGCCTTCCAGGTCAATACGGTCGGAACGCAGATCGATGTTGATGTTCAGGCCGTCTTCGAGCACGTGCAGGTTCTCATCGCGTGTGCCGAACAGGGTCTCGAGGTTGGGACTGATCTCAATACTTTTCTTCATTCAGATTTGAAGCGCCGCCTCCCGCAGCTTGGGGCTCGCGTCTTGGATGTGCGTTACCGGTCTCAGGACTATCGATGCTGCCGGTTTTTGCACGCAAAGGAATTGCTCTGAAGTGGAACCGACCGGAACGCGCGCTAACAGGGCGCGGAGAAACATCATTTGAGTAAAGCGTAGCGCGGGCGGGCGGGGGAGTCAATGGGAGCAGGCAAGCATGGAAATCGTGTGGTTGGACACGTGCTAACATTTCTGCGTGGCGATCACGGATACTGACCCTGCTGCGCAAGCTGTGCTGCTGGAGGCGCAGCGCGCCCTGTCGGGAGAACAGCGCCTGCTCCTAGCATTTGAGATGAGTTTATTCGCACGGGAATTGGCGAAAGAGGGAATCCGGCGCGAACACCCGGAGTGGCCGGAAGAACAGCTGGCGCGAGAACTGCTAAGGCTCGCGTTCCTCCCGGCTCCCTTGCCGGCCCCCCTGCGATGAGCGTTCCTGAAGTATTCCAAAGAATCACAACGGCGCTCGACCGAGCGGGAATTGGATATATGCTCTCGGGATCGTTTGCCAGCGCCTACTATGGCTCTCCACGATCCACGCAGGATATCGATCTCGTAATCGAAGCCACACCGGTGCAGTTGCGAGCGTTCGTCGGAGCGCTGCCAAGTAAGGAGTACTACGCCGACTTGGATGCGGCCCTGGACGCTCATCAGAGGCAGTCCCTGTTCAACGTAATTGACCTGGCAACGGGCTGGAAAATCGATCTAATCATCCGCAAGTCACGCGCTTTCAGCCAGGAGGAATTTCGGAGGCGGCAACGGATTAACCTGCATAACGTCTCCCTCTTTGTGGCCAGCGCCGAGGACGCGATCATCTCAAAGCTCGAATGGGCGAACCTGGCGCAATCACGACGACAGACTGAAGACGTCGCCACTATCTTAAGAGTGCGATGGGACTCTTTGGACCATGCCTACCTGGAGAAGTGGATTACTGAGTTGGGGCTGAGGGAGGAGTGGGACGAGGCACGACGGGCGGCGCGGATCGTGGAATGAAGGGCAAGGCTCTGAAACGCGCTTCCACGGGTGGGGGAGTCAATGGCGATGCCGAGGCTTGCGGACAGTGCACACGGAGTCAATAATACGATCGAAAAACTGCCGATTCCTTCGGAGACGCGTCGGCGTAAGACGCCCCATCTGTGAAAGCAGCCGTGTGCCGCCAATGGTGGCTATCGGCCGTTCGACCACGAAAATCCAAGCCAATCACTTTGTCGTCGAAACAGCCTCGGCTTTGCTCTCGGGCAAGCTCGCCCACACCGCCCGATGCTGAGCCCACGCTCTCAACTCGGCGATTTCTTCAGCGCGCGTGGTCGACAACGGGACGGTCGACGAAAGCGCCGTGAGCAGATCGTCGGTGGAAAGCTCGTGCTTGCCAGAATAGGCGGCGTAGAGCGCGGTCTGGACTGCCGACTCGATTTCCGCGCCGGAAAATCCTTTCGCAGCAGCGGCAACCCGGTCGAGATCGTAGCCAGTGGGATTGCGTTTCCGCTTCGTCAGCTGGATCGAAAAAATCTGCTTGCGTTCGGCGGTGTTGGGCAAGTCCACGAAGAAGAGTTCGTCGAAACGTCCCTTACGGATCAACTCGGGCGGCAGCACAGTCGCGTTGTTGCAGGTGGCGGCGACGAAGACGGGTGACTTACGTTCCTGCATCCAGGAGAGAAACGACGCCAGCAAACGCGAAGAGACGCCGGCATCGGCCGATGCTGAGTCGGGACCGCTCCC